>Ga0209515_10002586_pt1 | contig 27524 bp, 31 predicted proteins | sample Subgroupgradi54m_FD_187454 | JGI IMG/M metagenome (GOLD analysis project Ga0209515, IMG submission 187454) | Subsurface groundwater microbial communities from S. Glens Falls, New York, USA - GMW60B uncontaminated upgradient, 5.4 m (SPAdes)... ... | reverse complement strand
CGATCACGCATGTCCAGACCCTCTTGAACGGGCGGCCTCGCAAGGTACTGAACTGGAGGACACCAAGCGAGGTGTTTCACAACGTCCCTGTTGCGCTAGAAACTTGAAACCGCCCCTTCAATACCAAGAAGCACCGCGACTACATCAACATCACCAGGGAAGTGGAGGCGGCGCTTAAGAAGAGCGGGATCCGGGAGGGGATGATTCTGGTCTCAGCGATGCACATCACCGCCTCGGTATATGTTAACGATGCGGAGGAGGGACTGATCCAGGACATCGACGAGTGGCTCGAGCGGCTGGCCCCCTACCGGGAGGACTACCGGCACCACCGGACAGGTGAGACGAATGGCGACGCCCACCTGAAGAATCTCCTCATGCACCACCAGGTGATCGTCCCCGTGACCGCCGGCCGGTGTGATCTGGGACCCTGGCAGCAGGTCTATTACGCGGAGTTCGACGGCCAGCGGAAAAAGCGGGCGCTCATCAAGGTTATGGGGGAGTAACGAGAAGATGCGGAAACAGGGGGGGATTGGCTTCAGAAGCGTTCGGAGGGATCGAGTCCCTGAAAATATTGCTCGACCCGCAGGAGATCTTCTTCGGTGTCCACCCCTATGGTGTCATGCGGGGTCTCGGCCACATGGATTGGTATTCCATGTTCCAGAAATCGCAACTGCTCGAGCTTCTCAGTCTGTTCCAAGCGTGAGGGCGGGAGTTGGTGAAAGCGATCGAGCGCCGGCCGCGTGTACGCGTAAATCCCGAGATGTTTGAAATATGGGGGACTTGCTGCCTGGTCCCGGTTGTAAGGAATGGCGGAGCGCGAGAAGTAGAGGGCCTTGCCGCCCTTATCCGTCACCACCTTCACGCAGTTAGGGTCTTGCGCCTCTTCGAGGCGGATGGGGGTTTTCAGCGTGGTCACCTGGACAGACGCGTTCTCAAGGAATGGCTCCAGTAAGAGCTTCAGGTGCTCTGGCCTGATCATCGGCTCATCGCCCTGAATGTTTACGTAGATGTCCGCTGGCAGCGCCTGCATGACCTCATGGATCCTATCTGTCCCGGAAGCATGGCGGCTCGACGTCATCACGACCTTGATCTGATTTTGCGCGCAGTAATCGTACACCTCTTTCGAATCGGTCGCGACGATCAGATCCCCCAACAGATCCGATCGGCTGGCTCGCGCAAAGACGTGATGTAGCATCGGCTTGCCGCAGATCGGCCTGAGGACCTTACCCGGCAGCCTCGTGGCATTGAGCCTCGCCGGGATCACACCGAGGATCATTAACTTGCCTTTGCCTTGCATCTTTCGCCGGATGACAAGCTTCTACTTCTTCTCCGCCACCTGGATCACTTCGTGCATCTCGAAGACGTTGGGGCCGGCAAACATCTCCTTGGGCGGCCGGTTGGCGTGAGCTTGCTTGAACTCTTCACTCTGGGTCCAGGACTCGAACGCCGCCTTGCTCTGCCAATGGGTCATCACGACGTAGTAATCGCCCATGATGGGCCGCAGGATCTCGTTTCGGATGAATCCTGGCATGTGGTCAACGGCGCCGAAGCGATGCTCAAATCGCTTCTCGAACTCCTTCTCGTACCCTTTTGCGACGGGTATCCTGTTGGCAACGACAATCATCGTTCCCTCCGGTGAATGATCATCCTGGATAACTGGGTCGGGTCTTCACCATCATAGCGATTGGGACGAAGGTCGTCAATGTGCCTTTCTTCGTTTTGTATCCCCTCCTCCTCAACACCCTCACCCGCACCCTCTCCCTCAGGGAAAGGGTCCATACGGGTATTCCCTCGCCTCCCTCATCCCTGCCTTTTGCCCTGAGGGGAGGAGGGAAGGTTGAGAGGGAGGTGGCCTGTCCCGTTCCCATTCCAGAACATTCATGAATAATCCAGGCTAGGCAACGAGCTCGAGGGCCTGCTAGTGTAGTGCGTCATAAATACCTTTACACACTGTTCGTGGTGAGCTTGTCGAACCACGGATGGCAGGCGTTGAAAACATTGCCCTTCGACTGGCTCAGGGTGAACGGTAAATGTAAAGAAGCGTTAGACGCACTACACTAGAATGGACCCCAATCTGGAGGTTCCAGAGGACAGTTCATGCCATATGTTGTTGTAAACGGTGCGCGCTTAGCCTACCATGAGTGGCCTGGGCGGGGGCCCACGCTCCTCTGCGTCCACGGCATCACTGCAAACTGCCACGCCTGGGACTGCTGGGCCGAGCAGCTTGCTCCGGCCTATCGCGTGATTGCCCTGGACCTGCGCGGGCGCGGCGCCTCCGACAAGCCTCCCGCCTACCCGGTGGAGGTTCACCGGGACCCTTGCTGCTACCCGCGTGACCTGGACAAGGTTCTCGATGCCCTCGGGATCGAGGCCGTCTCCTACATTGGCCATTCGCTTGGCGCGATGATCGGGGTCCTTTTCGCGGCGACCTACCCGGATCGGGTCTGCAAGCTCGTGCTGGTGGACGGCGGCCACGACCTCCGGCCCGATGTCACCGATGCGATCCGCCCGGCGCTCGATCGCCTCGGGGTGACGTTCGCGTCGCTCGGCGACTACCTCACCCGCATGCAAGCCCTCCCCTTCCTCACGGCGCACTGGAATCGCTACCTCGACCGCTACTTCCGCTACGACGCGGAGGTCCTCCCGAATGGCACCGCGCGCTCTCGCGTGTCGCGCGTCGTCGTCGAGACAGATGCTGAGACACTGATACCGCTGTCGCTCAGCCTCTATCATCCGAAGATCGCTGCCCCCACCCTGATCCTCCAGGCCCCGGCCGGGCTTTTGACCGACACCGACGCCATCATGTCGCGAGAGGAAGGGGAGCGGCTGGCGAACGCGATCCCACATGCCCGCCTGGTCACCGTCGTGGGGGCAAACCATTATAGTATCCTGCTCGAGCCCAAGCCCGAGGCACTCAACGAGGTCAACCGGTTCCTGGCCGGCTAGCCGCCAGGGACCAATCCAATTCAATCCACCAGGAAGGTAAACTAACCGTGCTGAAAGAGCTCAAGGAGTTCGACATGCGATACGCGAATCGTGGCGTTATGGTGGCGCTGGTCGTGTCGGTGGCCGGTACCGCCTGGGCTGGCGGGTCCAATTACGGCATCAAGCCCGGGACCAGATTCGATGTGGAGGGCAAGATCTCGGAGTGGGTGGTGCCGACGCCCAAGTTCGCGCGCGATCCCGCCCCCGGGCCGGATGGAAACATCTACATCGCCGTCATGTACGGCAACAAGATCGCGCGCTTCGACCCTCGTACAAAGGTGTTCAAGGAGTGGGACCTGCCGCCGGGGGCCAAGCCCCACGGCCTCCTCGTGGACCGCCATGGCCAAGTGTGGTATACGGGCAACGGCAACGGCACCATTGGCCGCCTGGACCCGACTACAGGGAAGGTGGCCGAGCATAAGCTACCCTCAGGGGGCGACCCGCACACCCTGGTGATCGACGATCAGGGCGTGATTTGGTTCACAGTGCCGGGCGGCAACCGGATCGGACGACTGGACACGCGGACCGGGCCGATCACCGAGTTCAAGACCGCCGGCCACCCGTATGGGATGGCGCTCGATCAGGCGGGCAACGTCTGGTTCTGCCAGATCAGCGCAGGCAAGCTCGGCAAGCTGGACCCGAAGACCGGCAAGATCACGGAACTCGTGCTGGAGCGCGACTCGCAGCCTCGCCGAATGGCCGTGGCCCCCGATGGGTCGCTCTGGGTCACGCTGTACGGGAAGGGTACGCTGCTCCGCGTGGACCCCCTCGCTGAGAAGGTGGTCAAGGAGTACGCGCTACCGGGGGGGCCCGGCGGGGGCCCATACGCCGTGACGGTAGACGGGGCGGGCAGAGTGTGGGCCAATGAGTTCTCGACCGACACGGTCGTGCGGTTGGACCCCACGACGGGGCAGATGCGGGGGTTCGCGCTCCCCTCTAAAGATGTTGGCATTCGGAAGATGATCGTGGACGCCGAAGGCCGTCTCTGGTACATGGGTAGCCACAACGGCCGCCTCGGCGTCATCGAGTAGGGGAGCCGAGGGGGCTCATTCCCTCGCAATGACGCCCCATTTGTTCTCGTTAAGTCAGACGCGTGACTGTTTCACGTACCGGTCGAGCTCATCAATGAGGACTTGCTTGTCTTCCGGCCTCAAGAAACTCGCTTCGAAAGAGTTTTTCACGAGTGTGTAGATATCATCTTGCGTGAGACCAAGAGCCTTTTGTGACGCCAGGAGGTTCTCGGTGAGGTATCCGCCAAGGTAAGCCGGATCGTCAGAATTGACGGTGACGCACAACCCCAGATCCAGAAGTTTCTTGAGATTATGGTCCTCCAAAGAGTTAAAGACGCGAAGTTTTACGTTTGAGAGGGGACAAACCGTCAGGGGAATCCTCTCGCTTGCTAGTCTTTGGACCAGGACTGGATCCTCAAGACATCTGACCCCATGGTCGATGCGCAAGACCTTTAGCAGGTCGAGCGCCTGCCAGATGTAATCTGGTGGACCTTCCTCTCCCGCGTGGGCTACTGCCAAATAACCCTCCGTCCGGGTCCTGTTAAAAACCTCAACGAAATTTTTTGGGGGATGATCCAACTCCGACGAATCGAGCCCAACGGCCACGATCCAATCCTTGAAGTGGAGCGACTCTTCGAGCGTCTGCATGGCGGCATCTGCGCTAAGGTGCCGGAGAAAGCACATGATCAGCTTTGAGGAAATTCGAAGCCTTCGGGTGGCCTCCTCCAGAGCACGGTGAATCCCTCTCACGACCGTTTCAAATGGGACACCACGATCCGTATGCGTCTGAGGATCAAAGAACACTTCCACGTGTCGAACATTCTGTTTTGCAACGCGTTCAAAATAGGCCCAGGTTAAATCAAAAAAATCTTGCTCGTACAGAAGAACCCGGGCGCCTTCATAGTAGATGTCCAGGAACGACTGCAAATTGTGAAAGTTGTAAGCTTTACGGAGTTCCTCCACGGTTCCAAATCGAAGTGTCAGACGATTGCGCTTTGCAATTTCAAATATCAGCTCGGGTTCCAGTGTGCCCTCGATATGCAGATGCAGCTCCGCTTTAGGAATGTTACGAATGAATCGTTCCAGATTCTGTGTGGTCATGAGGGTTGCCTCAAGAGCGGCCGAACCGGCGAGGAACCGGCCTGGCCATTGTCACAGTCCGAGATAGGCACTCTTGACCTGGGGGTCGTTCAACAGGTCCTGCCCGCGACCAGCCTTGACCACATTGCCGGTTTCAAGGATGTAGCCGCGCTGCGCGATCGCCAACGCATAATGGACATTTTGCTCGACTAATAAAACCGTCATGCCTTGACGGTTGATCTCCCGAATGACTTGAAAGATTTGTTCAACCAAGAGTGGCGCGAGGCCGAGTGAGGGTTCGTCGAGCATCAAGAGTTTAGGCCTCGAGAGTAAGGCGCGCGCGATGGCGAGCATCTGTTGTTCACCGCCGCTCAATGTCTGGGCGGCCTGTGATAGACGCTCGGCCAGGCGAGGGAAGATGCCAAGAACCCATTCGAGCGTTTGCCTCTTCTCCTTGCGCGCGCGGCGGGTGTATGCGCCGAGTTCCAGGGTCTCCCGCACGCTCAAGCCGGGCCACAATCGGCGCCCTTCAGGAATGTGCGCGATGCCGAGTTCGACCACGCGATAGGCGGGGACTGCATCAAGACGTGTATCATTGAAATAGATCGCGCCGGCGCGCGGCGTGAGCAGTCCCGAAATCGTTTTGAGTGCAGTGGTCTTCCCGGCGCCGTTCGATCCGACCAGCGTCACAATCTCGCCTTCGGCCACCTCGAACGAGACGCCCCACAGCGCCTGCACTTCGCGATAAAAAACGTCGATCCCTTCAACTCTGAGCATGGCCGATTACTTGCCTGAGGACAGGGTTCCTGGCGGAGCGGATCAGTAAACCGTCAACTGGCGAGCTGCTTCCCCAAATAGGCTTCGATGACTACGGGGTTTTTCGCGATTTCGCGTGGCCGTCCCTCTGCGATCTTCTCGCCGTAATTCAGCACCATGATTCGATCACTAATGCCCATGATTGCTCTCATCACGTGCTCAACCATGATGATGGTGATGCCTCGCGCGCGGATTTGACAGATCAGGTCCATCGTCTGCGCGGTCTCGGTAGTGTTCAGGCCGGCGACGACCTCATCAAGTAACAACAATTCCGGATTGGCGGCGAGGGCCCGCGCGAGTTCAAGTCGCTTATGGCCAGCGAGCGGCAGGTTTTTGGACAGCTTGTCAGCCTGGGGCGCGAGGCCGGTGAACTCCAGAGCCTCTCGCGTCCACGCCAGCACATCACGATCACGATCGAGGCGGTGGCCAAACTCCGCCCCCACACGCACATTGTCCCGCACGGTCATCTCGCGAAACGGACGCACGATCTGATGGGTGCTCACTATCCCTTTGTGACACGTTGCGTGAGGCTTCAGGCCGGCGATCTTGTGGCCCTTGAACAGGATCTGGCCAGCGGTTGGCGCATGCACCCCGCTGATCAGACGAAATAGGGTCGTCTTGCCTGCGCCGTTGGGTCCGATCAAACCGAAAATCTCGCCGGCGTGGACCTGAAAACTGACATGGTTGACGGCCGCGAGGCCGCCGAAGTGCTTGACCAGGTCACGGCATTCCAGGAGCGGGCTCATGCCTTCTGCCCGGCCGGCGCCAACACGCGCGCGAGCCATCTGCTACGCCTTGCCCGCCGCAGCAGGCCGAGTACGCCACCCGGCTCGTACAAGATGATCAGCACCAGTAACAGCCCGTATAGGAGCAGATTGAACTGCACGAAATTGATGGAAAGGGGCCCCCATTCTAGGCGCGTTGTCAGGAGGCGGTCTTCAACGACCTTGAACACCACCGCCCCAAGGACCGGCCCCCACAAGGTCCCGATCCCGCCGATGATGGGCATCAGGACCATCGCGATGCTGTTCTGAAAGCTGAACATCTCGCGCGGGTCGATGAAGAAGAAATATTGCGCGTAGAGGCTGCCCACCACACCGACCAGGAAGGCGCTGACCATCAACGCGAGCACGTTGTATCGTGAGGTGCTGACGCCGAGCGTCTCGGCTGCGTCGGGGTCCATATTGATCGCAAACAGCGCGAGGCCGAACCGCGAGCGGCGGATCCACCACGAGATTGCGAGGACCACCAGCATGAAGAGAAGCGCGACATAGTAGAACTTGAGGGCGTACGATTGGATGTCGGGCGGGAGGCGCAAGGTCAATCCGCTCGCGCCGCCGGTCAGGGGCTGATACTTGACCAGTTCCTTCAGCGTGGGAATACTGCGCAGCAGGTCGTCGAGGTTCGTCATAAAAAGTCGCGTCGCTTCGCCGACACCGATGGTAGCGATGGAAAAATAGGGGCCGCGGAGCCGCAGCGTTGGATAACCCCACAGGAAACCATATGCCATGGCGAGGAGCCCAGCGACGGGAATGGTGAACGGGGCCGGCAAGCCAGTGCGTAGCGTGATGACGGCCGTGGTGAACGCGCCCAATCCCAGAAAGGTCGAGTGGCCGAAGGACACCTGCCCCGCATACCCGCCGGGGATGTTCCACGACACGCTGAGGCTTACGAACAAAAAAGTGATGAAGGCCAGCGTTTGCCAGTAACTGCCTTTGAAGAGGATCGGCAGCATGACCAGCATGCCGAGGCCGCAAATGGCAAACAGCCAAGCCAAAAGGGTGCGTGGTGAAACGAGGCGGTTCATCGATGCCAATGAGGCCGGTTCACGTGTGAGGACCGAAAGGTTTTTCTCAGGCCGCCTGCCTTATCTTCAGTGCGTGCGCCCGCGGAATAGACCGATCAACCCATTGGGCAGAACCAGCAGCACCAGCACGAGGAGAGCAAAACTCACAAAATCTTGCAGTGTGGCTCGCAGCCATACCACGCTGAACGCTTCGGCGAGCGCGAGGACCAGCGAACCGAGCGCGACGCCAATAATACTTTCGACCCCGCCCAGCACGACGATGCAAAAGCTTTTCAGCAAATGGGAGCGGCCGAAATCGGGGTCGAATGTATAGATGAGCGACATCAGCGAGCCGGCGAGCGCTGCCAGCGAGATGCCGAGTCCAAAGGCCAGCATGCTGATGCGGCCGGTGTTGATCCCTACCAGCGAGGCTGCTTCGGAATCCGCTGCCAGCGCGCGAATGGCCCGACCAGGATAGGTTCTGCTCAGAAACAACTGCAGCGCGACGAGCACGACGATTCCCACGGCGAAGACGAATAGCCGATTGAGCGATAACGGGATATCCGCCACCTTGATCGTGAGGAGTGTATACTCGGTGAAAATCGAGCGGGTGTCGCCGCTAAAGATCAGGTACGCCACGTTTTGCATGATCAGCCAGACGCCGAACAACAGGAGCAGCGAGGCGATGGGCGGCGCCCCGGTGATCGGTCGGATGAAGATCCGCTGCATCGCCAGGCCGACGAGGAAGAAGGTGGGCATCACGATGAGGGGCGCGAGAAAGGGATTGACATGATAGGTCGTGACGAGCCAGAAGGTCATGTAGGCGCTCAGCATGATCACCCCGGCGTGTGCTAGGTTGATGATCTTCATCACGCCGTAAATCAAGGCGAGGCCATACGACATGATCGCATATAGCCCCGCGGTAAGGATCGCGCTGATAACTAACGAGACGAAATCTTTTGCAGCCATCGCGGCAATCGGGGATGGGAGTAAAAGTGACCGTGGAGGCTGTGCGAAGGAGGGTTTTCCCTCTCTCGCACAGCCTCGTACTCCGCGGTTATTTGGTCTTTGGTACGGGCACCACCGCTTTAGCCGTCGCCAAGTTCGGCGGGTAGACGATGATGGTCTTGCCGTCCGGCAGGTTTTGCGTCACCACATAATCGTTCTGGATCTGCCCATTTGGTCCGAACTGGACAACGCCGCCGACGACGAGCTCGGGCGAAAGCTTGGTATTTGCCAGTGTGTCACGTACCTTGGCTCGGTTCAGCGTGCCCGCGTCTGTGATGGCCGTGAACAGGACGCGCGCGCTCTCATACCCGAGAGCGGCAAACCATTCGGGATCCTCGTTGTAGGCCTGTTTGTATTTTTTCGTAAAGGCCTGCGACGGCTTGTCCTTCATGTCTTTGTTCCACCAGTTCGCGGCGACAATGTAGTCCGACGCCCGGCCGAGCGCGTCACGCGCGGCCTTTTCCGGCCCGCGCGGCCCGTAACTGATGACGAGGTGATACAACCCCAGTTCGGTATAGCGTCGCTGAATCGTGGTATAGTCGGACACCCGCGCATCTGCCAGGAACACATCCGCGCCGGAGGCTTTGACCTTTTGCAAGAGCGCGTCGGCATCCTTGATGTTCAGTTCAAACCCTTCGTTCAGCACGACCCGGAAGCGAGCGGGCGCGGCATTGGCGCCGTCTTCGACGCCTTTGCGGAACTCAACCCCGTGCGACGTGTTTTCGCCGACGACCGCGATCTTGAGCGGTTTCAGCAATTTGCCGGCGTCCTGCTGGAATGTCATCCACTTCATCAGTGTTCCGGAGCATTTGGAAATGTTGGCCAGCAGGCCGAAGATGTGCTTCATCCCTCGCGCATAGATGTCGCCCCCCGCCCCGCCACCATTGACGTACGGGATCTGATATTTTTCCGCCACGACCGTATGCGCCTGTACGAGCGGCGTGGCGTACCCACCCAAGAAGAGATGAACCTTGTCGGCGGATGCCAGTTTTTCGTACATTTGCACAGAGGTCGTCGGATCGCTCTTGTCGTCGTAAATGATGAACGTGACGGGGATCTTCTTCCCGAACTCTTTGACCATGATTCCGCCGCTCGCATTGACCTCCTTCAGGGCGAGTTCATAGGCCTTCTTGAAGAATCCGCCCTCGCGCGATTGGGCCCCAGTGAGCGGCAGCGCTGCGCCGATCACGATCTGGTTGGGGGCGGGCGCATCCGCGGCGTAGGCCATCGGGCTCGCCACGCTGACCCACAACACAGCCAGGCTGAAAGCCAGGTTTCGCATCTTTCGCCTCCTTGAAGAATGTGTTGAGCTCTTAACGCGTTGCCAATGATGGCACAGGACTGATCATTAACCTAGCACAGAATGTGCGGGAGGGAAATAGACGCCTCGACGCGCCCAAGGCCAAGTCCGGCGGGTGCTGTCGGGCAGCCTGAAAGGGAACTACACAGCATCCTCCTTCACCGCCGACCGGATCCCCGCACTGAATACGCTCTCAAACGGCCGGCTTCACCCGATCCAAGTTTCGGCTTGACGCCTATGCGTGTGCTGTGGTCTTCTCCTCCATGGCGGTGCCTCCCTCCTCGGCCTGAACCTGGCCGGATGGGTCTGCTCACCCGAAAGGAGACACAGCCTTTTCCCTACTTGCGCACACGTGAAAGGGGTTCGGGGAATGTCTGACCGAGCCAGGTTTGGGATCGAGAAGCTGGATAGGATGCTAGGGGGAGGCCTCTTCCCAGGAGCGTTGACGGTTGTGTACGGGGCGACCGGGGTAGGAAAGACCCAACTCGGCCTCACCTTCGCCGCTAACGGGGAGCGGTACGAGGGGCAGCGCGGAATCATCTTTGATATGACGGCCCGGGGAGACTCTCAGCGCCACGACGAGTACACGAAGCGGCTCTTTGGCTGGGAGCTTCAAGTCTGGGACCACTTCGTCCGCCCGGGTCAGGAGAACCCCTTTCCGCCGGCATCAGCCGTTGAAACCATGCATTATTGCCACGAGTTCGATTACGGCGGACGCCTTGCGGAGTACCAGGTCAACAAGCCAGAGGGCCGGCAGTTTCGGTGGGATTGGCTGGCTGCCTACTCCCGGCGGTGGAAGCGGGTCCTCCCTTTCTTTTATTTCCATTTCGCCCACGGGGTCAGAAGAGTCGTCGTGGACGGGGTGGACCCTACCCAGGCCCCCCACGAGTCGATCCAGCTCCATATCTTCGAGGAGCTGTACCGGAAGATCATCCACCAGGATTCGGAGAGCCTGGGGATGGAAATCCTGATCCCAGTTTGGAAACACCGGGACTTCATTGAGCAGAGGCGCTACGACCACAAAGAGGTGACCACACTCCTCCTGGTCACCACGGAGGAGAACCTGTTGGACGACCTGATTGCGAGGAAGGTGGGGGAGGGGGACATCGGCGCTGCGGCCAACACCACCATTCTCATGGGGAAATGGGTGAAGGAGGGGAAGGTCGGTCGCGCGCTGCACGTCGCCAAGCACCGCGGGAGCGCCTGCAGCGAGGAGATCGCCGGGTACGGCATTACCGATCAGGGGCTCGTCTTGCAGTAATGCAAACGCATGCAATGATATCCTCTTGACGAGGGCTTTCCCTCATGGCTATTATAGTGATGTCACTACTTTCAAAGAGAGGGTCACATGCGGCTTGGACTACGTGAGGCAAACCAGCGGTTTTCGATGGCCATGAAGGCGGTCAAAACCGGGGAAGAGGTGGTGTTGACCGAGCGGGGAAAACCCATCGCCGTAATCAGGCCGTTAGAGAAATCGGCCAGCGGTGAGCCGGTGATCCGGCGCCTGGAGGCTGCAGGGTTCTTACACGCCGCTTCCAAGCGGCGGCCTCTCCCTCTCTGCACCCCACGACCCCTGAAAGGCCCGGCTCTCGTCCAGACACTCCGTGAAGAGCGAGACGAATCCTGATGCCTGAGCCTTGGGCGTACTGCGATACCAGTGTGCTCCTGAAACGGTACATCCGGGAAAAAGGCTCCGCGAAGGCGCGAGCGCTCTTGCGCCGATATCGTTTCCTCTCATCGGCTATCACACCGGTCGAGGCCATGTCGGCCCTCTGTCGCCGGCGAACGGTGGGGGACCTAGCGGAGCGTGACTTCAACATTATACTTTCCCATATCCGGAAAGACCGCGCCTACTGGGAACTCGTCGCCGTGAGTCCTCTGGTTCTGGCTCGCGCTGAGGAGCTCATCCAGACGACGAGTTTGAAAACTCTCGATGCCCTCCATCTGGCCTCAGCGCTGGCGTTCCAAGCTACGTCAGGGATTCGGGTTCCGCTTCTCACTGCGGATGTCCGGCAGCGGGATGCAGCGAGCCGGCTGGAGCTCAATGTCGTGTGGGTTGAGTCAACTACTAGATGACGTCCACCAAAAGGAGGCATTCATGAAGCGAACAGTGGTGGTGATCGGCGTGACCTTGGCAGTAGGCATCTACCTTGGGGCGACCTGGAACCAAATCCTGCACGCCCAGCAGGAGCCGGTGAAGCGCACGGTGCTTCTCAAGACGGATCTGGCGGGGATGAAGGGGAAGGAAGGGATCGTGATGCTCGCGGAGATCGCCCCGGGGGCGGCGACGGGCAAGCACACCCACCCCACGCACGAGTTTGCCTATGTTATGGAAGGCTCCGGGAGCTTGGAGGTGGAGGGGAAGCCGACGATCCCCATGAAGCCGGGTACGACGATCTATCAGCCGCCCAAGCAGGTACACAACGGCAAGAACGCCAGCACAACCGCTCCGCTCAAGATCATCGCGTTCTATATCGCTGAGAAGGAGAAGCCCCTCACCGCCCCGGTGAAGTAGCGGGATATGGCAGTGTGGGGCTTCACCTGGTTCAGAGGCTACCGGACGGCACGAAGGTGAGCTCAGGCGTCAAAGCTCTTCCGCCAGCAGTTCGGCGATGTGCTTGACCTGAATCGGGCTCCCCCGCTTCTCCAACCCCCCCCTGATCTGGAGGAGGCAACCGGGGCTGTCCAACGCCAGGACTTTCGCCCCTGTCCTCTCTATGGCCGCGAGCTTCCGATCAAGGACATGCCCGGCCACGTCGGGGTAGTCGAAGGTGAAGTGGCCCCCGAAGCCGCAGCATTCGCCAATCTCGTCCATCTCCCAGAACTCGTAACGCCGAAGGGTCTTCAGGAGCCTTCGGGGCGCGTCGTAGATCTTGAGCCCTCGGAAGCCACTGCAAGAGTCGTGATACGTCAAAGGGGTCCGTTCGCCTTCCTGCATGTGTGGGCGGCCGTCGTCTAACTTGAGGATCTTGAGAAGGAACTCCGAGAACTCGAAGCATTTCTCGGAAATCGCTTTCGCCTTCGCCTCCAGAGGATCGCCCCTCAGGAGCTCCGGAAGGTACTGCCTGATGGTGATCCCGCAGGAGGGTGTCGCCGTGACGATGTAGTCAGCAGGCTCGGCGTCCAGGACCTCGACCAGTTGCCGGGCCATCCTTTTGGCTGCCTCGTGATGCCCCTCGTAGTACGGTGGCAGGCCACAGCAGCTCTGGGCCTTGGGGAAGCGGACCTCGACCCCATGGCGCAAGACCTTTAGAAGCTCCTGAGGCTTACGGGGTCGCGAATGCTTCAAGGGCCAAGCTGCTTGACAACATAGATGTAGAGGGTCCAGGTGTCAAGGCTGACTCTATAGCCTCTATCCGCCACAGCCAGCAGCATACAAGGTTTCGCAAACAGGCCTTCCTGGGCCCGAACGGCTCAGTACCTGGTCGCCCGCTCGAGCAGGTAGATATAGGAACGGTAGATCTGGCCGGTGGCGCGGGTCATGCCGATCTCGCAGGTGCGGCTGCTGGAGAAATAGCCGTCGTGCTGGGCCGCCTGGAGCTCGGCGGCCTCGCGCCGGGTGGCGGACTCGGTCAGCTCGGGGATCAGGAACCCGCGGTCGCCGGCAAATCCGCAGCAGCCGGCGTGAAGCGGCACCATGACCTCATCGCTGCAGGCCTTGGCGATCCCTTCCAGCTTCGGAGAGAGGTTCATCTTGGTCACCGAGCAGACCGGGTGGAGCGCCACCGACCGGGTCTTCTGTCTGACGGTCAGCCGGGGCAGGAGCTGGTCGTGGACGAAGTCTACGCTGTCCAGGATCCGTAGCCGGTCGAACCTCCGCTGGTTCTCCGGCGTGAGGTAGGGCCGACAGGTCGTGAGGCCGTAGGCGCAGGGGCTGGTGTCGATTGCAATCGGCAGCCGCCCCTGGTCCGACCACCCCCAGAACCGCTCGATGGCGCGGTTCACCGCTACCCTGTGCCCCTGGTCGTACCCCTTGGACGAAAACGGCACGCCGCAGCAGGTCCCCGCGACATTATCCGGGATGAAGACCGGCACCTCCGCCCGGCGGGCTAGGGTCACGAAGGCCTCAATTAGCGTGGGATCGTCTGGTTCCCCCGGCAGATGCCCCATCACCCGCGAGATGCAGCTCGGAAAGTAGACCGCCTGGGCCCCGGCCTGCTCGGTGGCCGGCCGCCGGGCGCCGGCCGGCCGCGGCATCTCTCGGCTCCACTGCGGAAACGACCGGCCGACCACCGCGCGCATGACGCGGGTGATGCCGGTCATCGCCCCGGCCCCGAACAGCGACTGGACCAAGTGGCCCATCCGCAGCCCGAGGCGCATCGTGGGCTCCAGAAGGGCGAAGTTCTCCGCCAGGCGCCGCGCGAGGTGCTGGGCCGCGGGCGAGTGGCGGAGCTGGCGGAAGCGCTTGGTCAACTGGCCGGTGTCGATCCCCACCGGGCAGCTGGTGGCGCAGAGGCCGTCTACCGCGCAGGTGTCGAGGGCCATGTAGGGGAACTCGGCCTCCAGCGCGGCCAGCATCTGTCGGTCGCCCCGGCTCTCCTGGAGTCGCGCCATCTCGCGCCGCACCACGATCCGCTGGCGCGGGGTCAGGGTCAGGTCGCGGCTCGGGCACTTCGGCTCACAGAAGCCGCACTCGATGCACTTGTCGACCTCGTCCTCGACTGCCGGCATCCGCTTGAGGTCAGCCAGGTGCGCCGTCGGATCCGGGTTGATGATCACCCCAGGGTTGAGCAGGCCCTTGGGGTCCGCCAGCTCCTTGAGGCGCTTCATGATCGCATAGCCTTCGGCGCCCCACTCGGCCTCGACGAAGGGGGCCATGTTGCGACCGGTGCCGTGCTCGGCCTTGATCGCGCCGTCGTAGCGCTCCACCACGAGGCGCACCACGTCGTCCATGAAGGCAGCGTACTGGTTGATCGAGGCCTGATCGTTGAACGACTGGGTGATCACGAAGTGCAGATTGCCGTCCTTGGCATGGCCGAAGATGATCGCGTTACCATAGCCGTGCTTTCGGAAGAGCCCAGTCAGGTCCACCGCCGCGTCGGCCAGCCTCTCGATCGGGAAGGCGACGTCCTCGATGATCACCGTGGTGCCGCTCTTCCGCACCGCGCCCACAGAGGGGAACATCCCCTGGCGGATCTTCCATAGCAGGCCCTGCTCCGCGGGGTCGTGGGTGAAGTGCGCGGGCTCGACCAACCGGAGGCCCCTCACCGCCTCGCTGGCCTGGGCTTCCAGGGTGGACCGCTCCGCCTCATCCGGAGACTGAAACTCTGCGAGGAGGCCCGCCGCTCCCCCGGGCAGGGCCCTGATCGAGGGCGGGATCCCCGGCTGGTTTTCCACCGAGCGCAGCGCCGCTCGATCCATCACCTCGAGGGCCTTGGCCCCCGCATCGCGCAGGGGGACGATCGCCGCGCAGGCCGTGTGGAGGTCCGGGAACAGCAGCAGCCCGGTGTACCTGACCGGCAAATCGGGCACCGTGTTGAGCACGGCCTCGGCGATGAAGGCCAGCGTCCCCTCCGATCCGATCAGCAGGTGCCGCAGGATTTCCACCGGCTGCCCGAAGTCGAGGAAGGCGTTGAGCGAATAGCCGGTGGTGTTCTTCGTCCGGTACTTGGATCGGATCCGCTCGTAAAGCGCCGGGTGGGCTTCGATCTGGCGCTTGAGGTCCAAAAGGTCCTGGGCCAGCCTGGGCTCCTGCGCGCGGAAGATCTCATCGGCGTGCGGGTCGGCGGTGTCGATCACCGTGCCGGAGGGCAGCACGAAGGTCAGCGAGTCGAGCGTGTGGTAAGCGTTCTGGGTCACGCCGCAGCACATCCCGCTCGAGTTGTTGGCCAAGATCCCGCCCATCATCGCGGTGTTGATCGAGGCGGGGTCCGGCCCGATCTTGGTATGGAAAGAACGAAGCGCGGCGTTGACGTGGCCGCCGATCACGCCGGGCTGCACACGGACTTTCTTCCCCCCCTCCTCCACCTTGACCTGCCGCCAGTAACGGGCCACCTCGACCAGGATCCCGTCGGTGATCGCTTGGCCGGAGAGGCTTGTGCCGGCGGCGCGGAAGGTGAGCGGAACGCGGTGCTCGTGACTGAAGCGGAAGAGCGCTTGGATCTCCTCGATCGTCCGGGTCTGCACCACTGCCCGCGGAATCAGCCGGTAGAAGCTGGCGTCCGAGGCGTAGGCGATCAGGTCGATTGGCCGGCTGAGGATCCGCTCCGGGTCGACGATGCGCGCGAGAAGGTCCTTGAGAGCGGGCGGAGTGACGGGGACCTTGGACGCTCCAACGTCGGTGGCCATGGTGAACCTCCTACGAACCTCGATTCCTGCCCAATTGCTTGAAGAGATCCGACCTGAAAGGAAAAAAAGATGCTGGGATCGCCGGACTATTTCTCCTCCATCCCATGCTCGCGCCTGACATCTCCCCTCCGATGTCGGTGGAAGAATTTATGCCTTGTGTAGCTTAAAGGAGGCCAAGCGCTCGTAGGCCTTGATCATGGCCTGGGTGCCAAGTTCCTTCCCTCCCTCTTCGGCCTCGACGGCCCGGAGGAGTTGATTCGCCAGGGCCGTGCCCGGGAGAGGGAGGTCCAGCTTCCGCGCCAGCTCCATGACAAGGGCGAGATCTTTCTGCATCAGCCGAATCATAAAGGCGGGCTTCAGGTCGCCGGCCACCACCTTCCGGCCCAGGTTCTCTAGGGCCCACGAGCCACCGGCCCCTGAGGTCGTCACCTCCAGCATCGTATTGAGATCCGCCCCAGCCTTGGCCGCCAACATCAGCGCTTCACTCACACCAACCTGGTTCACGGCGCAGAGGATCTGGTTGCAGAGCTTGATCGTCTGTCCAGCTCCACTCGGCCCCGCGTAAACCACCTTCCTTCCCATCACCTGGAGGATCGGCAGGGTCTCCTCGTAAGCCGTCTTGTCTCCCCCGACCATGATGGTGAGAGTCCCGTTGATCGCTCCGATCTCTCCGCCAGTCACAGGCGCGTCCAGCATCGTGATCCCCTTCTTTCTCAACTCATCGGCCATCCGTCGCGTGGCGTCGGGAGAGATGGTGCTCATGTCAATCACAATCTGCCCGGGTCGCCCGCCCGAGATAATGCCCTTATCTCCCAGGATGACACGCTCAACATCGGGGGTGTCGGTCACGATGGTGAGCACCACATCGGAATTGGCGGCCACGTCCTTGGGCGAGTGGCCTTCCCTGGCTCCCGCTTCAAGCAGTTTATGCGCCTTTTCGCTGGTTCGCGTATAGACAACCAGTGAGTATCCCGCCTTCATGAGGTTCGTGGCCATCGGCTTGCCCATGATCCCCAACCCAATGAACCCGATCCTTCTCTCCATTGTTCTCCTCACCAGTGTTGGGCGTCCAATTTCAAGAGCCTTCGTGAAGCGGCGCGACTCATACAAACGCGTGAAATGGAGTCTCATTCAGAGGGAACAACGTGATTGAAGCAATCTTAAGGAGAACGGGATTGCTTCGCGCCTTCCAGTGGCTCGCAATGACAATGAGAAAGTATTTGGCGCGTTTGCTTTGATGTGGGACCGAAGCCGAGCGGTTCAGCGGGACCGGCCCCTGCGGCCCATGGCACAACCCGGGGAAGATCGCTCAGTGAACCTCCCCACAGCACGATACGCGGATAGGACCGGTCTAAAGGCTCGATGGGGCTGGCACCAGACCCCTGGCATCTGGAACACCAATGCCCTTTCGGGTGCGGGTCCGCTTTATTTGACCCGGACCCACTGACCTAGGTAGACCGGGTGCGCGGGGAAGGTGGTGTCAGGCGGCACGTACCCCGCATCCCACCAGGCTTCCACCAGCTCCTGTAGCTCCGTGGCAGGATTGACCTCGAAGATCTCCACCCCCACCCAATGCCCCCAATGCGCGATCGCCTGGCCTCGGTACTCGTGAAAGGCGGGGACCTCCGTCCAGGTCCCGGTCATAATCCAAAGCGCTTGGCGCTGCCCGGTTGTATCTTGGACCGACGTCCGGGGCTGCAGCCGGGTCAATCGGATCGGCTTCGTCAGCGGCGGAAGCTCCGTGGGGGTCGGGCGACCAGGTGGATACACGTCTGGCACTCCTAACCTGGTTTCCAGATACCGCCTCTCGTACTCCAAGGCTTGGCGTTCTTGATCCGCCGGACTGATGACCTTGTCGATCCCCGACTGGTGCTGCCCCCAGTGGACCAGCTCGTGAAAGATGACCGCCTGGCAGAACGCCTCCGGGTGGTCTGGCACCTGGCATCGGCAGATGAGGTTGACGAACACTTGGTTCGTTTCGGCATCGTAATCGCCGAGGAAGCGGTGGTGATCCAGTTTGGTCCGGCTTTGGAAGGCGTCTGGCGATAGCTCCTGGATCTGAGGTTCTGGCCAGTCCGTCCCATCCCAATGGCTCAACCTAGCCAGCGCCGCGCGCATGGCGGAGAGGTCGTAGGCCACTGGCCCTTCTTGCGTGATGCCCGAGCATCGCGGAGAAAAACCTGATGCTTGCCCTTCGTGAGCAAGCGCCGCTCCGACCAGGCTGAGCAGGAGCACGAGTTCCAGCGATCCGATCTGTAGCACCCGTTTCATGGCTCCCCCTGCTGTCACAGAGATCAGTTCTCTTCCCGTGGCAGACGGGACATCTTTTATTACTTTAGCAAACTTTCGGTCGAATGGCTATGCTTGAGGAAAGCAACTTGACGACCGCGATGAGCTATGGGAAAATGAATTATTGAAGGAGGTGACGCCCATGTGTTGGGAACGAGAAGAGCCCAAGAAGGCGAGCGGAGAGATCGACGAGATCCTGAAGAAGATCGTGAAGGAAGCAGAGACGGAGAAGGGAACGGAGGTCCCGGCCAAGGCGGGGTAGCCTCAGTTGGCTCGGCGAGGCAGCCACTTTCTTTATCAAGAAACAAGGGGTTAGGCGATTTGGAGACTACGCCTAACCCCTTCGCTATTGTGGGAGGGTTGCGTCCCTCACCCTTGGGGAGCCCAACCTCCTCAAGATCTCGCTTGACGTCACACATGCGCGTGCGCGTCGACAAGGAGGATTGATGATGACACACAGTCAGATGGCCACGTGGTTGCACAGGGGAATCATGATCGGCATCATGTATGGCCTTGCGCTGCTTTTCGTCGGTCCAGGATGGGCTGGCGGCCCACCAGAAGGACTTCCAGACTCGCCGGAATTACCGGACCTCTATGATTCGGCCATCGTGAACACCTATAGCCTCGTTGCAAAACGGCCCTATCGAGTCAACGGAGAGCAGCTCGCGCCTTGGCTGATTGCGACCGTGCTGACTTCCCCAGTCATTCACGTAGGCCCACCTTCTGTCTCTCATGCGCATAACGCTGGTGGCGCACGGCCCATGGACGTAGTCCTGGTGATCGGCTACGTGACTGATACGCGCGATGGGCGAATCATCGCATTGTCTGAAACCTTCGGGCACCCAAATGACGACACCAGAAGCGTCAAGGCGTGGGTTGACGAGGGGTGGGTCACGAGGGGGAAGGGCAGCGGTGAGTGGGGACCACCGATCCATTCAGATACTGCCCTCACCCCACAGCAGACAGCGGCGTTTATGGAGCAGGTGTATCGCTTGGTCCAAACCGGATTTGAGCAGACGCTCAAGCGGTAGGTGCACAGGAGGAAAAAGTCGCTTGGGGACGTTGTGAACTGGCGTTATCTACTTTTCAGGATGAGAGAACAGTGGGAGAGAACCATCACGAGGTGGTGAGAAGGGAATTTAGCAAGCAAGCCTCCCGCTTTGGTGGGATAAGTCTTGCTCTTACAAGCCGTGAATACCTGCAATGGGTGGTGGACAATCTGGACCTTCGACCTTACTTTGATGTGCTGGACGTTGCGGCCGGGACCGGTCACTTAGCTCGCGCAATTGCTCCACATGTAAGACGAGTCGTAGCGGTGGACCTGACCCCTGAGATGCTCCTGAAGGGAAGTCATGAGGCCGGAGAAGACGGTCTCACAAACATTGCCTTCGAGCAGGGACTCGCTGAGGACTTACCTCACCGGAACGATGCATTCGATGTGGTTGTCAGCCGCTTTTCGATCCACCACTTCGAGAATCCGGAGAGCAAGATCGCAGAGATGGTGCGCGTCTGTCGCCCGGAGGGAAGAGTAGCGGTAATTGATCTTGTCTCTCCCAACGATGAGACACTGGCTGCTACATACAACCGGTTGGAACGTTTGCGAGATCCGTCGCATGTTCGAGCCCTTTCTGCCGAAGAGTTGAAAGGGGTTCTTTGGAATGCCGGGTTGGACATTGTCCAGACATCCTCACGTGAGGTTGAGGCAAGTGTCAATCCCTGGTTGGATTTGACAGGCGTCGGTCCTGAGAGGGGACGGACGGTTCTTGACGAACTCACTCGGGAGCTCAAGGGACTGACCACAACCGGCATGCGCCCGTTCATGCGTGACAATGAACTGATGTTCATTCAGACATGGGTCGTCATGGTCGGAGTGAAACGTGGAGAGGCAAATAGGCCCTAAGCATTGCATCAAAAGGGTGACGCGGTCCTTGGATGCGTCATGTATAGAGGAAGGGGTCAATGCGCAACTGCTTCTCTGATATCAGGGTTGTGGAGACCTGGCGGTGAGAACGCCTAAACAGGTGATGGCGATCGCATTGACTCTCCTGCTCACTCCTTCTGGGAGATGGGTTTTGGCGGAGGAGCCCCGGGTGGTCAAGATTGGGGTTCAGCTTCCGTTGACCGGCGAGAGAGCCCAGGTCGGGAAGGCCATGCAAAACGGGGTGCGCATGGCCCTTGATGCGCTCAACGGCCAGTGGCCGACGGACCGCGTCATGATAGAGGCTGTGTTCGAGGACGATGAGAGCACCAAGGAAGGGGCGCTGAACGCCCTGAACAAGCTGATCCACGATCCTCAGGTGGTCGCCATCGCAGGCGAGATCTTCAGCCTGTTCGTGCTGGCGAGCAAGCCATTTGTGGAGTGGGAAGGAGTGCCGTTCCTCACGGCCGGTACGCACCCGAAGACCACCGAGAACAGCCGCTGGATCTTCCGGGTGGGGGCAAGCGATACCCTGCTGACTACCCTGATGGCGCAGTACGCGGTCGAACACCTGAATCTCAAGAAGATCGCGGTGCTCCACGATCGCACCGGAATCCATGCGGCGAGAGCCGACCTCGTCATCAAGACCCTGCAAGACAAGTATGGCATAGTCCCCAAGCTGGTAGGGCAGTGGAATCCTGGTGAAACTGAGTTTGCCGACCTGCTCAGCCGAGTGAAGGCCAGCGAGGCCGACGCCCTGGTGGCGTTAGGGGAGACCGCCGAGGCTGCCCCTCTCCTGCGGCAGGTGAGGGCACTCGGCCTTCAGCCAAAGCTGATCGCCCAGCGAGATTTTGGGGCGCCACTGGTTCTTGAGGTGGCGAAGGAGGCTGCTGAAGGGATTTACATCCTCACCGAATACCTTCCGGGGATCTCGGGGTCGAACTGGCAGGCCTGGGCGACTAGCTATCGCCAGCGCTACAAAGCAGAGCCCAATAACATCGCGGCGGCGTACTATGACGCCCTCTTCTTACTGGCCGAAGCGCTGAAGCAGGGACGACCACGTCGGGAGGGAGTCCGCGGGGCTTTAGAGCAGATCAGGGCGTTCCCCGGCGTGCTAGGCGAGTATACCTTCAATCAGGCGCATGATGGACTCCACCAGTTATATGTCGTCCAGATCCGAGGAGGCAAGCCTGAGCTGGTGGAGACGCTGAAGGCCACTCCGTGAGCGGTCCCCGCCCGCCTCTCTCGCGATCATCGTAAAGGATAGGCGGCTCGACCACCCTCACCCCCAGTTTAGCGCAGCGACACCCGCGACAGCTTACTCCGATGTATCCCAAACCGGATATTGTCACCTCTTCTTTGCGCTATTTCGTCGATCCGATGTCACCTCCCTCGTGGTTGGCGCGTAGTAAGTAGTGAGTTCTAGTCATGCCTCGTATTCAAATCCCCTGGCATGCAGGTTGCTCACTTGTCCGTTGAAAGATGCAATGAAAGGCGAAAAGGTGACCCCGATGAAGACAGCAGTGATGGTTGCATCAACTGTCTTGGCGCTTGGCTTAACGAGCCTCGCCTGGGCCGAGGAGTGGCCCGGGACTCCTGCGCGCCTCGGTTTGATCGAGGGGGAGGTCGTGGTGCAGATGGCCGGGTCGCCGGACTGGGTGCCTGCTTCCTCGAATTTCCCCCTGGGCCAGGGTGACAGGGTGTGGGTCCCCGGCCACGGGAGGGCAGAGGTCCAGCTCCCGGCAGGCAATGCGGTGCGCCTTGGCGATGACACAAGCCTTGATATTCGTGCCTTCCCGCTCGTTGGCACCGGGGTCGTTCCGGTCAAGCTTAGGCAAGGTATGGCGACATTTACCATCAGACGGCTCCAGCCTGAGTTCGCCGTCTTCCAGGTAGACCTTCCGCAAGCGTCGGTCCAGGCCTCTACCCCCTCCACTTTCCGCGCCGATCTGTTCCCCGATGGCTCGGTCCAGGTGTCAGTCCACTCGGGAGAGGTGGTCGTGGAGACGCCAGGTGGGATCACGGAGGTCCGCAGCCGTCAGACCTTGCAGTTGAGCCCGGACAGCACCCTTCAGCTCTTTGCGCTCGCCCCCTGGGATGAGTTCGACCGCTGGAACGACCTCCGGGATATCCAGCTTGCCCGCCCAGTCAATGCCCCCTACCTTCCTGCCGAGCTCACCCCCTATGCGCCAGACTTCGTGGCCTATGGGCACTGGGTCCCGATCCCCGAATATGGCTACGGCTGGGCACCAATCGTCAAAGCCGGCTGGTCGCCGTTCCGGGAGGGCCGGTGGATCTGGTGGCGGGGCGAGCTTGTCTGGCGCTCGGATGAGCCATGGGGGTGGGTCCCCTTTCATTACGGTCGTTGGCGCTTCTACCCGGCCGTCGGGTGGGTCTGGATCCCGCCTATTGCCACTGCGGTCATCTGGAACCCCGGAGCGGTGGCCTGGATCTCTGACCCTGACTTCGTCGCCTGGGTCCCACTGGCGCCGGGGGAGATCTATTACGGTCACCGATATTACGGACCATGGAGTGTTAACATCACGAACATCCTGGTGACCAACGTTCACGTCACGAATGTCTTCCTCAACGCGAGCGTCACGAAGGCGGTGGTTGTCGTGCGCAAGGATGCCTTCCTGGCGGGCGGGCGGGCATCCGCCTCGTTCCTCCCGCCAAAGGATCTGTTTGCCGCCGGGGGCCGCGCGACTGCCGGGCCGCCGCCGCTGCGGCCAGTGACGGCCACATCCCTGCCCGTGCCTTCAAGACCGGTCACGATGCCCCTCCGCAGTGGTCCGGGGTCCTTCGGGTCGGCGTTGCCAACGCCCCAAGGCCGAGGGGTGAGCGGGGTCGGTGTCAGACCGCCCGTTGCCGGCGTCAAGAGCCCTGCCGTGCAGCCGGAGTTCAGGCCGCGCAGAATTGCCCCGGAAGTCTTGCTGGGGTCACCCCCACCTCGTCCCCCGGTCACGCTGACGCCGCATCCCGCGGCTAGGGCCGGTGGGGTCCAATCCATGGTGGATCTTCGCCCGCCAGTTTTGCCCGTTGCGCCCACAAATAACAGAGCGGTCCACCCCACCTTTGGGCCAGCCAAAGGAGGAACGGTGTCATCGCCACAGTCCCGGCAGAGTCCTCCCCCTCTTGGTCAAGCGGGCGGCCGTTAGTACTCGCCCATAGGAGGAACGGCTTGCGAGCCGTCTGGAGCCGGGGAGCGGCGGTCGTCGCCGCTGTCATCTTGTCGACCAGCCTGGTGATGAGTCGTGCATCAGCACAGCCATTCCGCTGCCCCGACTACGTTATCAGCGAGGGGCAGGTCGTCGAGATAGGCGAGACGACGATCACGATTCACGAGTGGGCGGGGGTCTATACCTACCGGATCGATTCCACCGAGCGGTGGAGGCTGGAGGCGAACCAGATCCACTTGGGCGACAAGGTGCGGTTCCTAGCCTGCCATGCGGGAGAAATTGCCAAGGACTTCCGGAAAATGTGAGCGGGAGTAGCCGCTCCATCCCTCTACGCGTTATCTTGAGTAGACAATGCCGCTTGTACCGGTTTGCGACCGCAATCCCGCCGAAGATTAACACCGGCTAGATCGCTGCACCGATAAGCGCCGACTTCGCGTTTATGGCCTCGAACGCAACCTCCTGGTCACCTCATCGGGGAGCGCCAGCCATGGGTACCTGAGAGGGTTCAGCCGCGAAAGACCACTAACATTGGTGTCGTCGAGGGATTTTTCGGCTCGTGCGTGGGCCGGCGCGGCTGAGATGGGCAGGAATTCTCCGGTGTTGGATCGGTAAAGGGCTGGCGGCGTCCAGAGGGCGCGACTCCAGAAGTAAGGGCCGGGTAATCCGCATGTGAGGAGAGATTTGTGAACCTTCGCCCAGAGATGAATGAGTTAGGCGCAATTCTTCGGGGAAAAGATGCGAGTGGAGCAACGTGATATCTATGAGTGAACCAGGGGACAGTACGAGCGTAGCTATAGGGTTGCAGTGGAGATTGACCGACAGGACTTTTTCCCTGACCGCGGGCGGCACTGGCATCAGTCGGATGCGATTTTGCGCGACGCCAAGAGCGAGGTGAGGTATATTGGCGAAGTCGAAAATCATTCGGTTAGAAGGGATTTGGTTAGGGCCTCGATACTTGCTGACTATTCGATCGGCGAACTCAAGCAACAAACCAGATCTCGATTGATCTTGGCGGTCAACACCGAGTATGGCATAGGGCCGATTCGGAACTTTATCGAGAAGTTGCACATTGCAAAGGGACATTGCACGCATCTTGGCGGTATTGAGATATACTCAGAGGCGAAGTTCAAAGAATTACGGGTGTGAGGAGACCCTAAGCACAGCATCGAACCGAGCATACGTGTGGCATCGCTCAATGCCCTCCGTATGGTCGGGCATTGCGTGTATGCTGGCCCGTTATCCGACAGCGATCGCCTTCCTCTTGTTCACGAGCTGACCGGACCCGCCCGTTTGAATGGCTTGAGTCGCTCGCTTCTCGAGAGGTTTACGTGGCTCTATCGGATCCTCTACTAAAGTCGATCTCCCTCCAGTTCTGGGAGCAGCCTTTGGGCTTGGTCATCGGGGTGATATTAGGCTCGATTGCCACAATCGCAGTGAACCGCTTTCAAGCAAGGAAAAAACGGCATGAAGCCGCGCGCGCATTAACCTCTTCGGCGGGAATTGTGCTTAAGCGTTTGCGGAAGGCACTCGATCATCTTGATAAGGTCTTGAACGCTGATCCAGAAGCGCTGGTCGTCTACTACTTTAAGACGGAAGGCGCACTCCTCGCAGGAAGCCACGAGACGGCGCTGCACGCGGCGACGGGTGGCGCCGTGGTGTTCCCGCAGGATTGTCTGGATGCTTGGAGGTCTGCGGTGGAAGCCGGAAGATCTGCGCAGACCCGGTACGAGATGCTGCGGAACCTTGCGGGGCGGCCTAATGGGGGAAGTACACTAACTAAGCTCACTCCGGAATATCGTCAGACCCTTGCGGGCTCGGTCGAAAAACTCTGCGATGCTCTCAAGAAAACGAGGAAACACGCTGCATTAGATAGCTGCCAGGCAATCGACCAGATCTTAACCGACGTGTAAAATGGCTCTGTACGATCATCGCACATTCAGGCGAGGAGACGAATGGTGGGCGGCCGTGGTCCATGGCGGCCTAGGAGCTGGTTTTGAAACAAAGCCCGAGATAACTTCTGAAACCGTATGCTTTACGTGCCTCTCGGATGAAAACCGGGAAAGCTACACTGCCACGATTCCAGTTGGATTTCTAAACAAGCTGAGTCACTCATCTATTGTCCGCATCCTAAATAGCGCAGAACTATTAGGGACGCGATTGGAGATGTATCCCTACAACACACCTGATGCGGATGAGCTTGGCGGCCATGAAGTCGTCACTGATGAGGAAGGGCTACGGTGGATCCTTAGACAAACGGAACTTGTGCGAATTGGGCCAGGGGGAGCAGCAAATGTGCCAGGAGTGGAACTAGTTTGCCTTGACGACTCGGCGCTGAGAAAAGAGGTTCTCTTGGGCACAGCATCGAGATTTGATTACTTCGTGAGCATGATGGGCGACGAGGGGAAGTTGAAATTGATTCGAGCCGTTAAGGGAATGTCTCCGGATTACGAGCCCGCCGACGAGTAGGCTTCCCACATGAGCGTGTCCGGCTGGGTAACGGGTTAATGAGAATAGAGAGCGGGATCGCCGTCAGGTAACATCGCGGCTGGCGGATAGGCCAGCTCTAGATCCAAGCTTGATTGACCGTTCGTATTTGGTATGATAGAGTATGAATTAATCATACTAAAGGGAGTGAGTGTTATGGTCAGGACAACAATTACGCTCGCTGAAGAAGAATTCGAGGAGCTCAAGCGGATTGCCGCGCGACAGGATAGGTCAATATCTTGGCTGCTGCGGCAGGCATTCCGGCTGTCCAAGGCCAGGTTGGCACGCGGCGAGCCTTACGCGGTAGGGTTTGACCGGATTTGGGGAGAGGTTGGACGCTCCCTCCGCCGGGCTGGAGTGCGGACAACGAGAGATGTGGACCGGCTCGTGACGGAAGTCCGTGCAAGGAAAGGAGGGATACATAAAAAGGCCAGAGCCCAGTGAGCAAGTTGGTGATAGATACCAACGTCCTCCTTTCTAGCTTTATCAGCACCGGCCCTCCCAGATTGATTGTAAACCGGATCCGCGATCGCCTCGACCTACTGTGCCTCTCCCAGCCGATCCTCGAAGAATACCTCTCCGTCCTGCAGCGGTCACGCATTGCTGAAGACCTCCTTGCGTCCCTGTTCTCCTTATTTCGAGATCCCGCCCGCGTCCTCTTGGTTCTTCCATCCCGCCGTGTTGAGCTTATCCGCGAGGATCCCAGCGATAATATGTTCCTCGAGTGTGCGATCGAAGCCCGGGCGGACTATCTCATCTCGGGCGATCGACATCTGAAGAAGCTGAAGAGCTTTCAAGGGATCGAGATCCTCCCTCCTCGCGAGTATGTATCCAGGTTGAGAACAAAGTAGGACGACAGCTTCGCCCACTCTTCGCTTCAGCTCCAAGCCTGTGCCTGCTTTCTTCTCATCTTAGAGGATATCTTGTTGCAAGCCTGTCTCGACGCTCGATCAGGCCGGGTTGCCTTTTTCCTGACTAGGGCCTAAAACCAAGATTTGGCTTGTTAGGAAGCGGGGCATGACGCCCGGCGCCAGCCCAAGGGCACCATCGGCCTCTACGACGTCGCCTTCAAGATCCGCAACCAACCTGAGGAATCAACAGGCCCGCCGTGGCCCCGGTCTCTTCACTTGGAGGCCGTGGATTACTGGCAGCGAGACGCGAGCCGCTCGCTCTCGGTCCGCGACGCCGACGGCCATCAGATCGAGCGCTACATCCAGTGATAATCGTCTGGTAGGTTAGTAGTTGTAATCTACACTGGCGGCGTCAAGAGGAAGAGGAGCCCCCCCAAATAAGCTTGACACCTTGGGGGGTGGAGTGTATGCAACAGTGAGTGGGCCCACTTACGTTAGAATTGCAGCCATCGAACAGGAGGGAACCATGA
>Ga0209515_10002585_pt1 | contig 27531 bp, 17 predicted proteins | sample Subgroupgradi54m_FD_187454 | JGI IMG/M metagenome (GOLD analysis project Ga0209515, IMG submission 187454) | Subsurface groundwater microbial communities from S. Glens Falls, New York, USA - GMW60B uncontaminated upgradient, 5.4 m (SPAdes)... ... | reverse complement strand
TCTGATCGATCGCGTGCTGGATCTGCAAGCGGTTGCTGCCAAGCAGCGAGTTGATGAGCGGCATCTCGAGATCGACCTCGCGCGCGCGGTACTGCAGCGCGCGGACGTCCTTCGGCAGGCACGAGCCGCCGAACGCGAAGCCGGGCTTCAGGTAGTACGGCGAAATATTCAGCTTCTCGTCGCGGCAGAAGATGTCCATGACGTCGTGGCTGTCGATGCCGACGCGCTTGCACAGGTTGCCAATCTCGTTGGCGAAGACGATCTTCACCGCGTGCCAGGCGTTGCTCGTGTACTTCATCATCTCGGCGACGCGGATGCTCGTGCTGAAGAGCGGCGCCTCGATGTTCTGGTAGAGCGCCTTTGTCGGCGCCGCATCCGCGGCGTGGTTGTGGCCGACCAGCGTCAGCGGCGGCTGGCGGAAGTCCTTGAGCGCGGTCCCTTCGCGGAGGAACTCGGGGTTCACCGACACGCCAAACCCTTCGCCGTACTTCTTGCCCGAGTGTGCCTCGAGCGTCGGAATCACGTGCTCGTGCGTCGTTCCCGGCAGCACCGTGCTCCGGACGACGACGACGTGATACGAAGGCGTGTCTTTGAGCGCGTCGCCAATCTGCTCGCAGACGCGGATCAGGTAGCTCAGATCGAGGCTGCCGTTCTTGCGGCTCGGTGTCCCGACGCAAATCAGCGACATGTCGGTGTCGCCGATCGCCTGGGCCGTGCTGGTCGTCGCGCGCAGCCGGCGTGCGTCAACGCCTTCCTTGAGGAGCGCCTCGAGGCCAGGTTCGACGATAGGGCTGCGGCCAGTGTTGATGGCGGCAACTTTCTCGGCGTTCACGTCGACGCCGATGACGTCATGCCCGTCCGCGGCGAAGTTCGCGGCCGACACGCTGCCGACGTAGCCCAGGCCGAATACCGCGACTCTCATACGGTGACTGTCCTCTCTCGGGATTCGGGATTCGGGACTCGGGATTCGACGGTTCCGGGTCGCAAGGTGCACGGGGCGGACAACGACTGCACGCCGCCGCCGTCGATGAATGTGCGGTACCAGAGTTCGAGATTCATCAGCGCCCAGATCGCATCGCCGCCCGCAACGCGTCCTTCGCGGTGGGCGTCGAGGAGTTGTTCCACCGCGACCGCGTTGGTCAGGCCTCGCTCGCGGGTCCGGCGATCGAGCAGCACATCACGCACGACGTTCTGCCAGCGTTCTCGCGTCCACTGGTCGAAGGGAACAGGGAAGCCCATCTTCTTGCGCGTGAGGATGTCGTCCGGCAGCAGCCCGCGCGTCGCTTCGCGCAGGATGCGCTTGGTCGTGAAGCCGCGAAGCTTGAGTCGATCCGGCAGGCGCGCGGCGAATTCGACGAGCACGTGATCGAGAAACGGCACCCGGCTTTCAATCGATGCGGACATGCTCATCTGGTCCTGCTTCATCAGCAGCTCGACGAGGTATGTCTTGATGTCCGTGTGGAGGAGCCGTCCGAGGATGCCGCTCGCGCCGTTGACCTCTGCGAAGTAGGCGAGCGACGGCGAGTACGGATCTGCACCTGCGAGCGCCGCGGGCGACAGCAGTTCACGCTGCTGATGCAGGGGCACGCCCGCGAAGTTGTCGAGGAACATCGCCGATGGGTTCCGCGGCATGGCGAGGAACGAGCGGCGGGCGTAGCGGCCCGCCTGGCCCGGCAGCCGCGGCACGATCGATCCGGCAACCGTCGCGCGAACGGCGGCCGGCACAAGCCGCTCGTAGACGCCCCCCGCGCGCCAGTTGAGGACGGCGCGCGGATACTTGCCGTATCCCGCGAGGAGCTCGTCGCTGCCTTCGCCGGTCAGGACGACCTTGACATGCTGCCGCGCGAGCATCGAGACGAAATGGAGCGGCACGCTGGAGGGATGCGCAATCGGCTCGTCCTCGTGCCACACGAGCCGCGGGAGCGCCGCAAAGAATCCGTTGTCGTCGATGACGATCTCGTGCGCGTTGGCGCCGATCGCCCGCGCGACCGTTCGCGCGTATTCCAGCTCGCTGAAGCGCCGGTCCGCGAACGCGACGGAGAAGGTGTCGACGGGCCGATTGATTTCACGCGCCATCAGCGCGGCAACCGCGCTGCTGTCGATGCCGCCGGACAGGAACATCCCAAGCGGCACGTCGGACATCAGCCGGAGGCGCACCGATTCCTGGAGCAGACTGCGGAACCGATCGATGAGCGCCGCATCGCCCAGCCGATCCAGCTCGGGATCCGGACCGTCGAGCGGCAGCTCCCAGTAGCGCTCCGTCCGGGCGCGTCCGTGTTCGAAGATTAGACGATGGCCAGGGAGGAGCTTGGAGATGCCCTCGAACATCGTCTCGGCGCCGGCGGTCCCCCGCGTCGCGAACACTTCGGACAACACCGCATGGTTGGGGCGCGCGGCGATCAAGCCGCTCTCGAGGATGGCCTTGATCTCGGACGCAAAGAGCAGCCGGTCGCCCGCGAGCGCCCAGTAGAGCGGCTTGACGCCAAGACGATCGCGCGCGAGCAGCAGCCGCCGCGCGGTGCCATCCCAGATCGCGAACGCGAACATGCCACGAAAGCGATGCACGCAGTTGTCGCCCCACTGCTCGTAGGCGTGAACGATCGTCTCCGTGTCGGAACGCGTGCGATAGGTGTGTCCCGCTGCTTCGAGCTGCGCGCGGACGTCCGCGTGGTTGTAGATCTCGCCGTTGTAGGTCACCCAGACCGCGCCGGTTTCGTTTGACAGCGGCTGGTGGCCGCCGGCCAGGTCGATGATGCTGAGGCGGCGATGGCCGAGCGCGGCCTGCGCGTCGGTGTGCAGGCCCGCGCCGTCAGGGCCGCGGTAGCTCATGATGTCGCGCATCGCGATCGCGCGTGCGCCATCGTCTGGTGCAAGCCGATCGGCGGCGACGATTCCCGCAATACCGCACATGGTCAGGCCACCTTCGATCCCCGATCCCTATCTCTTCGACAGCACGACGTCCGGACCCCTGTAGCTGATGCGGTTGTTCTTCGCATCGCTGCCGGAAAAATCCGTCCGCGTGTGATGCTCGAGCGCGCTGGCGCTGCAGAAGCGCGTCGTGAGCGTCGTCTTCGATCCCGCCGCGATGACGATGCCGAGGCCGCTCCGCTGGCTCAGAACCGCGCTGTCCATGTAATCGGTGCGATCGCTGATCGTGAGCTCCGCGGAACCGACGTTGTCGAGAATCTGTGTGTAGGTCCACGTGTTGGCGAGCGAGCAGTTCGGAATCGGGTTGTTGCTCCACGGCACCGGGTTCGGCGAGATCGTGACCTGCAGGACGCCGCCGTTTGATGGTGAAGGCTGCGGCGTTGGCGCGGGTGCGGGCGCCGGCGCGGGCGCAGGAGCCGGCGAGGGCGCGGGCGTCGCTGCTGGTGTCGGGGTCGGCGCGGGCGTCGGAGCGGGCGAGACGGTCGGCGAAGGGGCGGTCGGGGAGGGTTCGATGCTGCCACAAGTTGCCGTTGCGAGGGCCGCTGCCCCGAGAAATGCCGTTAATAGCCAAATGCGTGGAACGCTGGTCGGTCTGATCACCATGAACTCTCCCTCAAAGGCGAAATCTCTTCTCACCCATCCCGGCTGACCGTATCCAACGCAAAAGGCGCACCCAAATGGACGAGCGGTGGCGACGCCCAGTCGCTACCGGAGATCAGGAGAGTGTCGGGTCGGTCTGGCGGCGAAGGCGGGCAACTGCGGCCGTTCAAATGGAGTGCGCGGAGCCCGATGATGCCGCTTCCCTGCAGGCGCAGCTGCCGCGGCGGCTCGGAGGCGGCCAGCTCCAGCACGCCGTCAACGAGCGTCGCGTGGAGGTCGCGAACCGGTTCGCTGGCGGCCACGCTCATCCATCCGTCACGGAGCGCGAGGGCGTGGGTCGCATCAACCAGGTCCAGCGCGATCAGCGTGTCGCCGCGCGTCCGGAAGTGCACGACGCGCGCATTGGTCTGGTATTCGAGGATGCCGCAAGCCCGGCTGTCGCGCGCTGAGGTATCACCGGGGCGTACGAGATAGACTGAGGCGCCGTCGCCGCTCGTGACGCGCGCGGCAATCGCCTCGCCGGCAGAGTCGGCGCTCACGACGATGCGTTCGAGCGATGGCGTGTAGCCAGGGCGCGTATCGCCAACCCACGTGACCATCGAGAACGGCAGGCGCCTGGTCCGCGTGATCCGCGCGGTCCATGTCGGCACCAGCGTCCCGTACACCGGCGCAAACCAGCCGAGACCCGATTCATGGTGTCCGTGGAGCAGCGTTACCTCGCCGGCATCGAACAACAGCCATGCCTCATCGCCTTCGACGTGTGACGCGCGCAGTCGTCCCTTCGTGTCGGCACGGAGCATCCAGCCGGGATGAAAATGCCAATGCGCCGCGGCCGAATGCACGCTGCGCCGCTGGTCTGTGGCCGCCAGCGCGGCTGTCGGGAGCAGCTCGTCCACGACCAGCCAGCCCGCGGCATCGGCGCGAACAATCGAACGGCGATGCTCGATCGGCGCGTAGCCGTCGTGGACGGCCTCGACCCAGTCGAAGCCCGCGTTATGCCGCGACGCCTGCAGGCGTCCGGCGGCGGTGGTCTTCCAGTGGAACGGACCCGCCGGCGTCGATTGCGGCCGGCCGTCGATCGATACGGTGTTGTGATTAAGGCTTCCGCGCATCCGGTCGCGAAGCGCCGGATCCATCGTGTAGGTTGACGTGCCTGGATCGACGAGGAACGGCCGCTTGCCGATGGTCAGCGTCAACGACAGCGCATCTGCGTGCGCATGGCCGCCGTTCATGTAGCCGTGCGCGCCAGTGTCGAAAACGGCATGTCCCGCCTGCGCGTCGCGCATGACGACGTAGCCGGTGTCGGCGAGGGTCGTGGATCGCGTCCGGCGCGGCGCGGGCCTTTCAAGGTCCGCGGCAAATTCCATCGCCTCCGGCGCCGCGATCCAGAACGCTTCCTCGGGAATGCCCCACGGCGCGAGGTCAGGACGATCGAGCGCCACGGCGGCGACCGCAAGCGAGTCCCGAACGTCGCTGCACTCGCGTCCCGAAATCGGCCACAACATTCCGCCATCGTCATCGCCGATCAGCGGAATGCGCCCCTCGTCATCGGCGATGAGGCGCGTGAAATCGGCCAGGCGCATCGCCGCGCTTGCGAATGTTCGCGCTGCGTCGACATCCGCCGCGCGCCGCGCGGTCAGCAGGGCGAGAAGGTAGAAGTCGAGCGTATAGCGCTGGTAGTGGGTCGAACGCTCCGCGTGGCCGCCGTCGGCGAGGATCTGCCGATCGATCTCTTGCAGGAGGATGCGGCGGCCAGTCGCCACCCAACGCTCGCTGGCGGCGAGCTCCGGAAACGCGTGGCCCACGACGTAAAGCGCCAGCGCTTCACCCGTCAAATGCGTGTTCGGGCTGAAGTAATAGGAGAGGTGATGTTCGACATGCGTGAGCTGGCGGTCGATTCCGGCGAGCATGTCGACGAGCCAGCCGGCCGCAAGTTCTTCACTGCCACCTGCCACCTGCCACCTGCCGCCTGAGACCAGAAAATGAATCGCCGCGGTCCACGAGATCGTTCGAAAGCCGATCTCGAGCATGCTCGACCAGTTGATCCCCGTGAGCGGCGGATTCGCCTCCAGCCAGCTCTCCATCTGATCGACGATCGCGCTCGCGTAGGCCGATTCGCCGGTGAGCCACCACGCACGCCCCAGTTGCAGCCAATGCTGGTGACGATTCAGCTCCCAGATGATCTTGTGGTCGCCGATGGCGGGATCGAGATAAGGCACATCCGCCCAGCAGACACGCGGCGCGCCCCGGTGGTGAACAGGATCGAAGTGCCAGTCGATGTCTGTGCGGTTCGGCGACGTGGAGAACTTCAACCCGCGATAGCCGAGCAGGTCGTAATTGCCGCCGAGGATGCTGTCCGCGCGCGCGGCGGCATCAGCCGCGGCGCTCGGGAACCGCGCAAGGATCTGCTGGCGAACCGTGTCGGCCATGGACGGGTCGATGACGCAACGGGACTGGTGGCGCGAGAGGCGTTCGATGACAGCGTTGGCGACGCTCCAATCGTGGGGACGCCGCCAGCGCGGCGTTCCGAACGTGAAGCGCACGCGATCGCCAGCGGTTCGCGCCAGCTCGCGCGCCCGCCACCGGCCTTCCTCGAAGGTCATCCGCCGTACGCGGTTCAGGCGGCCTGAAATCATGCGGGGTTTGATGGCGCCGGCGTGACAGGCTGCGGGGCCAGCTGCTCGCGCCGTCGTCCCGCCGCGCGCCGATACGCGCGGAGCCACCCTTCGCGAACGATCGGCCATTCGTACGCGGCAAGCGTGCGGTGGGCCGACCCGGCAAGCCCGCGCGCGAATGACGGATCGGCGAGCAATCTCAACACCTGCGCCGCCAGCGCCGCATCGTCGTTGTCGGCGACGAGAAGACCGTCGATGCCATGCCGAAGGATGGACGGCACGCCTCCGACATCTGTCGAGACGACGGGCATCCCGGTGGCGAACGCTTCGAGGATCGACAGCGGCATGTTGTCGATCGATGGCGCCTGGATGTAGACGTCCGCGTCGGCGTAGTAGCGCTGGATCTCGGAAGGCGGCACGCGTCCGGCGAACGTGACGTTGTCAAGCTCCAGTGCCGATGCCTCGACGCGAAGCGCGGCGTCCTGCGAACCGCTGCCGACCAGCGTCAACGTGGCATCCGGATGTTGCGCCTGTATCCTCGCGAACGCGCGCAGCACGCACGACATGTTGTAGAGCGGCTCGAAGTTGCGCGTGCAGAGCAGCCGCGGACGCAGCGGGTTGCGCGAGCGGTAGGCGAACTGCCGGAGGTCGATCGTGTTGTGGACGACCTCGGCGTCGATGTCGAACGACAGCAGGACGTCGCGCAGGAACATCGACGGCACGACGTTGGCGTCCACGACGTGGCGCATCACGAACCGCGCGGCCGCCGATCGATGCAGATGGTCGGGCGCTTCGCCGCTGTGGTAGTTCAAAACGACGGGCTTGCCGAGGAGCCTGGCAACGATGACCGCCGGCAGCGGCGCCAGCAGGAAGGACGTGTAGGACGCAGAGAACGCGTGGACGACATCTGCCCGGCGAAGCTCACGGAGCAGGAGAGGCCAGTAGCAAAGCTGGGTGACGATCGTCCGCAGGTATTTGATGCGGAGCAGCCGGTCGAACGGCGCCGGGGGGACGGGATCAATAGGCACGATCCAGGCGTCGACCGCCGGGTCCCCGCGCCACCCATCCAGCAGCCGCTGCGCCTGCACCGACTGGCCCCCGAGAATCCGCAGCGAGGCGACGACGATGGCGATGCGGAGGGGCGGTGGCAGGGAATCTTGCATACGGCAGAGGTATCTCGGCCCTCAGTGGGTGCAAGGCACACGCCGCACATCGCGAAAGAAGGCTGGAAATCGGGTCGCTCGCGCTGCGAAGTGGATGGCGGTGTCGCCGTGCGCCACTTACAGTTCTGAGTGACGTCCGCCAATTCCCTGACGATGTTTTAGCGTGGTCGTTGGGGGTCACGAAGGAATCGCGGAAATATCTCAATGTTTCCGCGCGACCATCAAGCGGGACTGCACGGTATTTCATCTGCACTAACGCCTGCCAGCAGTTACGGCTTTCCCAAATCAATAGCTCGCTCCCTCGATCCACCTCCGGGTGGTCGCTCTCCGCGCGGATCTGCCGCGCGCGTGACGTGAGGACGCGAGCCGACCACTCGCTAGTCCCTGGGGTTCCCACAAGTTCCCAAAACAGTGACATCGCGAGAACGGCGGAAGTGTGCCTTCCGCCACGGGACCGGAGCTGCGGGGAGGAAGCATGCTCCTGGGTACCCGTCGGATCGTCTCGCTCCTGTGCGCAGTTGCTTGTTTGATTGGCGCGTCGCAGAACATCGTCTGGGCGCAGTCGAAAGCCACAGGAGGATTCATCGATTCGTCCACCAGCGCCGGCCTCAGGCCGAAGCTGTCGGCGGGAGAGATACAAGCCTTCTTGCCGCAGCGCGGTACCTTCACGTTCCCGTCGCCGTATTCGACCACCGGCATCCGCCTGACCAATGGCAGCGACTGCGGCGGCCAGGATTGCGTGCACTCGGTCGGCTATTCCTACTGGAACAACATCAACAATCACGTGGGCAGCGACACGATGCTCGTGTTCCTCGGTCTGGAACGCCGCACCGGCGGCGGCGGCCCGACTCTTTTCAGCTACAGCAAGAGCACAGGGCAGACGAAGAACCTCGGTCCGTTGTTTTCGGCCGACAGCCCGTACAGCTGGGCGACCGGTGAAGGCTGGTATTTCAGCGCCAGCCAGCCGACGACGCTGTACATGAACGACGGTCCGCGCATGCTGCGCTACAACGTGATGACGCACGCGATGAGCGAGGTCTACAACGTCGAGACCCTGCTCGGCGCCGGCCGCGTGATCTGGCAGATGCACTCGAGCAACGACGATCACGTCCACTCGGCAACCGTGAAGGACAGCTCGACGTACAGGGAGCTTGGTTGCATTGCGTACGACGACAGACGCCCGACCCTGCCGACCTACGTCGCCCAGAAGGGTGATTACGACGAGTGCCAGATCGACAAGAGCGGACGCTATCTCGTCGTCAAGGAAAACGTTGACGGCAGAAACGGCGAAGACAACCGCATCATCGACCTGAACACCGGCGCCGAAACGATCTTCCTCGACGAGAACGGCGCCGCTGGTCACTCCGATCTCGGATACGGCTACATGGTGGCCGAGGACAACTTCAATCCGATGCCGGGCGCGGTGCGCGTGTGGCAGCTCGGTCAGGATCTGTCGGGAAGCAACCAGGGGCACGTGGCCGGCCAGGGGACGCTCGTGTACGAGCTGAGCTCCTGGGCCACGGGAATCGGGCACATCGCGCACAGCAATTCCACCAACGCCGCCTCCGCTGGTCAGATGGCATGCGTGAGCAACGCGAGCCGCGACAACCTGCCGCGCGTCAACGAGATCGTCTGTTTCCGTCTTGATGGATCGATGCAGGCCCTCGTCGTCGCGCCGAACCTGACCGACCTGAACGCGTCGGGCGGCGGCAGTGACGACTACTGGAAGATCCCGTCGGGCAACATCGACGTAACGGGCGAGTACTTCGTCTGGACGTCGAACATGGGAACCGGCCGGCAGGACGCGTTCATCGTGCACATTCCGCAGGAGAAGCTTGGCGTATCGCCGGGCGCTCCGACGCCAACGACGCCTGGCCCCGTCACTCCCGTGCCGACGACGCCGGCGCCGACAACTCCGGCACCGACAACTCCGGCACCGACAACTCCGGCACCGACGACGCCGGCACCAACGGCCCCGACCGCGCCTGCAGCGGGCAGCGCGACCTGGATGAGCCTCATGAACGTCGTGGAGAACGGCGCGACACTGACGAAGAACGGGGGCTGCAGCGGCTGCCCGGATGGGACCGCGGTCTCGAACCAGCAAGTGAACGGCAGCGGCACGCTGCAGTTCTCGACCGACGACGGCAGCTCGCTGCGGTTTGTCGGCCTCGGCAGCGGCGGCGTGGGCACGACGCCGACGGACATCGACTTCGCGATTCGGCTGCAGTCGGGCGTCGCGGAAGTTCGCGAGTCGGGCACGTACAAGAGCGAGATCACGTTTGCGGCCGCCGACAGCTTCACGATCGCGGTCAACAACGGTGCTGTGACCTACGCGAAGAACGGCGCCGTCTTCTACACCAGCGGCAACACGACGACCGCCGCGCTGCGCGCGCACGCGATCTTCTTCGACGCGAACAGCACGCTGCGCAACGTCGGGTTCGGTGGCAGCGGCGCACCGGCTGCGTCAGGCAGTGCACCGACGACCGCGACCGCGCCCGCAGCGGCGGCCACGAACGGGACGCCGGCGCAGTACGCGGTTCCGCGTCCGCCTGGTTCGAAGCCGGTCAGAAGGAAGCGCTAGGCCGCGACGTCGTGCCTGGCTGCAGGCGCGGGGACACGCTCCCACGTCACCTCGAGCAATCTAGTCACGCCCTCGGCAGAGCCATCTGTCGAGGGCGGTTTTGCTTTTGTGCCGTAGGACCATCCCTGACGAGGGTCGTTGCGAAATCGGTGTAGTATCCCGCCTGGCTTAGCATCCGAACAACAAACCTCCGCGTTCGATTCGCGAGGCCGGTTCAACTCAGGTCGTCCAACGTGAAGGGCGAGGTGCGCGGACGCCTGAGCCTGGGTAGGAGAGACGAATGAAGAAAGCCGCCTTCGCTGTGTTCATCGCGGTTGCCGTGTGGTTTTCAGCGGAACCCCGTGGCCTCGCCCAGCAATCACCGCTCGCTGCAGGAGCAAGCGTCGCGGGGGATGCGCGTAATTCCGCGATGCGGCTTTCCACGTTCACCGACGACGAGCTGCGGCGTTTGAATCCGCTCGTCGATGAATGGGTCCGTGAGGGCACACTCTCCAGCCGGACCGCGTACGACGATGCGGAGCGTCCCGGTCGACGTCACGAAGTGTTCATCCAATATTACAAGGGAATACCGGTTTACGGCGCCGACCTAATGCGTCAGACCGAGCGCGGCGTGACCGTATCGATCTTCGGCACCGTCTACTCCGGCATTGATATCGATGTCGCGCCCCGGCTGACCGCTGCGCAAGCAGTCGAGATGCTCGACAACGTTTCGGGCGCGACGCGCGTGACGTCGGCCGCTCCCGAGCTCACGGTATTGCCGACGCTGGATGGCCATTTCGAACTGGCCTACTTCGCTCCGATGGGCGACACCTTCACCTACTTCATCGATGCGAACGACGGTCGCTTGTTGCTGAAGGTCAGGAACATCGTCGATCAAAGCGCGGTGGGAAGCGGACGCGGCGTGCTCGGCGATCTGAAGAAGATGAGCACTATGCGAAGCGGTGGTGTGTTCCGCAGCCGGGACGGCCTGAGACCGGCACCGATTCTCACGCTTGATGCTCGTTCGAGTGTAGCCAACGAGCAGAGATTCGAGGGAGGAGCTCGATGGTCCGACTCCGATTTGGCTCTCGATAGTGACAACGATTGGACAGATTCGGCGGTCGTCGATGCACACGCCCATATGGGATGGGTGTACGACTACTTCTTCAAGACCCATCGTTATCAAGGGTTGAATGGTAGGAACGCACCGACGATCGGCGTAGTTGCGAGCCGTGCTGCGCTGCCTAATAACGCCTTTTTCATTCTTCCGCCGTATGGTCCTGACGGCGGCGGAGGGATGTTCTTCGGGGAGAGCTCCGCAGGCGTACCACTGACCATTCTCGATATCGTCGCTCATGAATTGACTCACGGCGTCGTTCATTTCGCGCTGAGTCAGCGGACCGGACGAACGCTGGGGCCGAGTTTCACGACTGAACTGGGGCCGTCGACGGCCGTGTTCAACGGTCAAAATTTTCCATGTACCCAAAGCACGATTGGTGGGCTGCCATTTCTTTGCGACTCGGGGAGATATGTTCTTGTTTCTGACCATGCCGGTGCTTTGAACGAGGGAATTGCCGACAGTTTCGGCACCGCCGTTGAGTTCGCATATCAGCCGACCGGCCTTGGCGCGCTACGCGCAGATTACCTGATGGGCGAAGATCTTCCAGAACTTGGCACGCTCGTTCGTGGCAGCGCCGGGCCGATTCGGTCACTCGAAAACCCTGGAAGCCTTGTTCTCGAGGGCCAACCCACGAGCCGCATTCCGTACCCGGATCACTACAGCCGTCGCATCACGCTGGCCGTCGTCATTAATAGGGGCTTTCTGGATATCAGTCCACTTGCATTCGTCGGCGGCGTTCCTAATGTGTTGCGCGGTACCGATGACGGTGCGGTCCATTGGAATTCCACCATCATCAGTCACGCCTTCTATCTTGCGATCGAAGGCGGCACGAATCGCACGTCCGCTCGAACCGTGCAAGGTGTTGGGTCGGCGAATCGCGCGCAGATTGAACAGGTGTTCTTCCGCGCGCTGCGTGACCTCATTCCGAGTTCGGTGACATTTCCGCAAATGGCAGCGGCCCTGCGTCAGGCATCCGTAGATTTGTATGGCACAAGCGGCACGCCGACGCGCGCCGTCGATCAAGCGCTCACCGCCGTCGGCCTCTGATGTCAAGACACACGTCAAGCTTTGAGGTCACGTCATCTATGAAATGGCATCTAGGTTACGTGTTGGCAATCACGATCATGAGCGGCGGGTCGTTATCGGCACAGACAGTGACGAGCCAGCCTCCCCGGTTTCATGGTTTCGTCGTCGTCAACGGGGGCTACCAGCTCGCAAGCAATGATTTTGCGGACGGTGCCACACGACGCCAGTACGCCGAGGACGGCCGCATCGACACTAGCTACAAAGTGAAGGCGGGCCCTGCACTCGATATCGCAGGTGGCGCACACGTCTGGAAACAGCTCGGAGTCAGCGTCGGAGTGAGCCGATTTTCAACGTCGACTCCGGCGACGTTGACTGGCACCGTTCCGCACCCGTTCTTCTTCAACCGGCTTCGTTCGGTCAGCGGCTCCGTTTCAGGGTTGAAGCGCGAGGAACTCGCCGTACACGTTCAAGGCCGCGGAATCCTTCAGCTCAGCCAGCGTTTCGAGGTGATGGTATTTGGTGGACCATCGTTCTTTCAGGTGAAACAGGCTGTTGTCGCCGACTTCACCATTTCTGAGAGCTACCCGTACGACGACGCGACGTTCCAATCGGCAACGACCAGCGAACCCAAAGCCTCACGGATCGGCTTCAACGCCGGCGGTGACGTGGCGTTCTTTTTCTCGAGACAAGTCGGCGTCGGCGCAACCGCGCAGTATGCCGGCACGACCGTCGAAGTGGCCGCCGCCGGCGGTTCAAAACGTGAGTTGAAGGTCGGCGGCGGGAAAGTGGGATTCGGCCTGAGACTGCGGTTTTAAAAAAAGGCCGACACCGGCCACCTACGCAGCAACGTTGCGTCGCGTCGCAGGGGCGGGGACGCGCTCCCACGTCACCTGCTGACGATGGGTGATGAAGCGGAAGAAGCCGACGACGGTCGCCCAGAGCAGGAGGCACATCGCACTGGGCGCCGTGAACACAATCGAACGCCGCCGTCCGCCTTGGCGCGTAGCGCTACGGCGGACAGGCGCGTCGCGTTGGGTCAACCCGACAATCGCGGCGGCGTAAAAGCCCGCCTGCAGCGGCAGCATCAATCCGTAGAATCCCGAATCGGCCAGCACGACGTTCGACGCGAGGAACGACGCATGGAGCATCGGCAGCGCCACGCGCAGCACCTTGTGCGACACGGTTTCGAACCAGAGCCGGTTGCGCAGCGGGTTCAGCAGCCATCCTTCGCGCGCGATCAACTGAAACATCCCGGCAATCGTGCGCGTCTTGCGTACGAACTCCTGGCGCGCCGTGGACGACGCGCAGTCATGCGCGCGCGCCTCGGGCTCGAATACGACGCGGTAGCCCCGGCGGGCGATTCGCAGCGGAATCAGCACGTCATCGAGGAGCGTGTCGTCGGGAATCGGCTCGAAGAGCGCACGCCGAATGGCGTAGACCGCGCCTGTTGCACCGATGGTCGAGTCCACGCGTCCTTCCGCTGAGCGAATGAACTTCTCGTAGCGCCAGTAGAAAGCGGTGCCGTGACCGGCGGCCGCGGTCCCATCAGTCGCGGTCAGCACCAGCTCGCCGCTGGCGGCGCCCACCTGCGGATCCGCGAAGTTGGCGACAAGCTCGCGGACCGTGCGCGCCTCGAACTGCTGGCGCGCATCGGCGAACATCACGATCTCGCCGTGTACGACCGGGACGAGCGCGTTGACGATGGCCGGCTTGCCGCGATGCTGGTGGAAAGCGCGCACCGTGACGCCGGGCGACTCGTAGCGCAACGCGCGCCCGACGGTGTCGTCGGTCGATCCATCCGAGCCGATCACGATCTCCAGCTTGTGCCGTGGATAGTCGAGCGCAAGCAGGTTCTCGACGCGCGCGCTGATGCGTTCGGCTTCGTTGTGGGCGATGACGATGATCGAGACCGTCGGCTCGATTGGCGCGCGCAGGCGAGGCTTCGGCCAGAGCGTCGCGCGCAGCGCCGCCACGAGCGGGTAGCCGACGTACACGTAGACGAGCAGCGCCAGCGAACACCAGAAGAACACCCAGGCGCCGGGCAACCACAGCGTTGCGATCCCGATCACGTCCGCGCGTGCCCGCGCTCGCGTCCGAAGGCCGGCCGCGTCGAGTCCGTCGAGCGCTCTGGCGACGGCGTCAACGTCGGCGCCCGGATCGCGGCCGTCAGTGGCTACCCGCGAATACGGCCGCACCAGCGTGAGCCGGAAATCGTCGTCACGAGGGATTGTCAACCCCGCGTCCTGCAGCGATGCGGGGAAGAAGTTGTCAGGCGGGTAACGCCCCGCGATGCCGCCGACCAGGACATTGCGGCGGAACACGGAGTCGGGGAAGTAGCGCTTCAGCGTGTCCATGCCTTCGCCCGCGCTCGAGCCGATCACGCCGTTGTCCGTCAGCATCACCACGTTGTTCTGGAACACGAATCCCGGGTGGGGCGCGTGATCGCCGCCGAAGAGCACGCCTCCGGTCTGGAACGCGGTGTTGTGGTCGATCGTGACGCCGCTCACGCCGTCGAGCAGCTGAAAGAGGCGGCCACCGCCCCAGCTGCCGCCGACGTCGAGAAACACGTTGTTTCGGATCGCGATGCGCTTGGCCTGCTGGCTCGGGTTGTTGTCGTCGCGCCCGAGCATGTTGACGCCGGCCGCGATGTGCCGAACGAGGTTGTTGGTGAACGCGACATCCTCGATCGTCGACCACGGGGCCGCGCCGTCCTGGTTGCGGACCGTGAACAGGATCGCGAAGCCGTTCTGCGCCTGCGGCCAGTTGTATTCGAGCAGGTTGCCGTTGACGACCACGCGCCGCGCATTCTTCAGCTCGAACAGGTTCTTGACGGTCCACTCGACGCCGTCAAATGAGGGATCGCCCTTTCGCCATCGACGCGGCTTGGCGATGTGGTTGTGGACGATCTCGATGTCCGACGGAACGAGGTCCGGAATCCTCGGATCCGCGCCGCCGAACATGATGTTCTCGCCCGCGGCCTCGAGATAGTTGTTCGCGATCTTGAAAGGGCCGGGGCCGTTCCATCCACCGATCGCCTGCGAGTCCGCGCCGACCTCCTTGAAATCAGAGAGGTAGGAATCAACGACCGCCGCGTCGCGGGCGTTCAAGGCGACGCCCCGTCGGGCGCCGATGCGCGCGTCGCCGTGGAGATAGCAGCGATCGACGATCAGGTGGTGAGGCACAGCGTCGGCCGACGCCTCTTTGTCGCCGAATTGAATGAGCGAGCTGACGAAGGATCCTGCCTTCGGCGCGAATTCGATCCCGACGAACCGGTAATGGTGCGCACCCGGATCCGTCATGACCACGAAGTCGCCGGCGGAGATCAACTTCGGCATCAGCGCGGCATGTGACGGCTGCACGTGACGCCCGGGCTTCGGCAACTCGCCAGAGGAGGTGATGACGGTCCACTGATCGCCGTCCTTCGCCTTCAGATGAAACGGTCCCTCATACGTCGCACGCGGATCGAGCTCGATGCGGTCACCGCCCCTGGCCTCGTCGAGCGCCTTCTGCAGGTCGCCGCCTGCCGGCACCCGGATCGTGCGACCGGTGGTCTTCAACGGCGGGATCTCGACCAACGCGCGTGGAGGCTGCGGCGCGTTTTGTTCTGCCGCACCGGCGGCGATCGTCAGCAGCAGCGCTGCGGCGGCAACAGCAAGTGCCTTGACGGGCTTAACCATGGTTCGTCGATGCTGCTTTGACAGGAGGGCGGGTCTTGTCGGACCCGCCAGATTCCAACAGCCAGTCCGCGATGCGCGCGTACGACGGGCCGAGCATCGGCTTGACCAGCGCCTTTGCATTCCAGCGGACCCAGGTGCCGCATCTCGTCCACGGCGCCGCCGACGCGAATCGCCGCGACATGTCGGGCGGATGTCCGGGGCGAATGGTGAAGCGGCCGATGAGCGTGCACTCGTCGACGACGGATGGCTTCGTTGTCGGCTCGGAGGTAAAGAGCGTTCGCAGGCCAGTTTCTGCAGCGGCTCTTGCGACGTCGGCAGAGAAGTAGCCGCCCGGAATGGAACCGACGGTCACCGCGCGGCCGAGCAGGTCCTCTAGCCGCCGCCGGCTGTCGACCCATTCGGCGCGCATCCTCGCTGCCGTCAGCGCGCTGAATCGCGGCGGATGCGACGCGGAGTGGGTTCCGATGATGTGACCGCGCGTATCGAGCTCGCGGATCTGCGCGGCCGTCAGAAACCCGCGCTCACCAATGAGATCGGTAGAGACGAAGCAGTGTCCTTGCAGTCCACGCGTTTCCAGCCTGTCGGCGACGACGGTGTAGTACGAGATGCCGCCGTCATCGACGGTAATCACGACCGGGATTCGGGATGCGGGATTCGGGATTCGAAGATCTTCGAGCCCGTCCAGTTGTGCTTCGAAACTCGGGGTCGACAGCTTGTAGCGGTCGGCTGCAGGCGATCGGAACCCGCTCTCGTGCGGATCCGACGCATACACATCATGAAAGAGCAGGGATACGACTCGCATGTCGTCTCCTGCGCGCGTCCCACTTCCAGCGCAGATAGGCCGTGAGTTGCGGCTGACCCCAGACGGCCGACGCACGTCCCTCGACCGACACAGGCGGCACCTCCTCGCCGCGGCACAGCGCGGTGAGCACGTCGCCGACCGCATCGAGGTTCTCCGTGACCGTCCTGTACTGAATGACCGAGTGCGATTCCTCGACCTCGTCGAAGTCGTAGGTGCCGTGCAGAAACATCGGACCGGTGTCGATTCCCGGGTCCACGCGCAGCAGCGTCATGCCGACGCGGTCGAGATCGCGCCGCGTCAGCGCCCAGAAGCAGCCATGCGCGTTGCGGTACTCGGGGCAGATGCCGGGATGCAGGACGAACGTGCCGACGCGAGGGATGCCGAAGATCGCCTGCTTGAGAATGATCTTGCAGCGCGCAATGGCCAGGTCCGGCCGCAGGCGCTCCAGAAACTCGCGGGCCTCGTTCGAATTCGGCGTCGACACCGCGATGCGCGGCACCGATGTGAGGTCGGACGGATAGCGCAGGCGGAGCCGCTCGATCTCGGACGTCTTCCACGCCTGCTCGCGGCGCGCCAGCCGCAGCCGCGCGAACAGCCGAAAGGCGATCACATCGAGGAACCGGACCCAGCCGACGCGCCGGATTTCCCGCCGCGCGGCGCGCCACCGGCGGCTGCGGGGGTCACGAATGATGATGAGACCAACCAACCGGAGGCTATTCGCCAGCCACGACGCGAGCCCCTCGGTGTCGAGGCGATCCTGCTCGTGACAGATCAAGACCACGGATGACTTCTCGTCCTGCGTATGCATGCTCGGCAACCACCTCTTCACAGCGTGCTTCGAACTGGCTCGCGATCGTCGACCAGGAGTAGTCCGTTTCGACGAGCGCGCGGCCCGCGTCTCCAAGCGCCTGCCTCCTGGCGGGGTCGCGGACCAGCCGGATGACCGCGTGAGCGAAATCATGCGGGGTGTCTGCCGCCAGGAAATGACGGCCGGATTCGAGCGCGAGGCCTTCCGCGCCCACCGTCGTGGAGACGACCGCCTTGCCCATCGCGAGCGCTTCGAAAATCTTGATCCTGGTTCCGCTGCCGGCGCGCAGCGGCACGACGTACACCGACGCCTCGCCGATTGCAGGACGCACGTCGGCAATCGTGCCGGTGACGGTCACGCCGGGATGCGCGGCCAGCTCGCGCACGCGCGCGCCCGGGTTGCGGCCGACGATCGTGAACGACGCGTCCGGGATTTCGGCGCGGATGCGGGGAAGGATCGTGTCGATGAAGTAGCAGACCGCATCCTCGTTCGGATGCCAGTCCATCGAACCGCTGAACACGAGGCGTGCAGGCACTTCAGACGCGCCGCACGGCGTGAAGTAGTCGGTGTTCACACCTGTCGGGATCGAGACGATCCGGTTGCCGGCGCCAAGCTCCGCGAGCCGCTCCGTGTCGTCGTCGGAGACGGTGATGGTCAGATCGGCGCGCCTGCAGGCATCGGCCTCGCACGCGCGCAGCTTCCGCCACTCCATCTCAAACAGCGCGCGCTTCCACGGACTCGTTTCGAGCTTCGCGAGCCGCTGCCAGATCAGGTATTCGACGTTGTGTTCGAACAGCAGCACGGGCACATTGCCGGCTTGCCCCGAGCGAAGTCGAGGGGGCATCGGCACATTCGCGGCGGCGAACAGGAAGTCGGAGACGCACAGATCGATCTCACCCTTCGCCAGCACCTCGCGCACGGCGCGGCGCACGCCGCGAACGCGCCACTTCCACAGGTCGACGGGGTAGTGAGAGAACCAGGAGCCCGCGACGGCGGCGGCAAACGCCGCGCTGCCGCGCTTGGGTACGGCGTACGGAACGGAGATGACGCGCTCGCAGTGGGCGAGCTGCTGTTTCAGTCCGTCGGGGTCGTCACCCTGGCCGTGCGTGGTGATGACCGTGATCTGCTGACCCCGTGCAAGCTCGGAAATGGTGTTCAGGCTGCGGACGCGGCCCCCGGTCGTCGCGGGCCACAGGCCCCCCATCTTCACCCACAGAATTCGCATACGGGTGTTGGGTGATCAATATCGGTGCCGCTGTAAGTTGCTCTTTTCGAGGGACATGGAGACAGAAAAGGGAAAAGCAGTTCACCCTTCTCCGTTCTGGCTTCTCAGTTCGTCTTCATGTTCCTGTTCGGTTCCACTGTTCGGCTTCGGAATTCCGAACCGAACATGAACGTGAACACGAACGGAGAACTTAGAACCCAGAAGCGTGAACGACGATGGCCGGCGGAGCCGGCCTCCGGAGGGTCTGGCGCGTCCGCTCCGGCGCCACGTCACGGACGTCGGTCGTATCGAGGAAGCGCTGGCACCACAACTCGAACGACAACATCGTCCAGAGCTGGAGATCGAGGTCGCGGCCGCGCGTGTGCAGCTCGAACAGGCGCTCGACGGAAGCGGTATCGAAAATGCCGCGGTCGCGGCAGGTCCGCGACAACAGCACGTCGCGCGCGAACCCTGCCAGCTCGCCGCGGAACCAGTGCGCCAGCGGCACCGCGAAGCCATGCTTCTGGCGGTCGATGATCGTGTCGGGCAGAATCCCGCGCATCGCCTTCTTGAAGATGTACTTCGTGTCGCGTCCCTGCACGCGAAAGCGGGCGGGGATCGTCGCCGCGAACTCGACGAACTTGTGATCGAGCAGCGGCGGGCGCGCCTCGATCGAGTGCGCCATCGACATCCGATCGACCTTCGCGAGGATGTCCAGAGGCAGGTAGCGATTGATGTCGTCGTACTGCGCCGCGGCGAGCCAGTCGCCTGAGGCTTCGCGCCATTCGGCGCGCGAGGCCGACCATGGATCGTGGCGGGCGATCTGCGTGAGCGCCTCGGTCCTGAATAGCCGCCGAATCTCGTCGGCGTGGAACATCGTCGATGCATCGAAATAGCGGGCAGGCCCCTCGAGCGCGAGGTGGCGGAGAAAACGCCGCCCCGTCATCCCGTGCGGCATCAGGGCGCCAACGGCGCCAGCCGTCTTGCGGATTGCCCGCGGAATCCGTTCGCGCATGCGCTCGCGCCCTTCGACGACGTACTTGTCGTAGCCGGCGAAGAGCTCGTCTCCGCCGTCGCCGCTCAACACGACCTTGACGTGTTCGGCGGCGAGCTTCGACACCATGTACGTTGGAATCGCGGATGTGTCGCCAAACGGTTCGTCGAGATACCAGGTGAGGTCCTCGACGATTTGCACCACGTTGGGACGCAGGACGAGGTCGTAGTGATCGGTTCCGAATGTGGCGGCGACCTGGCGCGCATAGGGCAGTTCGTCGTGGCTCGCCTCGGCGAAGCCGATCGAGAACGTCTTGAGCTCCACGTCTTTCGGGCGCGACATCATCGCGACAACAGCGCTCGAATCGAGGCCGCCGCTGAGGAACGCGCCGACGGGCACATCGCTGACCTGGTGCAGCGTCACCGCTTCGGCGAGTCGCTCGCGGAGCTCCTCGACCAATTCCGCCTCCGTCGCGCGCTCGTTGGGCGAGAAGTCCACGTCCCAGTACCGCTCGACGCGGATGTCGCGTCCCTGGCTCGCGACGGCAAACCTCGCCGGCTCGAGCTTCGAGACGCCCTTCACGATGCTGCGCGTCGCAGGCGTCGCGAGGGTCGTGAACAGGTGGCCGACTGATTCCCAATCGAGCGAGCGCTCGACCTGCGCCAGCTGGAGGATCGGCTTCAGCTCCGACGCAAACAGCAGCTCGCCGTTGCGCTCGTAGTAATACAGGGGCTTGATGCCCAGCCGATCGCGCGCGAGCAGAATCTGCCGGCGCCGTGTATCCCAGATTGCGAAAGCGAACATGCCGCGCAGCCGGTCGACGCAGCGCGGCCCGAGATCCTCGTAGAGGTGAACGATCGTCTCCGTGTCGCTTTCAGTCCTGAGCGTGTGACCGCGCTTCTCGAGGTCGCGCCGCAGCTCCTGGTAGTTGTAGATCTCGCCGTTGAAGACGATCCAGATGGTGCCGTCTTCGTTCGAGATCGGCTGATACCCGTTGTTGAGATCGATGATGCTGAGGCGCCGCATGCCGAGCGCGACGCCGTCGCCGATGTACACACCCTCATCGTCGGGGCCGCGGTGCGCCATGACACCGCACATCGCGCGAATCTCGCCTTCGCGAACGGGTTGTCCGTCCCAGCGAACTATGCCTGCGATGCCGCACACGGCAGGTTCTCCTTGGGGCTGGCCAGAGTGGGATCCGCCTTCAGGTGGACCATCAGATAACTCAATCCAAAGTACGTGACGCCGTACGCCGCACCTCCGGCCATCAATCCAACGAGGGGCTGGAGCGACCATTCGCGCGTCAGCCAGACGACCGGCACGGTGGCGATACTGGCGCGCGCGAAGATGCCGGCAAGCCGCGACCAGGGGAGCGCTTCGCTGAACGACAGGTGCAGGAGGTGCGCAATCCTCGCGACGCCGACGAAGTTGATGAGCATCGTGCTGACCAGCGTCACCAGCACCGCGCCGCTCATGCCGAAAGTCGAGAGGCACCAGCCGATGAGCGCCGCGACGATCGCGAGCCTCATCAGGTTCATCACGAGCAGGAACCGCGTCTGCGCAAACACCCTGAGCACGGCGTTGACGGCGAAGATCGACGGCAGGATCGTCAGCGACCAGACCATGAAGATGGGGACGCTGGCCGCGTACGTCGTCGTGTAGAGCGTGACGATCAGGTCGCGCGCGATGACGAACAGGAAGAGCGACAGCGGCACCATCAGGAACGCCAGGCGGCAGATCGTCTCGTGCCAGAGCGCGACCGTCGCTTCGCGGTGACTCGTGTCTTCCGCCATCTTCACCATCATCACGTTGACGGTGGACGTCATGATCATGTCGACCAGCGGAATCTGCAGGCACCCGACGGCGTAGATCGCAAACGTCGCGGCGTCGACGCGTGACGCGACCACGTACTGGTGATAGTTCAGCTGTATCACCTCGACGCCGACCGCGAGCGCGAAGGGCAGCGCGTAGGCGAGCTGCTCGCGCCAGAGCGGAAGGTCGAAGCGGAACTCGCTGCCGTACTGCCGCCAGAGCGCGCCGAGCAGCAGCACCAGCCGAAGCGCCGCAAACGCGGTCGCGCCGATGAAGACCGCGCGCAGGCTTCCGATTGCGAACGCCGGCAGGATGAAGAACAGCGTGCGGACGATGTCCGAGCACGCGTAGGTCATCGCCGCCATCAGGTGCTTCTTGCGCGAGACCATCACGATCTCGAGCACCGTCGACATCAACATGAACGTCAGGAACAGGCCGGCCAGCACCATGTAGTCGGCGAGCGCCGCATTGGTGAGCCGCGCCGCGATCTGATGGCGCCAGATGTACAAAGCGCCGAGGCACGCGAGGCCTGCGACCGCCAGCGTGACGAGCGCGTTGAAGACGTAGCGCGGCGTGCGCGCCGCGTTGCGCGGGACGAAGTAGTACAGGCTTTCCGCCATCCCGAGCTGGGCGAGGCCGTAAAGCGTTCCGTACAGAAGGAAGAACTGCTTGTAGGTACCGAACGTGGCCGGCGCGAAGATGCGCGCGAGCACGATTCCGATCGCAAACGACGCGACGAGGCCGACGACGCGGCCTGTCACGAGCAGCGCAGCGGGCCGGGTGATCTCCCTGGCGCTCATGACCGATGCACCCGTTCGCACTTCCGCGCCGGCGGCCAGAGGTCGTGCGCCTGGCAGCTGAGGATGTCCGGGATGAACTCACCGTCGCCGTTCACGGACGATCTCTCCCAGAGCAGGAGCCGCTGAATCGTCAGGAGCGAATGGCGCGGCTCGTCGTGGCGGCACGCGGTATACGCGAAGCGATAGCCGGCGCGCGCCACGGCCTCGACGACGTCGGTGTTGAAGTGACCGCCTGGATACGCGAAATGATCCACGCGCTCGCCGAGTTGACTCTCGAGCTCCGCCTTGGATTCCTCGAGCTCCGCAGCGATCCGGTCCGGTGACTCAACGGGCAGCGTAACGTGGCTGCGCGTGTGCGACCCGATGATGAAGTCGCGCCGCCGCATGTCATGCACCATCTCCCACGTGACGGTGAGCGGCACGTGGTGAAAGCCGTTGCCGACGCTCAGCTCGAGACCGGTCATCAGGCGGTGAATGTCCGCCTGCGGCAGCCCCGGCAGCAGCGCCGACACCGCGAGCATGGGAGTGCCGATCGCCCAGCGCCGCGTGAAGTCGTGCGCCGGCAGGCCAAGATCGCTGAGCAGGCCGAACATTTTCGCGCGCGGATCATCCCAGCACCGGAACGCTTTCGCGACGAGGTAATACAGCTTGTCGTGGGTCTGCCACGCCGGACGGCCGACGAGATCCGTGACGACGAACATCGCGGCCGGAATGCCCTTGCGCTCGAGCATCGGCAGCGCCAGCTCGTAGACATCCCGATAGCCATCGTCAAACGTGATCGTCGCGACCGGCTCGTGGAAGGGCAGTCCGTTCCGCAGGCGGTCGCCAATCTCGTCGAGCGACGCGAAGCGGAACGACTTGCCGAGACAGTCCAGATGCCGCTCGAACATCGCGAGGCTGGTGAGCATGCTCGGCATCTCGACCTTCGCTTCGGACGCGAAGTGTTCGACGACACGGTGATAACCGATCACCAGAGGCCGATAGGAATCGCGCGAACCCGCGAGGCCGCGGTCGTGCGCCCTGGCAATGGCCGATGCCATTGCGGTTTTCACGTGGCTGCGTAGGCGGCGAACCTTAGGAGACATCGGAAACGTTGGCGGACCTGACAAGGTCCGCCCTCCTGGGGTTCACATGGCGGCGAACGACCGCTGCGACCCGGCGACGGACGTGGAAGAAACCCCGATGCAGCTGTCCGCCAACGTTGGGCGGAAACAGATGAACGTTGCGGAGCTCGCGCGTGTCGCGCGCCCAGAGGAACTTGTACTGTTCGACTCCCCAGAGCATGTCGAACTCGCCGGCGCCTTCGTCGATCGCCGCGCGGATCGACAGCCCCATCAGCACCAGGCCGATGCTGTGCTGCTGATAGTCGGCGTCGAAGCCGTGCTGATAGAAATAGAACGTGCCGCCGTACAGGAAGCCGTACATCACGGCCACCGGTGTGCCGTTCACGCGAAGGACGAACATCCGGAGCCAGCCGCGGTCGAGGGCGCGCTTGGTGACTTCGTCATGAAAGGCGCGCAACGACTCCGTTCTGAACGCGGTGCCGCGCTCGCCGAAACGGCGCTCGTGATACTGAACCAGCCGCGGCAGCGCCTCGCGTCGCTGCGCTTCGGTCGTGACGCGCTCGAAACGGACGTCGAACTTCTGTTCGAGGGCGCGGATGCGCCGCCGAACGTTGGCTCGATGCGACGCGCCCAGCGTCGCCAGATACGAATCCCACGTATGACCGGCGAGCGGAATGTAAGGACAGGTTCCTCCCGCCGTGATTGACTTTGTCCAACCGTGCGCGTCGAGCAGGTCGGCAAGATGTACGGCCGCGGCCGACGGTCCGAGATGCGTCAGTCGAAGCGTCGTGTCGTGCGAGCGAACGAACCGCTCGACGGCCGCGAGGCTCTCGGCCTCCCAGCCGCGGCGAACGATTACGTCGAGATAGTCGGAGCCCGCCTCGCCGGTCCCGAGCATGTCGAGGGACGGGAAGCGCGCAACGCCGCTCGAGGTCATTCGGAACGGCGCGATCGCGACGAGGTCTGCACCCGCGCGGACCGCGAGCATCCGCAGCTGCGAGCCGCCGCCACGATGTGTCCACCACGTGTGAAGCCATTCCCAGGTGAGGAACGGAGAGGCCGACCCGCTCGCCAGGAGCAGCGAGTTCCACTCGGGACGCAGCGCCGTGAATCCCCACGCGGAATCGATGACAAGAGACTGGATGGCGCCCCTCTCGACGCCCGGGCGATACGCGGCGTCTGGCCGCCGGGCCGCGACGGAGGTGGGCATCATGCCGCCATCCTCGACACCTGCCGCGCGACGTGCGTGATGTGGCGCGCCGACAGATCCTGGTGAATCGGCAGTTCGAGGACGTGCGCGCGGAAGAAGCGCGCATTCGGAGACATCTCGCTGCCGTCGCCGACCGGATCGTTCCAGAACTCCAGCGCGTCGACGCCGCGGCGGCGCAGCGCCTCGGCCGCTTCAGCCTTGTCCGGAACGATGATGGGGAAGAAGAGCGGGCAGACGCCTTCAGGCAGCGAGGGAAACACCCGCATCACGTCCGGGTCGATCTCCCGGAGCAGCTGGCGGTAGTTCGCAATCCGCCGCCGGCGGATGTCATCGAAATCGAGACGTCCGAGCAGCCGCGCGGACACCGGCGACATCGCGAGGTCGACTTCGTCGAGGTTGAAGCCGATGTCGCCGACATTGGCCCGACGAACGTCGAGCGCGCCGGCGGCGACGCCCATCCCGCGCTTGACCGCCTGCAGGGCCGCGCCGACGCCGTTGACGCGGCCGCGAATCCGCTGCACGAGCAGCTCGGCCATGCGGCCGGCCACCGACGCGGAGCCCGCGCGGCGCAGATGCAGCCGCTCGAGCGACTCGATGCGGCGATCGTTCTGCACCAGCAGCGCGCCGTTCGGCAGCGGCAGCGTCTTGTAGAGGCAGAAGACCGACCATTGCCCGAAGCTGCCGAGCGGGCGGCCATCAGCGGTCTCACTCAACAGCGAGAGGGCGCAATCTTCGACGAGCAGCATTTCGCGCCGGCGGCAGAGCTGGACGAGCTCGTCCATTGGCTGGGGCCACCCTGCGTAATGGATGACGTACAAAAGGTCCGGCGCGTGCGTACGGCAGAGCCGTTCGACTTCGCTCGGATCCCACTGCATGTCAGCACCGACGGGGCAGTAGTGGATCGTCGCGCCCGCCGCCTGCATCGCCATGATCTCGTTGCCGCTGTAATAGTCAGGGGCGAGCACCGTCAGCGACGGATTGGTTGCGACGAGCGCGCGAAACAAGTGATAGATCGCATTGCGCGCGCGGTAGTAGGGAAGCCGATGCGCCGCGTTGAACGGGAACGGCGTTGCGCCGGCGACGGCCGGCCGCACCAAGTGGGTGGCGGACAGTCCCTGGTACGTGGGCACGAAGGTACCGACTACGCTCGCCATTTCTTCAACTCCGGCGCCATCTGGAACTTGATCGAATGCAAAAGCCGGGCTCGTCTGCTGTGCGAGAAGATGAACAGCCAGTCATGTCCGCGCGTCGCCGGCGTCCATTCCTGCTTCCATGGCTCCGTCTCGCCGAGGAAGTCGATTTCGCGCAGGCCGCGCGCGAAGCCTTCCTGCGCCGCGAAGTACGTCAGGAGCTTGAAGGGCGAGCACGCATGGAATTCACGGTCGTACCCGGTCTTGAACAGGAAGAGGCGGTCGTCGTAGCACGCGCTGTACGACACGGCGATGCGGCGTCCGCCGACGGTCAGGAACAACAGGCGCAGCCACCCGCAGTCGGCGGCGCGCTCGGCGAGCAGCGCGTAGAACTTCTGGACGGACGCGTCCGACACGATCGACGTCCCTTCCTGATCCTTCCAGCCCGATGCCTCGAGCCGCCAGGCGTCGTCGCATGCACGCGCGATGTCCGTTCTGTCCGCGAGAATCTCGAGTGCCGGCTCGCCAATCTGTTTCAGACGCGTGAGCCGGTTTCTGACGTTCGAGCGGAATTTCGCGGAGAGGCTCGCCCAATAGCCGTCCCACGTGCCGGCCAGCTCCAGGTACGGCGAGTCGCTGCTTTTCCACGTCCCGGTCGGCAGCCCCGCGTCGGCGGCGAACTGTGATAGTGCAGCGGCGGTCGGCGAGCCGTGCAGCAGCTGCGTCAGCTGCAGGACGTCCCAGTGGTCGCTGTCGTCGTGAATCGCGTTCCAGATCGCGCGATACGCTTCCTCCGGCTTGTCCGCGATCACGAAGTCGGTTCGCGGCGTGTGATCGTTGGCGACGAGCGCGATGCGCCTGACCGGCAGGCCATACACGATGGCCGTCTCGCGCATCAACGGCGCGATTGCAATAATCCGCCCCTGGTCGCGAACCGTGATGATATGAAGCTGCCGGTTGCCGCCGAAGCTGTCCCACCACGTGCGGACCCATTCGTGGCGAAGGAAGGGATGCGGGACCTGCGCGCGTTCGACCGCGTCGTTCCACTCCCGTTCAAGTCCAAGGAACGCGGAATAGTCCTCGACCACATCCGTCGTGGCGAATCCCGAATCCCGCCCTTCGACAGGCTCAGGGCGCCCCGAGCTTGTCGAGGGGCGAATCCCGAATCCCGGCAGCGTGCCTAACATGCCGCTGACGGAAGCCGCTTGCGCTGCTTCCGCTCCAGGAGCTCGCCGTACAGGTCTTCCGTCGCGCGCACCATGCGCTTGACGGAGAAGTGATCCGCAATCCGCGCACGCGCGGCGTGGCCAAGGTGCGCGGCCAGCTGCGCGTCATGCAGCAGGTGGCCGATTGCGCCGGCGAGCGCCGATGAATCTGCCGGCGGCACGAGAATGCCTGTGACGCCGTCGAGGAGCGCCTCGGGGGTTCCACCGACGCGCGTCGCGACCGTCGGTGCACCTGCCGCCATCGATTCGAGCACGACGTTCGAGAGCGCCTCGTTGAGCGACGGCATCACGGAGACGTCGAGACTGGCGAGCACCGCCGGCACATCGGTCCGTAATCCGGTGAAGATCACGCAGTCCGCCACGCCACAGCGCTCCGCGTACTGCTGCAGCTCTCCGAGATACTCGCGATCCATCGGGCTGGTCTCGCCGACGATGACGAAGCGCGCATCAGGCACCCGCGATCGGACGATCGCGGCGGCCTCGAGGAAATACTCGAGACCTTTCAGGCGGGTGAGCCGCGAGACGACGCCGACCAGCGGCGTGGCATCGGGCAAGCCGAGGTCGCGGCGCAGCTGCGAGGGCGGCGGCGCATCGTCGAACCGCGTGAGATCGACGCCGTTGCGGATGACCGCAATCTTCGACGCGTCGTATCCCTCGCCGATCAGCCAGTCCTGGACCGCATCGGCGTTGACGAGGATGCAGTCCGCGAACCGGCAGGCGTAGCGCTGCACGCGCTTCTGCATCGCGGTCAGGTACGGCGCGCGGTCGCGAATCGACGCGATGACGACCGGC
>Ga0209515_10002584_pt1 | contig 27535 bp, 24 predicted proteins | sample Subgroupgradi54m_FD_187454 | JGI IMG/M metagenome (GOLD analysis project Ga0209515, IMG submission 187454) | Subsurface groundwater microbial communities from S. Glens Falls, New York, USA - GMW60B uncontaminated upgradient, 5.4 m (SPAdes)... ... | reverse complement strand
TCGCACCGGCTCGAAAAGAGACCGGAACGGGAAGTTTAATGAGATCGTAGAACTTATTTCTAGTTTCAGGAAATGAAGATGAAAAAAATATTTGCGGTTGTTTTGGTCTTGGTTCTATTGGTGCCTACGATTGGCCTGGCCTGCGATTGTTGCTCGAATGAATTTATACCTTCTCAGCAATTAAAGACGCCTCACCATTGTTGCACTACGTTTGATTCTGTTAAGGTAAATTGCGAAATCCAGAAACAGGATCAACTGCTTCCAGTTTCTCCTCAAACAAGTTATCTTAAAATCTTTTCGGCAAGCACTCCTATTTCGTGGGCTCAAGTAGTTACCGAATCTTCTTCACAGCCGCTTGATGCGAGCCCGTCCTTACTTTTTCTTAAAAACCCGCTTTACATCGTCAATCAAGTTCTCCGCTTCTAAGTCGTTCCTTTTTTGTTCCCAAAGGTCTTAAGTTAAGGCCTTTTACTGTTCAACGAAAGGAGCAATTTTCATGAAATATTCAAAACGTTATTTGTATTTTCTAGTTCTGGCTTTTGTTCTTGCGGTTCCTTTGTTGGTCTTCAGAGGACCAGCGGGATTTAAGGCGAAAGTTTCTCATCGAGCAGAAAAGTCCACCGTTCGTTATCAATGCCCCATGCACCCGAAGGTGATTTCAGAGAAACCTGGCAATTGCCCTATTTGTGGAATGCAGCTTCAGCGTGTGGAGCAAACCCCTAAAATTCTTTATTACAGGAATCCGATGAGGCCAGATGTGGTTTCTCCGACGCCTGCTAAAGATGAAATGGGGATGAATTATATTCCCGTTTATGGAGCGGATGAAGGGAATGCAAAAACTTCTGTTCCCGGCCATGCTGAGGTGACGATTAGTCCGGAAAGGCAGCAATTAATTGGTATCACAACGGATGCGGTTAAAGAAATACCGTTAACTTCTACGATTCATGTGGCAGGCCACGTGGCTTACAACCCCGACCTTTCACAGGCCTTGGCAGAATATGCGGATGCTTATCAAGCTTACTGGCGAGCAAAAAAAATCGGAACAGATGTAGCTCGTGAATGGCGTGATGGGTTAGTCGAATTGGCAGAGGTTAGGTTAAGGCTTGCGGGGTTTGATGACAAACAAATGGCGCTTATTAGGACCGTTTCTTCTGGAAGATCGATTCTCATCAACAATCAATTCATCCCTAAGAATCTCACGCTTCCGGAAAATGCCGTTTGGGCGATCGCGGATATTTATGAGCCCGATGCCGGATCAATCCATCCGGGACAACATGCTGTGATGAACGCCCCTGCTTTGCCGGGATTAAAATTTGAGGGTGAGGTTAAGAGCGTTGACCCTGTTTTAAATTCGATGACGCGGATTGTCCGCTCGCGCATTGAAATTCTTCAAGCGCTTGATTTAAAACCCGGAATGTCTCTGGATATTATGATTGAAGTTTCCTTGGGAACCAAACTTGCAGTTCCGGCGGAAGCCGTCCTTCATACGGGAGAAAGAGAACTTGTTTTTATCGACCGCGGTGAAGGCCGAATCGAACCCAGGGAAGTAAGCATTGGCCGCGAGGCAGATGGTTATTATGAGGTCTTCTCAGGACTTTCAGCTGGTGAGCGAGTGGTTACCTCGTCCGGTTTTTTAATTGATTCTGAATCGAGGCTTCAGGCAGCAGTCAAAAGTTTTGGCACGACTGAACACGAAGAGTCCAATAGTGGAAAGATTGAGCCAAACGTTCCGGCTCATCAAGATTGATATGATTAAAAACATTATTGATTTTTCGGCCAAAAATAAGTTTCTTGTGATTACACTCGCCGCGGTTTTAATTGGCGCAGCCTTGTGGTGTTTGCACGCGATTAAATTAGATGCGATTCCGGATCTTTCGGATACCCAAGTAATTATTTATTCGCGCTGGGACAGGAGCCCCGATATTTTGGAAGACCAAGTGACTTATCCGATTGTGAGCAGCCTTCTCGGAATGCCTCGCGTGAAAGCCGTGCGCGGTTTTTCCGATTTCGGGTTTTCTTATGTGTATGTGATTTTCGAAGACGGGACTGATCTTTATTGGGCGAGGAGCCGGGTTCTTGAATACTTAAGCAAAATTCTTCCGAAACTTCCCGAAGGGGTGAAAACCGAACTCGGACCGGATGCCACAAGTGTCGGATGGGTTTATCAATATGCACTTTTAGATGAAAGTGGGAAGCATCATTTGGGGGATCTTCGTTCTCTTCAGGATTGGTATCTCCGCTATAGCCTTCAAACCGTTCCGGGAGTAGCCGAAGTGGCTTCCGTCGGCGGATTTGTGAAGCAATACCAAATTCTGGTTAATCCCAATCGGCTCGTAACGTACGGCATTCCATTTACCAGTGTTCTAGAAGCCATTCGAAAAGGAAATCAAGAGGTGGGAGGAAGATTAGTCGAATTTTCCGGAATCGAATACATGGTGCGGGGGAAAGGCTATGCCAAAACCAAAGCAGATTTAGAAGATATTGTGATAGGTCAAGATCCTAAAACCGAAATCTCTATTTTGTTAAAGCATGTGGCGCAAGTACAAATGGGCCCTGAAATCCGTCGCGGCGTTTCGGATCTAGACGGAAAGGGAGATGCGGTCGGCGGAATTGTAATTATGCGCCACGGAGAGAATGCGCTTCAAGTGATTAATCGAGTAAAAGCGAAACTTAAAGAACTTGAACCCACACTTCCCGAGGGTGTCAAAATCGTCACGACTTACGATCGGTCCGAACTCATTAAGAAATCGATTGAAACACTGAAGCATACTTTGATTGAAGAGATGATTATTGTGAGCTTCGTGATTTTAATTTTCCTCTGGCATATTCCTTCGAGCATCATTCCGATTGTTACGATTCCAGTCGCTGTGTTGCTTTCGTTTATTCCGCTTTATTTAACCGGAACGACCTCGAACATTATGTCTCTTGCGGGTATCGCTATTTCCATCGGTGTTTTAGTGGATGGTGCGATCATCGAAGTCGAGAATGCATATAAAAAACTCGAACTTTGGGACCGCGGCGGGCGAGTGGGCGATTATCATGAAGTCCGCTTGAATGCGCTTAAGGAAGTAGGGCCCTCTGTATTTTTTTCTCTTCTGGTCGTAGCCGTTGCTTTTATTCCCATTTTTACGCTCGTCGATCAGCCGGGAAGGCTTTTCAAGCCCCTGGCTTTGAGCAAAAATTTTGCGATAGGAATTGCGGCCGTTCTCGCGATTACTTTAGATCCTGCCATGCGAATGCTTTTCACGCGAATGGATTTTTTTAAATTTAAACCCGCCTGGTTTTCCTCAATAGCCAATCATGTTTTGGTAGGGAAATATTACCCGGAAGAAAAACATCCGATCAGCAAAATTCTTTTCCGAATTTATGAACCGGTGGCCCGGTGGGTTTTGCGGCATCGGAAAGCGACTATTCTCACAGCCCTTCTTCTCATGTTAACGACCATTCCTATTTATTTCAAATTGGGATCTGAATTTATGCCGCCTTTAAATGAAGGTTCTATCCTTTATATGCCGACGGCTTTGCCGGGAATGTCGGTGACGGAGGCGCAGCGCATTTTGCAAATTCAGGATCGCTTACTTCGAACATTTCCTGAGGTCGAGCGGGTGTTTGGAAAAGCGGGAAGGGTTGAAAGCTCAACGGATCCCGCCCCATTCTCCATGATGGAAACCACTATTTTACTTAAGCCTAAGAAGGAATGGCGAAAAGGCATTACTTATCAAAAATTGATAGATGAAATGGATGCCAAGCTGAAACTTCCGGGAATCCCCAATATTTGGACGATGCCGATCAAAAATCGGGTCGACATGCTTTCCACAGGGATTAGAACACCCGTTGGAATCAAAGTTCTGGGCGCTGACCTTAAGGAAATTCAAAAAATTGGGGAACAGCTTGAACCTATTTTGAGGGCAGTTCCGGGGACCAGAAATGTTTTCGCCGAGCGCGCAGCAGGCGGTTATTTTCTCGACTTCGATCTCAAGCGAAAGCAGCTTGCTCATCATGGGCTTTCCGTTGAAGATGCTCAGGTGATGATTATGTCTGCGATTGGCGGAGAAAACGTGACTTCAATCCTTCAAGGCAGGGAACGTTATTCAGTCAACGTCCGCTTTGCGCGGGATTTTAGAGATGAGCTTGATAAATTGAAACGAGTACTTGTGATGATGCCGTCCGGTGAAAAAGTGGCTTTATCCCAAATTGCGGACATTAAATTTACAACAGGGCCAAGCATGATCCGGAATGAAAACGGAATGCTCGCGGGATATGTCTATGTCGATATGACAGGACGAGATATTGGAACTTATGTTCACGAAGCAAAAGCAAAAGTCCAAAAAAGTTTGAGTTTACCCACGGGTTATCAATTAATTTGGAGCGGGCAATATGAAAATATGTTGCGGGTCAAAGAAAGGCTTAAGATTGTGCTCCCGCTTACTTTTTTTATTATTTGCTTTTTGCTTTATTTCAATAGCAAATCGGTTGTGAAAACTGGGATTGTTTTATTGGCCGTCCCGTTTTCTTTAATCGGAGCGGTGTGGCTGCTTTATATTTTGCATTACAACATTTCAATTGCCGTTTGGGTGGGAATGATTGCGCTCATGGGCCTCGACGCTGAAACCGGCGTTTTTATGCTGCTATTCCTCGATCTTTCTTATCACGAAGCCGTAGAGAAAGGCCGGATGAAAACACAAGAAGACTTGGAGGATGCGATTATTCATGGGGCGGTAAAACGCGTCCGGCCTAAGCTCATGACGGTAATGGCCGCGTTCATGGGTTTGCTTCCGATTATGTGGTCGATAGGAACAGGGGCCGACATGATGAAACGGATTGCGGCTCCGATGGTCGGCGGACTTTTCACTTCCTTTATTCTGGAACTTTTAGTTTACCCCGCCGTTTATGCCATCTGGAAATGGAATGGTGAAATGAAAAAAGGGAACTTAACAATTTAGGAGGAGATAAGTTTATGAAAAAAATAGTTGGAGTCTCAATTTTTTTTCTTTTGTTTACGCCGCTTGCTTGGTCTGCTGAGAAGGCGCCGTCCGCATCTGTAAGTTTAATGGATGTGGGAAATAAATTTTGTCCCGTGAGCGGTGACAAGGTTTCAGGGAAACATTTTGTAGAGTATCAGGGTAAACGCTACGGTATGTGCTGTCCCATGTGTGAGAAGGATTTTAAGAAGAATCCCGCAAAATATATTGCGAAAATGAAAAAGCAAGAGGTTGTGTCTTCATAAATCGGTACGGGTACAGAATTACATAAACACGGTCGGCTAGCATCTCCTTCAGTTAATGGAGACGGCCTACCATAAGCCGTCCCGTTACAGTACTTGTGCCGGCAACCGACGCAAGTGACGAAGACCAACGGAAGAGGCTATTAGTCATTAAGTTGCAAAATTCCATAAAACTAGTAGCCAAAAAGGGGGAAGAAGGAATATAATATTAGCGTCTAAAAGATGGAGTGAATTTATGGAAAAACTCCTAAAAGAAAGATTCATTTAATTTTGTGAGGCGAGCCTACAAAGCTCGCCTTTTTTGTCTCCAGTTTCTGAGCGCGATTTAAAAAGTAACCGAAGAAAAATCCACGAAGTACGCAGAGGTAAAGGAGGTTTTTTAAGACGATGAAGTCATAGGTTTTGTTTTTGAGTCGAAGAGCAAAGCTGACAGATACGGAGGCTTTGTGAAACTGAGACAACACTTACTCCTATTGAAAGTCATCGTAATCTTGTTTGTTATCATCGCGAGCGCGGCCGACGATTCAAAGCTTTATGCTGAGCCGGTGAAAAGCTATTATCTGAGACAAACAGGACGAGTAGCCGTCTACCAAGGTAAAGAGAAACATATTTACAATGTATTAATGATCGCACGCGTGTTGAATGGCGAGCGGTGTCGTCAAGTTGGAAGCCTCCGCACGAAAGAAGGCATGGATGTGCCGGATTGCGTGGATGGCCCTGAGATGGATGCCCGGTATGGCCCCATGTTCCGCCGGAAGCCGCTGCAAGCGCCTTATGTTTACTTTAAAGACCGCGTACCATGTTTGACTGTTTTTACCAAAGAGCCTTCGGCTATCCCCGAAACCCTGCTTCGTAAAATGGTTCAAACATTAAAAGAGAACGGATTTACTGAGGTCACTGTGATTTATCCGTCCAATCCGGTAAACCCGAGATATATTTACCCGATGTCCCTATCCCGGCACATGAAACCGCCGGATTTGATTTTAGATTTGCAGAAAGAACCAACACAATAATCCGAAGGACGAAGACTTCACAATCTTCGCCGCCGGCATCTGAAACAGTAGTTTTCAGATGAAGAGTTATTGCTTCGGCATTGCTTTTTCGTCCCTCCACAAAACTTCCCGCATTGGGTTGGACAGAAGGGCAGTCGGAGAATTAGAACCATCCCTCATTTTTCTAAGTCTTCGCCACAGGTACCTGAAATTCATATTTCAGGTGCCAATCCCCGAAGATTTGGGATAAAATACATGCCAATTTATTAAACCTGTCCCCCGGAGAATTTAGAAACTCACAATGATTACTCACTTTTCGGTTCAAATGAGAAGATTAAAAAGATGGCTGAGCCGTTCTTATTGGGCCATCCGCCTGCTCCATTTATCCAAATCCGAAGACACCGCTAGCACACCCGGTCTTGTGTTAATTCAAATCGACGGGTTGTCCCAAAAGCAATTTGATCGCGGCATCAAAGAAGGCCGTCTGCCGTTTCTCAAATATCTGATCGAAAGACAAAAGTATAAAACGTATGCGCACTATTCGGGAGTTCCGTCAACAACGCCCGCCGTGCAAGGCGAACTGTTCTATGGGGTGAAAGGTTGCGTGCCGGCGTTTAATTTCATCGATCACGAAAGCGGCGAAACATTTATTATGTATGAACCTAAGTGTGCCAGTCAGATCGAAAGCCGGATCAGCCAAGGTAACGTACCGCTTCTTGAAGGCGGGAGCTCTTACTCTAATATTTTTACCGGAGGCGCCCAAGAATCGCATGTTTGCGCGGCCAGTGCCGGATGGGGCGGTTTTTTTAAAGCCCTTAATCCGTTGCAATGGCTGATCATCTCCATTTTTCATGTCGATGTTTTACTCCGCATAAGTGTCTTTTTAGTGTTTGAAATTTTTTTAGCGTTTTATGAATCCATCAAAAGAACGCTGAGCGGTGAAAAGTTTTGGGCGGAATTTTTATTCATCATTGCGCAATTATCCGTCGGCGTTTTCTTGAGGGAAATGGTTGTGATGGGAGTCAAGATCGATATCGCCCGCGGCTTGCCGATCATTCATTTGAATTTTTTTGCCTATGATGAACAAGCTCATCGTCGCGGCCCGACCTCAAAATTCGCTCACTGGTCTTTAAAAGGAATCGACGGTGCCATTTCCAGAATATGGAAAGAAGCTCGATATACCGAACGGCGCGATTACGATATTTGGATTTATTCCGACCATGGCCAGGAAGACACCATTCCTTATGAAGTTGAATATCACAAGACTATCAAAGAAGTTGTTTCGGGTATTTTTGGTGAACTGGAGAATTCTAACCTTAAAAAAAGATATACTAAGAGAGAAACTGTTTATTGTTGCGGGGGAGTCTGTTCGAAAACATTTTTTCCTTTTTCCCGTCGAATTTCTCGTCCGGTGACGGTAGAAGAAAAAAGTCAAAAAGTGACTGTAATGGGAATGGGGCCGATTGCGCACGTTTATCCTACCTCAGAATTAAGTGCAGAAGAAAAAGAACGCGTGATTTTGGAGTTATTGAATACGGCAAAAGTTCCGGTCGTATTGACTCTAAAGGAGGCGGGAAAGATTGAGGCTAGGACTCTAACTAATAGATATACACTTCCTGAAGAGGCCTCTGAGATTCTGGGCCACGATCATCCGTTTTTGAATGAAGCGGTGGAAGATTTGATTAAATTATGTGAACATCCCAGCGCGGGAAAGATTATTTTTTGTGGTTGGCGGAAAGGGGAGGTGCCAAGGACTTATCCTTTTGAAAACGGTTCACATGCAGGGTTTGGGCCTGAAGAAACAAATGGTTTCGCTCTTTTTCCCTCAGATGCTCCGGTCTCTTTTAAAGATCGTCCCTATTTGCGGCCTCTCATGATCCGGGAAGCGGCTCTCCGGCATTTAGGGAAAGCGCCTATGTTTGATTTTGCTTCTGAACCGCAAACTGCCGCTAAAAACTTACGGATCATGACGTATAACGTACACAGCTGCGTGGGTATGGACGGAAAGCTTTCGCCCGACCGGATTGCACGAGTCATCGCACGCCATGATTTGGACGTGGTTGCTTTGCAAGAGTTAGACGTTGGAAGAAATCGTTCTGGCGGAATCGACCAAGCTGAGATCATCGCCCGTAAACTCAAAATGAATTTCCATTTTCATCCTTCCTTTACGCTAAAGGACGGTAAATACGGAAATGCAATTCTAAGCCGGTTTCCGATGCGTATGGTCCGGGCCGATTCGCTCCCGCGCCTGAAAGCGCAACGGGTGTTTGAACCGCGCGGCGCCTTATGGGTAGAACTTGATATGAACGGAACCAAAATTAACTTGGTGACAAGTCACTTAAGTTTATGGCCGGCGGAACGTTTGCTTCAAATAGAGGCATTGCTAGGATCGGATTGGATCGGCGGTGAATCTTGTCACGGCCCGGTCATTTTATGCGGTGATTTTAATGCCCAACCCCAGTCTGTTGTTTGTCAGCGCATCGGATGTAAGCTCCGCGACGCCCAAACCATTCTGAAGTCGCATCAGCCGCATAACACCTGGTTTAGCAGGCGTATTGACCATGTATTTGTCAGCCCCGAGATTGAAGTGATGAATATAGACGTGTCTCGAACCGAATTGGATAAAATTTCTTCAGACCATCTTCCCCTGATTGTCGAATTGAAGATCAACCAATAAACTACAAACCCTGCTGTTAATACATTGCGACATAAGTTTTGCTGAGAGCAGCGAAGAGAATACTTGAGAGCAGTCCCCACAAGGGATACAATAACCACTTAAATAGGGATACAGATCAATATCCTGGAAGCCGAACAAAGGAGGTTATGAAAATGAAACGAATAGTACTTTTGTTGGTAGCTGTGGCTTTACTTGGCGGTTGTGTCACCAAGACTGAACCGCGCACTTGTTTTGGAATCTTTTGCCTCAAACCCGGAAATTACGATTATCAAGGTAAGCCAACTTCGTAAAAACAACAAAAGGATACTTATGAAGCCATTTGCTTGGATTTTAGTTGTTATCTGTATGTTCGGTGTGTTGAGCGGTTGTCACAGCGGGATCATGAGGGGAACCGGTTCCGATGTCTCGAAGCTCGGCGACAAAATGCAGCGATAAGTCGTTCCTAAAGAATTACGACAAAACTAAAACGGGAAGAGGTTTATTCTTAAACAATTAAAACCGTCCCAAATTTAGAATTTTCAAATTTGTTTCCTGCATCAAATCACATGTCTCAATTTCCCGTTTCTCAGAAAAAAATTGAAGCGCTTGAGCACGCAATGGCCCGTCTTGGTGTCAAGCGCGCGGATTTAGAAGAGTCCTTTATCCGTTCAGGCGGTGCCGGCGGACAGAATGTAAATAAAGTCGCGACTTGCGTGGTTTTAAAATACCTACCGAGCGGCCTTGTGATCAAATGCCAAAAGGACCGTTCACAAGGAATGAACCGTTATCTGGCCCGTAAAATTCTCATCAGCCGGTTAGACGCCCAAATCCACGGCCGCGAAAGCGAAGAAGCCAAACGGATTTTCAAAATCAAACGCCAGAAACGCAAACGCTCCAAGCGCGCCAAAGATAAAATGTTGGAGGCGAAACGTCATCAAAGTGAAAAGAAGCAGCTTCGGGCAGTTAGCGGAGACGACTTACAGTAGTCGTCCCGGCTCAGTCCTTGCGCACTGGCGTAAGGGCGAACGTAGAGGAGAGTGGTTTTTCATTGAAAAATTAATTCTTTCTGACAGTCATCGGACACGACCTCCTTGGTTGTGCCGATGCAGCCCTCGAAGAGATCCACAGTAATGAATTGTTGTGGAATTCAGCGCTGATCCACATCGATTATGATATGTTGAAGATCAGCACAGTCCTCAACCTCAGATAATTATTTATTTGTTGTTGAGGACAGTCCTCGTAGAGGGTATAATGCTCTTCGATTAGGGTTGTGGCGGACGCGTAAAGATCAAGTGTTGATTTGCCCTCCAAAATAGGAGGGCATTTTTGTGTCAAAAAAGCACGTAGATAAAAGCCGTTCCCTAGCCGAAGAAATCTCCCAAAAGATATTTTTCGTTCGGGATGAGAAAGTCATGCTTGATTCCGACCTTGCACGAGTTTATGGTGTTAAAACCAAAGCTCTCGTGCAAGCCATAAAGCGCAATAAAGATCGGTTCCCATCCGATTTCGTGTTCCAATTGACAGCCAGTGAATATAACTGTTTGAAATCGCAAATTGCGATATCAAAGGAGGTCGGCATGCGGTCACAATTTGTGACCGCATCTAAAAGGAACATTCGCTATCTCCCTTATGCGTTTACCGAGCACGGAGCTCTGATGGCCGCCAATGTTTTAAACAGTAAGAGGGCGGTTGCAATGAGCGTCTATGTGATTCGTGCTTTTGTCCGCTTGCGGACAGTCTTCCTTGATAATCAAATTCTTCAGGAACGGCTTCGAGAAATCGAAGGAGTTCTTCTGGAGCATGACGTTCAGCTTGAAGATGTGTATGAGAAGATAAAGCAGCTCTTTCTGCTCTCAAAGAAAACTAAGGCTATCGACTTTCACCACGGAAATGGAAATACCTGACGAGGTAGTCACAAATTGTGACATCCAAAGAACGAGTTTTTAAGGTGCCAAAATGTCACCTTAAAGAAAGCGGGCCGCGGTCAACACAAAAAGTATCTTCCCACCGTCTTTACCGAGGAGGGCGTTGACAGCCGCCGGCATCTGAAATACAGCGCTTTATGCAGTCCCTAGAACGCAGTGGCAGGGATTGGTTTCAGATGAGCATATAAACTTTCCCACAGTCTAGAAGTTTAACTTGAAAATACATCAAAAATAGTGTACTCTTTAAATGGCACAAGAACCTGAATACGAAGTCCTGTTTTATGAAATGCGGGATGGTTTCTCACCCACGGATGATTTCCTCGATTCTTTAAGCGCTAAAGTTCGAGGTAAACTTGAAAAATGGATTGAGCAACTCGAAATACACGGGCCGAACTTACCGAGGCCGTTTGCTGATACGGTCCGTGATAAGATTCGTGAACTGAGGCTTCGGTGGGGTTCGAATCACTTTCGATTTTTATACTTTTTTGTAGGAAAGAAGATTGTGATCACCCACGGTTTTCTCAAAAAGACGGCTCAAGTGCCTGAAGCTGAAATCAACCGCGCGATTCGCTATATGAATGATTTTCTCATTCGGCTTGGAAAAGGAGATATTCAGTTATGAAAGGTGTACGCAGATTCAGAGACCGGCTCGCCAAGGATCTTCAAGATAAGAAATTTAAGAAAGCCTTTGATGAAGAAGACCTCTTTGCTCGGCTCGCCATTCAAATTGCAAAACTGCGCGAGGAACAGGGTTTAAGCCAAGTGGACCTGGCCAAACGACTCCATACTTCTCAACAAATGATCTCGCGCCTGGAAGATGCTCAAAATAGAAGCTTTTCCTTGAGAACACTTATCAAAATAGCTCATGCCTTCCATAAGAAGCTAGACGTCGAATTCATTTAATCATTCCTAAGGATGGGGATGTCCAAATCCCCGCCGCAGGTATCTGAAATATGGATTTCAGATGCCTAGTGACGAGAATTTCAAAGCAGTTTCCATTTATCAAATGTGGCGGCTTGGCCGCAAAACACGCCGTTTGAATCAATCAGATTCCAAACAGTGGCTTGCTCAATTTTAAAACGCTTTCCGGTTTTTGAAATCCGGATTCCTGAGTAATTGTCGATATAACCCTGCTTTTTCGATTGAATTTTTCTGTTTTTCTGCTATAATATTTTCACATTCAGGGTTGTGGCCGCTCCAAAATAGATCGTCCCCTGAAGCGACGAGGATGTCAAATCCTCGCGCTTCGGTGCCTGAGCCAAGAGACTCAGGCGGCGGAAAAGTCGGGAATTCCACTTCGCCCTCCTAATCAAAAGGAGGGTATTTTTGTGTCCAGAAAACCGTCAGGCAAATCTAAAGATCGAACCATTTCCATCGAGTTGATTTCGAACAAAATCCACTTTGTACGAGACAAGGCCGTTATGATGGATGAAGACCTTGCTAAACTTTACGGTGTGAAAACGAAGTATTTGAATCGTCAGGTTAAGAGGAATCTCGCAAGATTTCCGGAGGATTTCATGTTTCAACTTACAGAAAACGAGACTTTGAGGTGCCAAAATGTCACCTCAAAAAGAGGCGGCCGCCGCTACTTGCCCTTTGCCTTTACCGAACAGGGCGTTGCCATGCTTTCAAGTGTGTTGAATAGTCCTCTCGCGATTCAGGTGAACATTCAGATTATGAGAGCTTTTGTTGCGGTGAAGAGAATGGGTTTAACTTATGTGGCCCTGAAGCGAAAAATTCAGGAAATGGAGAAGAAATATGATGTCAAATTTAAGGTTGTTTTCGAGGCAATCGAACAAATTATCTTAGAAATGGTAAAAACCGAACACCAATCGCCCCCACCCAAAAAGGGAATCAGCTTCAATGGAAATTGAAGACGTGGTTAGCGAATCTAATTTCCTTCCTTAATTTCTACCTTCCACCCTCTATATTCTAATTGCAAAAAGGTGACTACGCTTTGTCTTGAGATACGGATCTCAAGCACTTTGGGCCAAAGCGATTTCCGAGTCCAATGGCGGTAGCTTGAAAGCATCAGTCGCGTCTGGCTTACCAAAAACATAAAATCACAAGCGGAAAGGGTATTCATTAAGAGCTATTTTAACCTGTAAATTCGCTTTACTCAACCATGAGGACGAGAATTTCACAATTCTCGCCAAAGGTATCTGAAACGTTGGTTTCAGATACCTAAGACAGGGATGCCACAATCCCCGAAGATTTGGGATATAAATCGGGTTATCTGCTTGGAGGACACCTGCAAATTGGACAACAGATTGTTTTCGTCGCAATTTATGCAAAAGGCGAGATTGCGCTCAAAAGGTCTCGGTCTGACAGGCGTCTAACGGGCAAAAACTGGCGCATCGTGATATTATTATACCTTTAAGGAGATAGTATGAGTGTTTCCTATGATGAAGCCCTTCGAGAAGCCGTTCGACTGAATAATCGAAAGAATCAAATTGGCGCCGAACTCATTCGGAAAATAGGCGCGTCAGCCTCAAAGCACAATCCCAATCATGGTTTCCAGGCAATCGCCAAGACATTTATCCTCTCTGGCTGCAAATTATCAGGTCAAATAATTGACGCTGTAAGGATTGGACATTTACTTCTTGCTGTTATTGGGATGCGGACGCTTTTTGAAATGATGATAAACACAACCTACATTTTTAATCATCCGAAACACAGACGAGATGTGCGTCATATGCGAAGAGTTTGTAAAGATATTCTAAGGACGACAAATAAGAAAAGGGGTCGCGTTGTTCACTCAAGGATCGACGGCAAAGGAGTTGAGGCGCGCGCGAGGGAAATAGGGCTTCTGCCCCTTTACAAAACAAGCTACCGAGGGTTAAGTGATTGGAACCATCTTGCCACACGCACTCCATTTATTTCTCAGCAGGAACCAGGTGAAAAATTTGGAAAGGCCACGGCGTCACAGGCTTTAACAATTACCCATGACATTCTGGATAGTATCTGCGAAGGTCTTGGCCATTTGCTTGATAAAGCCTGGGAATCTGAGGTAGTGGCATTTCGAGATCAACATGAAAAGGAATCCGATGTCCGAAGAAATCATTAAAAAGCTGGAAGAAATTGGGCAATGGCTCAAAGAAAACGAATCCATTGAATCTTGCAAGACTAACAATGATTTTATGCGTTTGGCGGTGGATGTCAGTAACCATGTTCGTTTTTTAATGGTAATTGCCTCAGGGATGATCCCGCAAGAAACGTTCAAAGGATACGACAAGGAAAGCGCTGTTATTGTCGGCCACTTTGTACGACTTTATAAACTTTATGACTCAGCGTCATTACATGTTTCAAAGAATCATGGAGAGATCGCAGCAATCTTCACGCGGCTATTTTTTGAAACAAGTACCCGAATGGCTTATTTAATAAAAAAGGGGAGTGCATCAATTCAAAACTTTATTTTCATATCCTATCAATCTGACAAAGAGATTCTTAATGACATCCTGGAAAAGCAATCAAAGCGACAGTTAATTCCGATTGAAGAAAGAATCCTTAAAGGAATCAGACGGCGTTTGCAAGAGGATGGAATTGAAGAAAAACGACTGCTTTCAAATAAGCAATGGAAACTTGATGGAAAAGACTTTCGTGAAATCATGAAAGACGTTGACCTTGGGCACCAATATGCCTATGGGTTTGGGTCTCAAAGTTCTCCTGTTCATGGCAACTGGAGAGATATTCGCGCTCACCACCTAACTTTCAAGGATGCCGTTTACACTCCTGAATGGGAATATGATTCCGTCGATCCGAGGAACATTACCCCACTATCAGTTATTGCGACTGACGCTATAGGTAGCTTTTTATCCTGGAATAAAACGGACTCTGATGGTTTCGTAAGTAAATACGCAAAAGATGTTGGAGCTTACGCGATACGTCTTGATCAATTTCATGAAAAGACATTAAACTCTCGCGCTTCTTCTGACCCGTACCCTGAAGGTACGTCGGTTTAAAAAGCCTGTACAGATTTTTAAATCTCACATTGTCGTCGGAAAGTGAGATTTCGGGAATATTCTCCTTATTTTTCTTCATAATACCCATGGAACTAAGCCATTCCTGTACAGCCATTCGTTTGGTATAATCTGAACCTTATGAAATCACCGATATTAAACTCACCTTATAATGAACCTACCCGTCATTTCAAATCAGACGAGAAAGGTGTCACAGACGAGATTCTCGAATTTCGCCGGCCAAGCAGTTTTTACATTCCTGTCCCTCGAGCAAAAACAAAACAGAAACAGATGGAAATGGCTCTTGCAGAAGGGGCTTTCGGAAGTGAACTACAAAAAGAAAATGAGTTTATAAGCAAGGTAAGACAAAAAGTCGGAAGTTGGCGACGCGAAGGATATCCCGGTCTTACGAAAACATCGCGCGATCTTTTGGCCTATTGGCAGGATGACACTAGAGAGAACAAACTTTTCTTCTGCCAAATAGAAGCGTTAGAAACTCTGATGTATATCAACGAGGTTGCCGAGAAATCCGGAGAAAATTGGATCATCAACCAGTTGAAACAGGCAAGCGCGGATGCGAATCCCGGCCTTTACCGTTTAGCCTTTAAAATGGCCACGGGATCTGGAAAGACCGTGGTTATGGCAATGATTATTGCTTACCAAACTCTCAATAAGATTCGCTATCCACAAGATACCCGTTTCACTGATGCTTTTGCTATCATCACTCCCGGTATCACCATTCGCGACAGACTGAATGTTCTTCTGCCCAACGATCCCCAAAACTACTATCAGAAGCGCGGAATTGTTTCCTATCCTGATTTTGAACAATTACAGCAAGCCGTAATCCTCATTACTAACTTTCACCAATTAGAACTGCGGCAAAATCATCGACTCAAAATGGGCGCTGTTATGAAAGCTGCGGGCATTATCAAAGAAGAGGCTGTGAAAGAAACCCCAAGTGCTATGATCAGCCGGACTTTCAAAAGTTTACTGAACAAACCTCGCGTACTTGTGATTAATGACGAAGCCCATCATTGTTACCGCAGTAAGCCTGATACCCTAAAAATGTCAATTGAAGAACGAAAAGAAGCTGATGAAAACAACAAAGCTGCTCGCGTTTGGATTAGTGGTCTTGAGGCGCTTTCCAAGAAAATGGTGCTCAATGGTGTGATTGACCTTTCTGCTACGCCATATTTCCTTAGCGGATCAGGCTATCAAGAAGGCACTCTTTTTCCTTGGGCTGTGTACGATTTTTCGCTTTTGGATGCCATTGAATGCGGCGTCGTTAAAATTCCGAGACTTCCAATCCTGTCGGACTCCATTACAAAAGGGGAAGAGCCAGAGTTCAGAAATTTATGGCTCTATGTCAGAGACAATTTGCCAAAAAAGGGACTTAGAACTGGTGGGAAAGGATATATCTCAAATCTTATTTTGCCAACGAAACTTCAAGAGGCACTAGAATCACTTTACGGAAGCTATGAGAAAAACTTCCGTCTTTATGAGCAGTATAAGAAAAAAGATCCTGCTGTTATGCCGCCAGTCATGATCATTGTCTGCAATAATACGTCAGTCTCAGAGTTGGTGTATCGTTGGATCGCTGGTTATGAGTATCAGACTGCAAGCGGTAAAATGAAATTTGAGAAAGGAAACTTGGAAGTTTTCCGCAATGAGGATGGCGTAAATTTTCTCGACAGGCCAAATACGCTTCTAATTGATAGCGCCCAGCTTGAGAGTGGTGAGAAGATTAGCGCCGAATTTGAGATGGTCTTTTTTAAAGAGATCGAAGACTTCCATAATGAATATCGCCGCAGATTTCCCGGACGTATAGAGCCAACCGATGAAGAACTTTTGCGCGAAGTAATGAATACGGTAGGCAAGCCTGGAAAGTTGGGGGAAAACATTAAGTGTGTTGTGTCGGTTTCAATGCTTACGGAAGGGTGGGATGTGAATACCGTAACTCATATTCTTGGTGTACGAGCGTTTTCTACCCAGCTTCTTTGTGAGCAAGTGGTAGGTCGGGCGCTTCGTAGAGTTGACTACAATGTGGATTCAGATGGCTTGATGAAACCAGAATATGCCGAAGTCTATGGTGTTCCATTCAGTTTCTTGAAGGCCGAGGGCCCGCCTCCGGGACCACCAAAAGTCATGCATCGTGTCCATGCGTTACCGGATAGGGAACAGCAATATGAGATTACCTTCCCGCGAGTCGAAGCTTATCGCTATGAAATCGATGAAAAGAAATTAGAAGCTAAATTCACTGAAGAATCCAAAACTGTGATCGAAAACGAACCCACCGAAATAACGATCGAAGGGGTGGTGGGTGATACGACATTTGAAAGACTTGATAAGATTAAGGAACGACGGGAGGGCGAAGTAATCATGCGCCTTACCGAACGGCTTCTTAAAAAATACTATGCGGATGGATATGGTGCCGAAAAGATCTGGCTCTTTCCGCAGTTGAAGCGCATTGTGGAGGAATACGTCAAAAAATATGTCGTGCTAAAAGATCGAATGGTGATTGGCTATCTATCAGTTGGAGAATATTTTTCAGGTTCCTTAACGAAGATCCAGAATGGGATCATCAAGGCAAACATAGCAGAACAAAAGGACAAGAAAATATTACCTGTTCTTGCACCCTATGACACCTCAGGTTCAACAAAACACGTAGATTTTATAACTACAAAGCCGATTCAGGAAACGGCCAAAAGTCACGTGAATTATGTTGTTGCGGATACTGAAGAGTGGGAGCAAGGTGTTGCAAAACGGCTGGAACAAATGTCGGAAGTGCTGTCTTACGTAAAAAATCAGAACTTGGGATTTACCATTCCTTATGAACACCAAGGGAGTTCACATCAGTACCTGCCGGATTTTATCGTAAAGATTGCAATGAAGGACAAAACCGTTCTCAATCTTTTGCTTGAAGTAACCGGCAAGAAAGATGACAAGAAAGCCATGAAGGTCAAAACAGCCAGGGAATTCTGGGTTCCGGCTGTTAATAACTTTGGGAAATTCGGCAAATGGGCGATTCTCGAAGTTCAGGATATCCACGAAACGCAGAATCTGATTCTCGCGGGAGTAAATAGAGGATTCGACAACATTACTAAGGAAGAATTATGGGCGGGAAAAAAATAAAAGAAATAACGACTGCCGCGCCAGTGGTTTCTTATAAACACGAACAAAAACGAGTTCGTATTCCCACGCAGGAGGAGTCTGAAAAGCTGAGCCCCCGTGAAAAACAACCAGTCAAAAAGAAATACGATTATGATCCCTCGTTAGACCCGCAGCTCGTTTGGGCCGGGAAAAAAGAAGCGGGTTCTGAGTTCGGTGTAGCGACGGTTCCTATCTATGTTCAGGAAAAAATAGCGCCTGAAGCTGTAATAGCCCGTTTGAAATCAGGCACGCAAGAAAGCCCCCAATTGCTTCTTTTTGGTGAGACAGCACAGGAACAGTTTGTGAAGGCAGTCGAGTTCTATAAGCACGAGGACAACTGGCAGAACCGGATGATTCTGGGAGACAGCCTAATTGTAATGAACAGTCTCCTTGAAAAGGAAGGTATGCGCGGCAAGGTTCAGACGATTTATATTGACCCACCTTACGGAATCAAATTTGGCTCCAATTGGCAAGTTAGTACGCGAAAACGTGACGTTAAGGACAATAAGGTTGAAGATTTTATCCGGCAACCAGAACAGATTAAGGCATTTAGAGACACTTGGGAACTTGGTATTCATTCTTATCTTTCATATTTGCGTGACCGCTTAATTGTTGTTCGTGAACTTTTAACGGAAAGCGGTTCTTGCTTCGTCCAAATTAGTGATGAAAACCTTCATCTTGTCCGAAATCTTATGGACGAAATATTTGGAGTAAGCAACTTTGTGTCTTTAATTACTGTGAGGAAGACAGGTTCCGTGAGTAGTCCTGATGCAAAGTTGAATACACTTGGCACATTGGGTGATTATCTTGTTTGGTATGCAAAAGATAAAGACAGTATCAAATATCGTCAACTCTACACTTTTAAGCTTGACGATATTAAGACTCTCAATCAATACAATTTAGTTTTTACTGAGAATGGTGGTATTAAGCGCTTAACTGACGAAGAATTAAAATCTCTAACTGACGAAGAATTGTTAAAAATTTTTCAGTCGACCAGTTTAGAGTCAAATGGCTATTCTGAACAATTTCATTTTACAGTTGAGTTTAAGGGCAAGAAATACAAACCGGTGTCAACACGTCATTGGAGCACCACATGCAATGGGATACAAAATTTAATAAAAGCAAGTCGGATAATTGCCACTGAAAATAAACTTCGTTACGTCCGTTATCTCGGCGATTTTCCGGTAACTCCTCTTGGTAATATTTGGACTGATTTGATGGGTGCTTCAAATCTCATTTATGTTGTACAAACCAACCAGGCGATTGTTCAACGTTGTATTCTTATGACAACTGATCCAGGCGATTTAGTCCTTGATCCGACTTGCGGTTCAGGCACAACCGCATATGTTGCTGAACAATGGGGGCGCCGATGGATTACTACAGACACTTCCCGTGTAGCATTGGCTTTGGCGCGTACGCGTTTGATGACCGCCAAGTTTCCGTATTACAAACTTAATGAAGAAAAAAATATACGGGCAGGATTTGAATACAAAACTGTTCCTCATGTTACTTTAAAGTCTCTCGCTAATAACGAAGAACCAGAAAAAGAAGTTCTTTGTGATCAACCAGTAGAAGAAAAGAAAATCGTTCGCGTTACTGGACCTTTTACAGTCGAATCGCTTTCTCCTCACCGTGTTTCTGATGCACAGGAAATGGTTTCTACAGAACGGTTCATTGAAACTATTGTGGTCAATCTTCGTAAAGCTGGTGTTCAAACAGGAGAAAAAGGTGCGCGGCTTGAATTTGAAAACCTTGATATTCTTCCCGGCGGCCCTGAGATCCAAGCAGCAGGTGAATATAAAACAAAAGATGGGTTGAAGAAAGTGGCTGTAGCGATCGGTCCTGAATTTGGGAGTGTAGATGACGATTTTGTTCGTGACGCTGCAACAGTCGCAAAAAAATTTGCTGATCTCCTTGTGGTTGCCGCTATGTCGTTTGAAGCCGCTGTTTTTGCAGAGCCTTCGGAGATGAACGGACTCCGCATTATGAAAGTAAAGATTAACCCCGATCTTTCAATGGGTGATCTTTTGAAAAAGACGGGTTCCGGTAATTTGTTCCTTGCATTTGGCGATCCTGATGTGAGGATTAAAACAACTAAAGATGGTGTCGTCGTGGAGATTGTTGGCGTTGATGTCTATGATCCGGTTAAAAGTGAGATCCGCTCAAGTGGTTCCGGTGATCCAGAGCATGACATTGCCGCGTGGTTTATTGATACGAATTACAACGGCGAAGCATTTTTTGTCACCCATGCTTATTTTCTTGGAGCCGACAAGCCATATGAAAAGTTGAGAAAAGCTCTGAAAGCAGATATCAATGAAACTGCTTGGGATGAACTGTATTCCACAAAGTCACGGGCCTTCCCTAAACCCAAGACTGGCAAAATCGCTGTCAAAGTTATCAACCACTACGGCGACGAAGTGATGAAGATAATTGAAATCAAATGACCATTAAGATGAAATTGCCTCAGAATCCAAAGCCATTTATAAGGTTAATTATCCTATCGGCAGGGGTTTTAATCCTAGAAGTTATTCACATCACGTTTTTTAAGTCCTTCATTCCTGTAGATCCAAAAGTAGCACTGATATTTCAGGGTGGAATTCTTTTTGTAATACTAGGCTCGCTCTTTCTGGAAGATAAGTTCACTGTTCCAGGAGATGCACTAGTTAATGCTTTGGCAGCTTTCATTTCACTTTTGACAGTTTATTATCTTAAACCCAATTTTTGGAATTTAATAGCGATCTATAGCGGTCTTGTTTTTCTCGCCGCTGCTGGATGTTTTTGTTTTGGTTTGCCGACGGATCCAAATGCACGTTTTCCCGTATTGAGTAGAATCCTTTACCGCTTTGCAATCACCTTTGGAAAATCCAATGTTATTTTTTCTATCGTCTTTTTATATGGGTTGTTTACTTTTTACGGTATCCAATCTCCGCTAACTGCAACTCTGGTTTTATTTTGGGGTTTTTACCTTGCCCTTTGGCCGTTAAAGGTTCCTCATTTAATTCAATTTCTTTTTGAGGGATCAAAAGATAAGTTAAAACCCATTGGCAACATATTTCGTGTCGAAAGTCCGTGTTTAATCCGCGTGAGCGTGGTTGAAGATTTTAATTGGGACAATTCGGACGGTCTTATAGCCTGCTTACCAAACAAAGATTTTCGATATGTGTATCCTTTATATTCTCAGTTCCGGGAAGAGGGCACAATCGCAACGGGATTATTACTTGGTAATGCAGCAAATCAAATTAGCGGGGCAATTGTCGGAGGGGTGTATAAGTCTGATGGAGCAATGGTTCCTCAGTTAGAGGATCTTGTGTTAACGCACTTTAAGTTGAACAACAAACTAAAACCATTGGGCTTGATTATTGAAGGGTCAGCCATTGGAAAGGTTAAGTTCGAGGTTTGGGACCCTACTTCTTGCGAAGAGGGGATGTTGGTTTTTTGCAAGATCGGAGATCAGTATGTGTACTACCAAATTATCGAAGGAACAACGCATGAGGAATCAATCGAGCGTGATAGACACGGATTTCATGTGGCGCAGGCGATCCAGTTGGGAATTCTAGAAAAGACGGGAAAATTCAAAAAGTATCACTGGGTGCCGTCAATGAATATTCCAGTTTTTCCAGCTACGCATCTAAGTGGGAATGTTGCTCTTTGCGGAACTGATGGATTTGAGGTAGGCAAGATACCAAAATCGAATATAAAAGTATTTGCCGATCTAAGAAGCTTGAGGGTTTATCACACGGCGATTTTGGGCGTTACAGGTAGTGGCAAATCCGAATTTGCCCTCGATTTGATCCGACGAAATGCGGCAAAACAAGTGAAAGTATTTTGTGTTGATTTGACATCCGTTTATGTTGACAAGCTTCAAGATTTGAATCCCGCAAACCTCAGCCTGGATCCGAAAACGTCTGAAGATCTCGGGCTGAAAATACACGAAGCTGATACAGGTGAGTTTGGAGGTGGTAAGGAAAAGAAAATCTTAAAATCGTTTGCAGATCAGATTAGGCGCGAAGTTAAAAATAGTGTCGAGGGATTCATTAAAGATAGCACAAAGTTCGTTGGCCTTATTAATTTGCCATCAATCTCAAACACGAAAGCGACCATATTCGTGACAGAAATTTTCCTATCCTCCATTTTACATTATGCAAAGGATCATAAAGACTCCCCCGGTATTTTGATTGCTTTGGAAGAAGCGCACACAGTGATTCCTGAATCTACAACCATGGGGTTAGGAGATAATGAATCGAAGGGAATGGTTGCGAGAATTGCCCAAATAGCGTTGCAGGGACGAAAATACAACGTGGGTTTACTTGTGATTTCGCAGCGAACAGCCAATGTGAGCAAGACCGTTTTGTCACAATGTAATACAATATTTGCATTTTCTAGTTTCGACGAAACAGGAATAAATTATTTGGCGAATATAATAGGAAGGGATTTTGCTGACACTCTACCCAATCTTGATTTTCTTCAAGTTGTAGGTTTTGGAAAAGGCATGCTAAGTGATCGGCCGGTTATTTTTGAGATACCCTATGATCCAAAAAAAGATGATGAAAAACGCACTGTTCAGGAAGTTGAATCCCATGGCAGTGATGTTTTGATAAGCTCTGACTCTCGGGAAGAATCGTGATTAGTGACAAGCAGATTACTTACTCCTACTCTCGTTTAGGATCGTTCAAGCAATGCCCTCGTCAATATGCCTACCGGTACATTGAAAAGCCCGAGATAGAAAAACAACCCACCATTGAAGCTCACCTTGGAATCGTCTGCCACGAAACAATCCAGCAGATTTATAAGGACCTTTGGCTTTCTAAGCTAATGAAGCAGGAAGAGGTGCTTTCTTTTTACGATGACAGATGGGAACGAAATAAGTCTCCGAATTTAAGGATCGTGCGAGAACGATATACCGAAGATAATTATCGTGACACCGGTCGCGGATATGTGAAGGCATTTTATGAAACAAATCATCCATTCAACGATGGAAAAACGCTCGGTATAGAAAAGAACGTGCAGATTCGGCTTTCGGACGAGGTGCTGCTGACCGGTTACATCGATCGGCTTGTCGATCATGGAAGCGGTCACTATGAAATCATCGATTATAAAACGAATAAAGACCTTCCAATTCTGGAAGACCTTGAGAAAAACTGGCAATTACCACTTTATCATATCGGCCTCATGGAAATGCTTTCTGATATTAAAGAAGTATCCTGCACATGGTATTTCCTCGCACACAATAAACCCATCACGCTTAAGAAGACACCACAGAATTTAGATGAAATTAAAAAATCTATTTTTGAATTGATTAACCAAATTGATCAAACAGAGACATTTGAACCTAAGGTTAGCGTTCTTTGTTCCTGGTGCGATTATGAAACCATTTGTCCTGCACGAAAGCACTTCATTGAAACTGAAAACTTACCTCCTGAAATATTTGCCCAAGAAGATGGCGTAAAACTGGTAGATGCTTATATTGAAACCGAGCAAAAGATTGCAGAAGAGGAAACCAAGTTTGAGGTCATTCAGGAGAAAATTTACAATTATAGTCTTCAGCATAATGTAACCAACATCCGGGGAAGCCAAAACAAAATCCGAATATGGTCTAAGAATGGCGCGACCAAGTTAATTGGCAAGGAAGAAAATCCAATGGCAGGCAAGGCAATCGTGGATATTTTGAAAAAACATGGTTTGTGGGACAAATATTCAAACTTGGCTTACGTCTCTCTTGTAAAGGCCATTGAAAGCAGAGAATTACCAGAGCAAGTCCTCAAAGATTTACAGCCGTTCATTAAAAAAGAAAAAGTCTGGCGGTTGTATTCCTCAAAGTTGAAAGAGTGGGAGTGAGATTTATGTACAGAAAAGTTTTTACAAAACGACATCAAAAAGGTTTGGGTTCAGGCGAGATAAAAGTATTTCTAGGTCAAGCCGTTCGCCGACGTCTTTGGGATGCCGTAAAAGATAATGATATTAAGTACCATTATCAACCGGATCCTTCGGACAGATGGATTGAAGCGGCGTGGATACTCGAATCATTTGAGGATGTTATAAGAAAAGAATATGGATGGGCAGAGCTTCGCTCATACCAGTCAGAAGATGAATACAAAGTGGTTAATTTAGAAGGCTTCATTATGGGAGGAGTACCGCGTTTTGTTTTGGATGCCGTCGAGTTATTTTATGATCAAATGGTAATCCATCAGGATCCGGCACAATCAAAACCGAATGATTTTCAAGAAAGAGTGAATATTATTTTCGAAGATGCTGAATTACCGTGGCGCATGTCGTCGGGAAGAATCTTTCGCGTTGATTCTAAATTCTTGGAAGAAGAGACCGTGTCAAAGGCACAAGAACTTATGAATGTGGTTGGATTTGAAGGTGCACAAGACGAGTTTTTACGTGCCCGTACCGACTTAGCGAACAACGATATGAAAGGCGCTATCGCAAATGCTAATTTGGCGTTAGAAAGTGTCATGAAAGCTATCTTGAATGAAACCAAGATTAAACCGGGTAAACTCATGAGAAAAATGATTGATAGCAAAATTATTCCTGAATATTTTGAAGGTTTTCTTCAAGCTTTTGAACAGATCCTGCGTTCGGTTGCAGTTGCCAGGAATGACGAAAAAGGCGTGGGGCACGGGCAAGGCGAAAAAATCAATGATCCACCTCCAGAGTTAGCGAAGTTAACGATTCATTTGGCGGGAGCCTTGATCGTTTTTTTGATTGATCGCTATATTGGGAAAAATAAAAATATAGTAGCAGGCACCAAACAGTCAAATAATTTACAGCAAGAGGAGATAACCAATACCGACAAGGTTCCATTTTAGAATGTCGCATTCTCCCTCATTTGTGACATTCACATTTCTGTAAATTCAATTTTTAATTGAAATAATAGCTTTCATCTTCCGATTCGATTATAATATTTTACGATAATTTCATCAGGGTTGCGTGGATAACCATCCCGCAGAAAAGTCGGATTCCTTTCAAAAGGTATTGCTGGACTTAGTCCGGCAGAGACGACTCGCCCTCCAAAACCAACCATGGAGGGCAAAATGAAACGACAGAGAATTCGATATTTCACAGCCGAAGAAAAGAAAAAGCTCCTCTCCTTTCTTGAACAACATTCCGACGCGAAGCGCGCTGAATTTTTGTACAAGCTTATGTTCACGACAGGTTTAAGGCTTCGCGAAGTTTCTAATCTGAATGTCTGTGACGTTGACGAAAAAGAAACGCTCACTGTGATAGGCAAGGGGAAGAAGGTCAGAGAAATTCCTCTTTCCAACTCAATTAGAAAGGAGATCAAGTCCTATCTCTTCTGCAAGTTAGAGAACGGAGAAGATATCTTTCCGAGCTCCCCATTATTTATTTCTCGTAAACGCCAGCGTCTTGGATGCCGTGCAATCCAACATGATTTGGATAAATGGGTGAAGCTTGCTGGGCTGGAGGGAAAATATTCACCACACGCTCTCAGGCATACGGTCGGTGTGGAGCTTATGCGAAAAACGGGAAATATTCGTCAGGTCCAAGAATATCTCGGACACAGTTTTGTAACTACAACACAGATTTATACGCATGTTACAAAGGAAGAATTAAGAAACTGTGCGGAGCTCTTAATTATTTGAGAATTAACAGTGAACAGTAGCACAAAAATCAGGAATTAACCATTACCCGCATCTTCGATGCGCCGCGCAAAACCGTACGCCGTCAGCGCTGAAATTTATCTCACGTCACTGTGTTCCTGGGACTGCAAAATCGCTGTATTTCAGCACCGCTGCACCGAAAATGAATGAAATTTTCGTGTGCCGGCAGGCGTGGAAGCGTACGAATATAACCCTCCTTTTCACCCGAGAGGGAGTTGAACCCTCACCTCTTTCTTGGAACCCAGAATGAAAAGACTTGACATGTAGTATATTTATACTACACTTGTAGTAACTTATGACTACACGAACCCCCTTTAACTTAGTCCATCTCACGAAGTCAACCCTCAAAAAGAAATTACTCGCTTACTTCTTTACCAATCCAGAGAGCGAGCTTTATGTCAGGGAGATTGCCAAGCTTATCAACGTTGACCCCACCAACCTTTCAAGGGTTTTGAGGAATTTTGAAGCGGAAGGAATTTTTGTTTCCGCGAAGAAAGGCAATGAGAAATATCTTTCATTAAACAAGAGTTACGCGCTTTATCAGGAATTAAAGTCCACGGTATTCAAAACCATCGGCGCAAAGGGTGCCATTGAATCCGTGATTAAAAATCTAAAAGGTGTCGAGCGGGCTTTTATTTATGGTTCCTATGCAAAATCTGTTGAACATGCCGCTTCCGATATTGATTTATGCGTCATCACGGATAAAGAAAAATTTAAAGAAGATCCATTCCTCAAAGAACTTCATGCGCTCGAGAAGCAGTTGGGGCGCGAAATTAATTATACGTTGTTTACGAAAGAAGAGTGGCGTGCCAAAGAACGGGCAGAGGACAGTTTTGTTTCGGGACTTCTCAAAAATAAAAGGATCGAACTCGTAGATGCAAAAAATTGATTTTTCAGATTTAATCAAAGGCGGCCAAATTCAAGAAGAACCTTCCATTGGATGGGATCAAGTGGATCGCTTGATCAAAAGAGCGTTTGAGGATTTGAAGTCTGCCGAAAGAAATCTACCCCTCGATGAACCGGGCTCGATGGATTTCATGTATAAAGCTATGTTTCATTCCGCCAATGCCTTGATCTGGTCTTACGGATTAAGGCCGGGTGCTTTAAGGCAGCATCAAGGCGTTATTTTAGCGGTCGAGCGGATCTTAGGCGAAAAATATAAAGCATTGATTTTGAAATTTGACCGTTTAAGAAAGCGGCGGAATCAATTTGAATATCAAGGTATTTTCGAAATGGGCCGCCAGGAATTAAGTGATTCCATGAGCCAGGCGAGAGAGCTCGTGGAAGCCATTAAACAATTCCTTCGTGAAAAAAATCCTCAAAAACATTTTAATTGGTAAACGTGGACACATAGATCATATTATTTTCAACCCTACCCTAAAGGGCTACTGCGTTGAAGGGCATCTGAGATTCCTAATCTCAGATACCATATAGTATCCCCGGAATTGAGAAAGGATGTACAACATGGCCAAAGAAACTCAAACTAAAAATCAGGAATTAACTATCACCCGCATCTTCGATCAGCCGCGTGAACGTGTGTGGAAGGCGTGGACTGAGCCAAAGCAAGTCATGCGTTGGTGGGGGCCTAAAATATTCAAGTCGCCGTCCTGCAAGATTGATTTTCGCGTCGGCGGTAAATATCTATTTTGCATGCAATCAGACATCGGGCCTGAGGCCTGGCAAAAAGGCATTTTTAGTACCGGAGTCTACAAAGAGATCGTGCTGAATCAGAAAATCGTCTCTACGGACTGTTTCGCCGATGAGCATGGCAATGTGGTGCCGGCGACCTATTATGGTATGGAAGGTTTTCCGCCGGAGCTTCTCGTGACGGTCACTTTTGAAGACGCCCCAGGCGGCAAAACCAAAATGATCCTTAGGCATGTGGGCCTGCCGGCCGGAATGATCGACATGTGCAAAATCGGCTGGAACGAATCTCTCGACAAACTCGCCGAAATCCTGAAATGAAACAGAGTGCAGTCTCCATGTGAGGGGACATAGATCGGA
>Ga0209515_10002583_pt1 | contig 27542 bp, 19 predicted proteins | sample Subgroupgradi54m_FD_187454 | JGI IMG/M metagenome (GOLD analysis project Ga0209515, IMG submission 187454) | Subsurface groundwater microbial communities from S. Glens Falls, New York, USA - GMW60B uncontaminated upgradient, 5.4 m (SPAdes)... ... | reverse complement strand
AACGCATTGCGCCAGGCGCCCGATGTGATTCTGATCGGTGAGATCCGCGACCGCGACACCATGTCGGCAGCCATCTCCTATGCCCAGTCCGGCCATCTGGTGGTTGCCACGCTGCACGCCAACAACAGTTACCACGCAATGAACCGTATCATCAGCCTGTATCCACAGGAACTGCGTGATGCCTTGCTGTTCGATCTGTCAGCTTCGCTCCGCTGCGTGATGTCGCAACGCCTGGTGCGCGCTAAACGCGGCGGCCGCATTCCTGCCGCCGAAGTGCTGCTCAATACCAAACACGTGTCCGACCTGATTGCCGACGGTTCGATCGGCGATATCAAGGATGCGATCGAGAAAAGCATGGCGCCCGGCTCGCTCACCTTTGAACAATCGCTGTTTGACCTCATCATGAAAGGCCTGGTCACGCGCGACGATGGTCTGGCCTACGCCGATTCGCCGAACAACCTGATGTGGCTGCTGAATAACGCTGAATCGAATCCCGAATCCGGCGGGCAAAAAACGGTCGCCAACGCGCCCGCCGCCCCAACCCCGGAAGAGAAAAAACCCGACACCGGCGCGTCGTTCACCGAATTCATGCTTGATGTCTGAATGAGATGTCCAAACAGATGTCCACGTTAACGCTCTACGGCATCCCCAACTGCAATCAAGTCAAATCGGCACGCGACTGGATCGAGCAGCACGGCATCGACTACGTTTTCCACGACTATAAAAAACAGGGCGTGCCGCTGGAACGTTTGAGTGAGTGGGTGCAGCAGTCGGGCCTGGAAAAAATCGTCAATCGCAAAGGCACCACCTGGCGCATGCTGGACGATGCGCAACGTCAGCAATGCGACACCCTGCAAGGGGCCATCAAGATAATGCAAAACAATGCCAGCCTGATCAAACGCCCGATTCTGGAAAACACAGCCAGGCAATTACTCTGCGTCGGTTTCGACCCAAACGAATACACCCAACAATTCAAATGAACAACAACCCCACACTTACCTTCACCGAACAGCTGATCGCGCGGCGCTCAGTCACACCCGACGACGCCAGTTGCCAGCAACTTCTGACACAACGTCTGGAAGTGCTCGGCTTTGACTGCGAAACGATACAAAGCAACGAAGTGACCAATCTGTGGGCGATCCGTCGTGGTGCCGCCAACGGGCCGACGCTGGTGTTTGCCGGTCATACCGACGTCGTCCCCACCGGACCTCTGGAACAATGGAATTCCGATCCGTTCGTCCCCACGCAACGTGATGGCAAGCTGTATGGCCGTGGCACCGCCGACATGAAAACCTCGATCGCTGCCTTCATCGTCGCCACTGAAGAATTTCTGCACGCTCATCCAGTGATCCAGGCCAATATCGCTTTACTGATTACCTCCGACGAAGAAGGCCCGGCGACCGATGGCACCATCAAGGTGGTCGAACTGTTGCGCGCACGCGGCGAAAAACTCGACTACTGCATCGTCGGTGAACCCACCTCCAGCAACACGCTCGGTGACACGATCAAGAATGGCCGACGCGGCTCGCTGTCCGGCAAGCTCACCGTGCACGGCCTGCAAGGCCATATTGCCTACCCGCATCTGGCCCGCAACCCGATTCATCTACTCACGCCTGCGCTCAACGAACTGGTCGGCATCACCTGGGATCAGGGCAACGAATATTTCCCGGCGACCACCTGGCAAATGTCCAACCTGCACGCCGGGACCGGCGCGACCAATGTGATCCCCGGGCAGATCGTGGTCGATTTCAATTTCCGTTTTTCCACCGCCAGCACGGCGGAAGGATTGAAAGCGCGCGTGCATGAGATTCTCGATCGCCAGCAATTGAAATACGATCTACACTGGACGCTCGGCGGCCAGCCTTTCCTGACCCCGCGCGGACAACTCAGCGATGCCCTGGCGGCGGCGATTGCCGATGAAACCGGCGTGACCACCGAACTGTCCACCACCGGCGGCACCTCGGATGGACGTTTCATTGCGCAGATCTGCCCGCAAGTGGTCGAGTTCGGTCCGCCCAATGCCAGCATTCACAAAATCGACGAACATATTGAAGTCAGATTCATCGAACCTCTGAAAAACATTTATCGCAAGACGATGGAAGGGTTGCTACTGTGAACAAGGAAGCCCAGACCGGATTGAAAACGATACGCGATGTGCTGCGTTTCGCGATCACGCATTTCAACACCGAAAAACTCTACTTCGGCCACGGCAGCGACAACGCGCTCGACGAGGCGGCCTATCTGATTCTGCATACCCTGCACCTGCCGATTGACAAGCTCGATCCTTTCATGGACGCGCAACTGCTCGAATCGGAAATCAACACCCTGCTGCACATCATCGAACGGCGCAGCCGTCTGCGCGTGCCGACCCCCTACATTACGCATGAAGCCTGGTTGCAAGGCTACCGTTTCTACATCGACGAACGCGCCATCGTGCCGCGCTCCTTCATCGCCGAACTGCTCAAGGAGCAATTTACCCCATGGATCAAGGATCCGCTGCAAGTGAAGAATGTGCTCGATATGTGCACAGGCTCCGGCTGCCTGGCGGTGATCGCCGCCGACATGTTTCCGAATGCCCAGGTGGACGCCGTTGACATTTCCGCCGATGCGCTCGAAGTGGCACGCCGCAACGTCGCTGACTACGGCATGAAGAAACGCATCAACCTGGTCCAGTCCGACCTGTTCAGCGCGCTCCCGGAAAAACGCTACGACCTCATCATCAGCAATCCGCCCTATGTCAACGACGTCTCAATGGGCAAGCTGCCGCCGGAATACAAACACGAACCGCAGATCGCCCTGGCCGGCGGCAAGGATGGCATGAATCTGGTACGCACTCTGATTCGCAAGGCACGCCCCTATATGGAACGCGATGCGCATCTGGTGGTGGAAATCGGCCATGAAAAAAATTTCGCCGAAGAAGTGTTCCCGGAAACCCAATTCACCTGGCTCACCACCAGCGGCGGCGACGATTCCGTGTTTCTGCTGCGGCAGGATCAGCTTGCCTAAGGCAACACGGATTTATTCGGGAAACGGATTCGTCGTCGTTCCTGCTAACCAACGACTTGGCACGGGTTTTATCGTGCCAAGTCGACTGGCTGTGCAACGCATTGAAACACCGCGAAGACACTGGGTTCCTGCTTTCGCAGGAACGACGAATAAATCAGCGTGTCCCTAACTCTTCCGCAACGTCACACTGACTGGAAAATGATCGCTGTATCCTGAGATGTCGCGCTGCCCCGGTTTGATGCCGAACCGGTGCGGGCCGGGTTTGCCAGGTTGCGTCATGATCTGCATCGCTTCAATGCGCGCACTGCCCTCCAGCGTCCAGCCGCATTTTCCATTTACCACTGCCTTGCTGATCAAAATCTGATCGAGCATGTTCCAAATGCCGTCGTAAAGATGCGAGCCTTGGCCCGCACCCGCCAGCGGCCACATGAGATTGAGCAGGTAATGGTTGCGTATCCTCGGATTGACCACCACAGCCTTGTCGCTGACAGCCTGGGCATATTCGGCGATCGCGCGGTTGAACGGCTCGTCGTTGAAATCTCCGAGCGCAACAATGCCGGTATCCTTGCCGAGCACTTCGTGAATGCGTTCAATCCAGTAGGCCAGGGTTTCACCGGCAGTCATGCGATAGGGCTCGGATTCATACTGCCCGGCCGTGCGCGATGGCCAGTGGTTGCCTATCAACACCAGCGGCTTGCCGCCGATGGTGAAGTTGACCTGGAACAACTCCCGCGTTGCCTGACGCTTGACCACCGAGTGCTGAAACATCTGCTGCGGCGATGTGGTGGCGACATCGGGGTCGTAAAGGAAGGCCACATCGATACCGCGCCCGTCGCTGGTATCGGCGTGCGCAACGTTGTAGGGTCGTCCACCTTCGGCAAAAATTCTTTGTGTCAGCTTATCCAGCACAGTACGGTTTTCGACTTCGCACACACCGAGAATGTCCGGCCCATGGTTGCCGTTGAGTGCACGGATCACCTGCGACAAGCGGCCCAGCTTTGCTTCCAGCAAGCTGGCGTTCCAGCCCTCCAGATCCTTGCCAATGACGCGGCGCAGCTTGTCGGAACGCACGGCATCTTCCGTGTCGAACAGATTTTCGACATTCCAGAACGCCAGATTCAATTGATCGACCATGATTCGCTCCCCACCTCTCTGGTTAATATTTCAAGTCCTTCACTATTTTCTTCAGATCGTGCGCAGCGTGTTGCTGACGATGTCCACGGAATTGTCGAAACAGCCATGCGTGGACTTGATTCTGCATGGCCCAGCACTCACCTGTTTCTGAGTCAGCACTCAGATTTCCGCTAGGATTGGCTTGTCCGCTCTCGGCAAAGCCGTTAGGTACGGCACCGTTCCAGAAATAGTCCTGCCATTGTCCGATAGGGAAGTCGCGCAAATCGAGCCGATCCGGCCGCGCATCCAGCGTCAGGGCGTGACCATTGATACTCACAACACGTGTAGGCATGATGCCCCCCCAGGAAATGCGCATGTGATTGTTGTTCTGCGCGCAGTAAATTGACACGGACAAGACTCCACGTTAGTCAAGAACGGGGCAAAAGCAAGGTGGAAGTGGGGCTGAGCGTGGGAAGTACTTCACAAGGATGAGGCGACACGCGTTGCGGATGATCTATCAACTTTGTGCACTGACAGTACAGCATGCCCACTGATTTTTATTCAAATTCTTTAAAATTCTTTTAATCCATCGAGCCTGGGTCAGTTTTTTGATAGGATTGACGTTATTCAGTAAATCGCGTCACGTGCCACACCAGAATGCAAAGACTGGCTATTTCGCACTGGACTTATAAAATTCAAAGCAGGAAACGATGCAATTGAATTGTTCCGAAAAATCAACGAAGTCCACTTTCCGATGGTGATGCGATGAGTGACCGCCGTCTCAAGGTTGCCGCCTGCCAACTGCTCAATTCCGATGACATCGGCAACAATGTTGTCCGCATCTGCGAGTTCCTGGAAAACTGCGCCGAACAAGGCGTGGACATTGCCGCTTTCCCCGAAGGTGTGCTGTACGGCTACACCTGCCGCACCGATTTCTGGGAAGAAATGACGCCCGAGATACTGCTCCATGCAGAAGCGGAGATTGGGCGCACCTGCGCACGCTTGAACATTGCAGCAGTGATTGGAACCGCCTTCCGTGAAGGAGACACGTGGCTCAACGGGCTGGCGATTTTCGAACGGGATGGCCGTCTTGTCGGCCGCTACGGCAAAACTTTCCTGGGCGGCGATACCTGGTGCGACAACTACAAGGGCAAGATACCGATCGTTGAAATTGCCGGCGTCAAGGCCTGTTTTGCCATCTGTCGTGATATCCGCTATCCGGAAATCGTGCGCTTGCCGGCGATTCTGGGCGCCGAGATTCTGATTTTCTGCTCCTGCGAATCCGGTCTGACGGCGGAGCACAAACTTTCTGCCTATCGTGCCATGCCGATTTCGCGGGCGGCAGAAAACGAGATTTATGTCCTGATGGCCAACGCACCCGCCAATCCAGACAACATCCGTTCCACCGAATCGTCGCACGGCAATTCCAAGATCATCGACCCGCTCGGCAATGTCCTCATCGAAGCCGGTTATTTTGAAGAACGCGCCGTCATCGCCGACATCGATTTTGCGCTCGCCTCACGCCGAGTCGCCACCCGTGTCCTCAAGGAACCCACCATCCTGCAACACTGGTATCGCCAGGGATTGCAGTACGTCGAAGAAACCGTTCCAGAGGTTAAACAGCAAAACAGCATCGTGGAGTTGAATTCACGCAAACCACGCTAGCCAGTGTTGGAACCGACGCTGGCTAGCTCAGGCATCCGGCGACGGTGCCGCCACATACGTGAGTTGGGGCGCGGGTTTGCCGATAAAAAATCCTTGCACCAGGTCGATCCCGAAGGACCGCAATAACCCAAGCGTTGCCTCGTCCTCCACACATTCGGCGATGGTGCGCAATCCAAGTGCGTGCGACATTTCGTTGATTGCCTTGACGAAGGCTTGATCATCCTTTTGATTGATCATTTGACGAATGAGCGACCCATCCAGCTTGATGTAGTTCAACGGCAGCTGCTTCAGATACAGCCAGGACGCAAAACCGGTTCCGAAATCGTCGAGCGCAAAGGTGCACCCGAGTGCTTGCAAATCGCGCATGACCCGCTGCGCCGCTTCCATATTAGCCACCGCCGAACGCTCGGTAATCTCGAAATTAAGTTGCGCCGGGCTCAGCTGATATTGATCAATCATTTTGGCCACAAAGGGCACAAATCCCGACACATCCAGTGTCTGCGCTGAAAGGTTCAACCCTAGGGTCACGTCGAGATTTTGTTGCCGCCAGCGTCCCAGTTCTGCGCAAGCAAGCTCCACCACACGGAAATCGATTTGACTGATCAAGCCGCAAGTTTCGGCCACTTCTATGAATTCGCCGGGCAGCAATAATTCGCCATTGTCGCCCAGCATACGCACCAGAACTTCGTAATGATGCACCGCCCCATCACCGGCCGCCACCACCGGCTGGTACACCAGCGTGAAACGATGGTTTGCCAGGGCGTGTTCGACCCGTGCGCGCAAGTTCACCCGGTGACGGATCAACTCCTGTCCGCTGTCGGTTTCTTCAAAGCAATGCCAGTGGCCGCCTGGTTGCGCACGTCGTTTGGCCTGGTACATGGCCATGTCGGCGTTGGTCAGCAACTCTTCCACGGTATGTCCATGTTGCGGATACATGACCATACCCAGACTGATCGAAACACGATGCAAACTTTCGCCCAGCGGAATCGTGATCGACGACAGACTACGCACCAGTTTCTCAACCACCCGCTTGGCGCCGCCCACATCGGTCTCGTCGAGAATCATCGCAAACTCATCGCCACCCAGCCGCGCCGACAAATCGGTCGCGCGCCGGGATTCGCGCAGACGTTTGGCAATCAGGCACAGCAACTCATCGCCGGCACGATGCCCGCCAACGTCGTTGATCAACTTGAATTCGTCGATATCGAAATACAGAAGCGCCCCACCGTGACCATAGCGCGTGGCGCGGCGCAGAATCTTGTCCAGATCCGCCTCAAAACGGCGGCGATTGTAGATCTTGGTCAGAGGATCGTGATCGGCCAGCCAGGCCAGTTCCTTTTCCGCCTTGCGGCGCGACGTCACATCCACCCCGATGCACAGGACGGCGCCGCCCGCCCCCCCCCCATCCAGACGCGTATGATGCCAATCAATCATCAGCGCATCGCCATCGCTGCGCGCAAGCGCGGATTCATGGTTGAAATGGGCCTGCTGTCCACGCAAAAGCTGGGTGAGCTGATTGTTGACGCGTTGCCGTGCCCCCTCGTCAATCATCGCGTCAATGAATGCGCGCCGCCTCAGCTCATCCGCCCCCAGACCCGAAATCCGGCGTCCATGATCATTGACAAAGGTAATCACACCGCTCGCGTCGAGCAGCATGACAATCAGGCGCGCGTTATTCAGCAGGTGAATAACGTCGGCAAACCGTTTCACCGCCGTCATTGAAACGAACCCCGCAGAAGGAATCCAGCCGCTAGCGCGCCGTACCAGCGGTGCCGCACCATCGGCTTGATGGCCGGCGTCATTGCAGAGACTCCAGAGCCGCCAGAACATCCAAGCATCCGGGCCATAGTGAAGGCAAATCTCTCACTCCAGTCACGATCATAAGCATTGTTTGAACTTTCTGATCCATTACGAAGCACTGCGAAAATTGATGGCCCTGGCGCAAACCACAACAACCCCGGAACATGAACACCCCTCGCGGAATATCCCCGCCTGCCGTGCTGCAATCTTCTCATATTCCAGAACTGTGCAATACCTGCCCAGCTGTGCGGCCGGTGCGTCGCCCGGATCACGCTTGCGGCTTCATCCAGGCTGGCTTGCCGCGTTACTTGGTGCGGGGTGCCCCGCAGGACTCGACACTTCACTACGGTTGGGTTTCCGGCCCCGCTGCAGGGGCCTCTCAATTGCAAACTCGTCCATCGCCCAGCGCACGCTCAGAATCGAAAATGATTTGATCAATTGTTCCAGCACCTGGCAAGAGCCGGAAAACACACTGCCTCCCTTGGTACTCCGGTCAAACTCCTTGCTGGAAATCAGCACCCCGTCTTTCAACAAATCAACATGTAGCTTGATGAACTTTTGCCCGCTAAATGCGCCGCCCCCGTTTGCGTTTCCCCCCAGAATGCTCACACGCATCGCCATTCCCGTGCCATCGTAGGCGCTCAAAGGTTTGATGGAATGCTTCTCGAAGTTCGCCCGTTCGAGGATATGCGCTTCTGTCACGCTCGGGAGGGCGCACTCGTCCTGAATCGATTGCCTGATGTTATTGGCATCCACATACTCTATTGGAGATATCAGATAAATCGTATTGTCAGGAAGTCCGTCCGATGCCTCCCCGACAGGTTCCGTTCCATGCTGAAAACGGATCTTGCTCACCCAGCGAGCAATTTGTTTCGCAATCACATCGACATCTTGCTCCAGGATCCTGCATGTCCCTTTATACATACCGGTAAAGACCCCCCCACGCGAGGAGATGGAAAGCGTCTTGGTCGCCATCACTTTACCGTCCACGATATAGTCCGCACGCACCGTCAAGCCTTTTGCACCGGTGATGCCGGTCCCGGCATTGCCGCGAACCGACAAGATGGAAAGACCCACCATGGCCGCATTATCGGGCGGCGTTTTTTCTGAAGTTGAAACCGCATTTCCCGTAAACCCTGAAACAAACTGGAACGTCAGTGTGCCCAGATAGTGTTCAATGCCGCACTCCTGTCGCACCGCATCGTTGATCGAATCTCCCTCAATAAAAACAGCCGGGTTTTGAACATAAATTTTTTCTTGTGCAAAAACCGATGTCGCTGACCCGAGCAAGGCCAACAATAGAACAAGCGTTTTCATGGATCAATGTTCCCTGCTGATTAAAATTTCTAATGCGATGCTACGCTGATTGCAGGGCGCCAATAGCCGCAAGCATATAGCGCCGCATGGATTGGCTGCGACATGCGACGTATTACCCCACCCAAACCCGAGCATTCCTGAACATCCTCAGCCACGGCGAATCCTCGCCCCAGTTCTCGGGCGCCCACGACATTTGCACGCTGCGGAATACGCGTTCGGGGTGCGGCATCATCACGGTGAAACGGCCACCTGCAGTTGTTACTCCCGTCAGACCATGCGGTGAGCCGTTGGGGTTGAGCGGATAGATCTCGGTGGGTTGGCCATTGTGATCGACGAAGCGCACCGCAGCAATTACCTGCGCGGCATCGCCCTGCTGGCTGAAGTTGGTGAAGCCTTCGCCGTGCGACACCACGACGGGAATGCGTGAACCGGCCATGTCTTTGAAGAACACGGAGGGTGAAGCCAGCACTTCGGCCATTACAAAACGCGCTTCGAATTGTTCTGCCTTGTTGCGGGTGAATTTCGGCCAGTGTTGTGCGCCGGGAATCAGGGTGCTGAGGTTGCTCATCATCTGGCAACCGTTGCAGACGCCCAGTGCAAAGCTGTCGCTGCGCTGGAAGAACTCGGCGAACTGTTCGGCCAGTTGGGTGTTGTAGAGAATCGTTTTGGCCCAGCCTTCACCTGCGCCCAGTACGTCACCGTAGGAGAAACCGCCGCAGGCGGCGAAGCCTTTGAAATCTTTCAGATGAGTGCGTCCGGCGATGAGGTCGCTCATGTGCACATCGACGGCGGTAAAACCGGCGCGGTCGAATGCAGCCGCCATTTCGATCTGGCCGTTGACACCCTGCTCGCGCAGGATGGCGATGCGTGGTTTGGCGCCGCGATTGATGAATGGCGCGGCTATGTTCTGTGCGGGATCGAAAGTCAGCACCGGGGACAGCCCGGGGTTGGCAGCCTCATCCAGCGCGGCGTATTCCTGATCGGCGCAGGCTGGATTGTCGCGCAGGCGGGCGATCTGCCAGCTGGTCTCAGACCATGCTTTTTGCAGCGCCACACGCGGCTGTGTGAAGACGCATTTGGCATCGCGATAGATTTCAATCACATCGCGGTCGTTCGGTTTGCCGATCACGTGGCTGTGTGCGCTCAGGCCGTTGGCACGCAACAGATCCATCACTTTGGTCTGGTCGCCAGCACGCACTTGAATCACTGCGCCCAGCTCTTCGTTGAACAGCGCCTTGAGCGTGCGTTCATCGCGCAGCACGCTAACCTGCTCGGCGCGGATTTTGAAATCACCCGCATCGGCGGTATGCGGATCGATGGTCAGCATGTCGATGTTGAGGCTCAGGCCGGTGTGACCGGCGAATGCCATTTCACAAACAGTCGCAAACAAGCCGCCATCGGAACGGTCGTGATAGCTGAGGATGAGGTTTTGCTGATTGAGCGATTGGATCGCGGCGAAGAAGGCCTTGAGTTGTTCCGGTTGATCGACGTCCGGCGCGTCGTTGCCGATCTGCTGAAACACTTGCGCCAGGATCGAGGCACCCATGCGTTGCTGGCCTTGCGCGAGATCGATCAGGATCAGTGCGCTGTCTCCTGCATCAGTACGAATCTGCGGCGTCAGGCTGCGCCGTATATCGCTGACGGGAGCGAAGGCGGAGACGATCAGCGACAGCGGCGACACAACTTCCTTGTTCTGTTCTGCATCTTTCCATGTCGTGCGCATCGACAATGAATCCTTGCCGACCGGAATGCTGATGCCCAATGCCGGACACAGTTCCATGCCGACTGCTTTTACGGTATCGAACAGGGCGGCGTCTTCACCGGCCTGGCCGCACGCTGCCATCCAGTTGGCCGACAATTTGATCTGGGTGATGGAATCGACCGCTGCGGCGGCGAGATTGGTAATGGCCTCACCGACTGCCATGCGGCCCGATGCGGCGGCATCGATCACCGCCAACGGCGTGCGCTCGCCCATGCTCATCGCTTCGCCGCGATAGCCGGTGAAATCCATCGCCGTGACCGCGCAATCGGCCACCGGCACTTGCCACGGACCCACCATCTGGTCGCGCACGCACAGGCCGCCGACAGAGCGATCACCAATCGAAATCAGGAAGGATTTACTGGCGACGGTGGGCTGACGCAACACGCGATAGGCGGCGTCTTGCAATTCAATTCCCACCAGATCGACAGCAGGCAGTGTGGGTTGCACATGCTTCACATCGCGCAACATGCGCGGCGGTTTACCGAGCAGGACATCCATCGCCATGTCGACGGGCGACGTGTCATTAAGTGAATCGATCAATTGCAGTTGCCGCTCTTCGGTGGCAACACCGACCACAGCAAACGGGCAACGCTCGCGCTCGCACAAGGATTGGAACAGCGGCAGCGACTCAGGGGCGATGCCGAGCACATAACGCTCCTGCGATTCGTTGCTCCAGATTTCGCGCGGCGACAGGCCGGTTTCTTCGAGTGGAATTTTGCGCAGATCGAAACGTGCGCCGCGACCAGCATCGTTGACGATCTCCGGGAAAGCATTGGACAGGCCACCGGCGCCGACATCGTGAATCGAACGCACAGGATTGTTTTCGCCCAGCGCCCAGCAACGGTCGATCACTTCCTGCGCGCGCCGTTCGATTTCCGGATTGCCACGCTGCACCGAATCGAAATCCAGATCGGCAGTGTTGGTGCCGGTCGCCATCGACGAGGCAGCGCTGCCGCCCATGCCGATGCGCATGCCGGGGCCGCCGAGTTGAATCAGCAGACTGCCGGGCGGCAGCGTGTCTTTATGCGTGTGCTGCGCCGAGATATTGCCGATGCCGCCGGCGATCATGATGGGCTTGTGATAGCCGCGTACTTTGCCGCCGACATTCTGTTCATAGGCGCGGAAGTAGCCGCCGATATTCGGACGGCCGAATTCGTTGTTGAATGCCGCGCCGCCGATCGGGCCTTCGATCATGATCTGCAATGCCGAAGCGATGCGATCCGGTTTGCCGTAGGTCGTTGCAGAGTTTGTACGCTGTTCCAGTTTTTCAGTCACATCCTGGGCGTTTTCCCAATCGTGTTTAGGCAAATAAAGATTTGAGACCGAGAAGCCGGTCAAGCCCGCCTTGGGTTTGCCGCCGCGCCCAGTCGCACCTTCATCGCGAATCTCGCCGCCCGCGCCGGTAGAAGCGCCGGGGAACGGCGCAATCGCCGTCGGATGGTTGTGCGTTTCGACTTTCATCAGCGTATGTGTCAGCACTTCGCGTGCCGCGTACTGTGCGCCTTCACACGGATAGAAACGCTGCGCCACAGCACCTTCCATGATCGCCGCATTGTCGGAATAGGCCACCACCGTTCCTTGCGGCGCGAGCTGGTGCGTGTTCTTGATCATTTGGAACAACGACTTGTCCTGCTTCTCGCCGTCGATGATCCAGTCCGCGTTGAAAATCTTGTGGCGGCAATGTTCCGAATTGGCTTGCGCAAACATCATCAACTCGACATCGGTGGGATTGCGTTGGGCTTGCTGGAATGCGTTCAGCAGATAGTCGATCTCATCATCCGACAGCGCCAGCCCCAACGCGCTGTTGGCTTGTTCCAGCGCGGCCCGTCCCTGCTGAAGAACATCGACATGCTCCAAAGGCTTGGCAGGCAATTCTTCAAACAGGCTGAGCGGATCGGTGTCGGCGGGCAACACGCTTTCCGTCATGCGGTCGTGCAGCACTGCAATCACGGCTTGCAGGCTATCCGTGGCAAGCGTTTTTATGCCTCCGAGCAATCCGCCCAATAAGCCCTTCTTCAATTCGATCTGATACGCAATGCCGCGCTCGATGCGCTTGACTTGTACCAGACCGCTGTTGTGCGCGATATCGGTGGCCTTGCTGGCCCACGGGCTGATCGTGCCCAGACGCGGCACCACCCAGAAAGTCGCTTCACCCTCTTCGGCGGGATCGCCATAGTGCAACAAGGCTTGCAAACATTTTTCTTCCGACACCGACAATTCTGCAGACAGCCAGACAAAGTGCACATAGCGCGCCCGGATATTCTTGATATCGTTATCACTCTGTTGCAGCATCTGCAACAGACGCTCGCGGCGAAAATCGGACAAGGCATTAGAACCCGGAAGCAGTTTGGCAAATGACATGGTGAACTTTGCTGAGGAGGGCGCCCCCCGCTTGTGGAAACGGAAATTGCGCGTAAACTTTGAAAGGCGCTATTTTACAACGGCTGGGCAGTTGGCCAGATCGTTGATTAATTGTTTACCACAGAGACACGGGGGACATGGAGAAAACAAAAAGCAAATTTTCAGTCTTGCTTTTCTCCGCGTCCCCGTGTCTCCGTGGTAAAAATTCTTTCAAGAACACATGGCCACCTCCCTTCTCACTGCCCAAGCCCTGCGCGCCGCCGAGCAACAGGCGCAAGCCTTGCTCCCGCCCGGCGTATTGATGCAACGCGCCGGTCAGGCTGCGGCACGAGTGGTGCGTCAGATGCAGCCCTCGCGCGCGTCGCGGGTCTGGGTGCTGGCCGGGCCGGGCAATAACGGCGGTGATGGTTTTATAATGGCGACACTATTGCTGCAGGCGGGCTATCACGTAAGCCTGAGCCTGTGCGGCAACGTCGAAGCACGCCCAGAAGACGCCAACGCCGCGCAGCAACGCTGGCAAGCCGCTGGCGGCACCACGCGCAGCACCTTCGATCTCGACCCCACCCAGCCGCCTGATCTGATTGTCGATGCGCTATTCGGCATCGGGCTGTCGCGCGCCATCACAGGGCAAGCGGCGGAATGGATTCGCCTGGCCAATGCCATTTCCTGCAAGAAACTGGCGCTGGATATTCCCAGTGGTTTGTCTGCCGATACAGGCCGGGTGATGCGTGATGCCACCACACAAGATGCGCCGGTATTCCACGCCGATCAGACCGCCACCTTCATTGCCGGCAAACCCGGGCTGCATACCGCCGAGGGTGTGGATTACGCTGGGGAGGTGTCCGTGCATGATCTGGGCGTCCTGCTTAACGACACGCCCGGTCACCTCAACCACCCGGCTCAGTTCGCCGCCCATCTACCGCAACGCACGCACAACACGCACAAAGGATTATTCGGCAATCTGGCCGTGGTGGGCGGACAGCGCGGCATGACCGGCGCCATCACCCTCGCCGCCCACACCGCCTTGCTAGCGGGCGCGGGGCGTGTGTTTGTTCTGCCCCTCGATAGCGGCTATGCGCGTTCAGCCGCACACCCGGAATTGATGTTTCGTCCGCCTGAAAGTTTGCTCGACACGCAGCCCGACTGTGTAGTCACGGGCCCCGGCATGGGCACCGAACGGCCTTCGCTGGATACCTTGTTGAATCATCTTGGCGTAGCCGTTCCATTACTGCTGGATGCGGATGCCTTGAATCTGCTGGCCACCGAAACCGCCTGCCAGAATCGTCTGCGCCGCCGTACAGCGACCACGCTGCTGACCCCGCATCCGTTGGAAGCGGCTCGCTTGCTGCGTACCGATGTCGCTCAGATTCAAGCGGATCGCGTGGCCGCCGCGCTGGCCCTGGCGCAGGATTACCGCGCACTGGTGGTGCTCAAGGGTGCCGGCAGCGTGCTGGCCGATCCACACGGCGCATGGAGCATCAACCCCACCGGCAATCCGCTCCTATCCATCCCGGGGGCTGGCGATGTGCTGAGCGGCCTGATCGGTAGCCTGATCGCCCAGGGGATGCCGCCCTGGCAAGCTCTGCTGGCGGGAGTCTGGCTCCATGGCCGGTCGGCCGATACGCTGGCGAATGCCTTTCCCCGGCACACCGGCCTGACCGCCAGTGAACTGGCGCCTGCGATCAGGCGTCAGTTGAATCTAAGCCGGTGAATCTCAACCACAACAAATGATCTCGGAACAAGCGGCACATCTGCCTGCATCCAGCCCGCCTCACTCAAGTTCGGCCCAATCAGACCGATAAACGCCACTGAATAACCGTATTCAGGAGAACAAGAATGGCGCTCAAGGATAGCTTGCTCGACCCCGGCATGCGCCTGGTCGCACGCTTGAGTATTTCATCCAAACTGTTTGTCATCATGGTGATTGGCATGGTCACCGTATTGATCATGTCGCTGCAAGTGCTCTACGTCCTGCAAAAAGACATCCGCATTTCCAATGGCGAGCAACAGGCCATGATCTTCCTCAACCACGCGCAGGAACTCACCGGCAGTATTCAGACGCGTCGCGCCGCCACCCTGGCTCTGGCCAACGGCAACAAGGATGCTGCCAGCCTCGCCCAGGCTGCCGAAAAATCCGCCGATAGCGCGATTGCCGCGCTGACCGAAGAAGTGAAACACCATGGCAAGCAATGGGATATCGAAAAACATTGGGGCACCTGGAATGACAAATGGATGGCGCTGAAAAACGATGGCGTGACCATGCACCCCGAGTTGAGCATGACCCGTCACGGCGTGATTCTGAAAGAGCTGTCGGCACTGGTTGAGAAAGTGTATGAGGCGAGCGGTCTGGCAACCGATGTCGAACTGACCACCAACCTGCTGGGCGGCGCCGTGATGGAATTGAGCCCCACGCGTGAGCGCCTGACCTATCTTGAGGCCGCCGCCCTGTCGATCAATAACACCACCGTCGATGCTGACGAATTGCGCCAGGAAATGCAGGTGCGCGGGAATCTGGTCAGCGAGAGTGTGCGTCAGCTAAAAGGCCTGTCGGATAAGCTCGCAATGCTGGATGAAAAAAGCAGCGGCTTGAAAGACAGCTACGCCAAAATCGAGGAAGCCGTCGCCACTGCGATCAATGCCAATGGCATGATCGTATTGCAGCGCTATGGTGGCACGCCGCAAGACGCATCCGCCCTGTTTCGCAAAACGGTCGATGCGCTGGCGGCCTATCGCAGTGCCAGCCTGGCACGCCTGGATACCCTGCTCACTGAACGGCTGGGCCGATTGACCCTGCAACGCAACCTCAATTCACTGATCATCATCGTCCTGGCGCTGGTCAATATCTATATTCTGCTGGCGACCCGGCACAGCATCGTGAACAATTTGATGACGCTGTTGATTGGCTCAACCCGCATCCGCAACGGCGATCTATCCAGCACGATCACGGTCAACAGCAAGGATGAACTGGCCGATCTGGCGCTGGCGTTCAACACCATGTCGAAGTCACTGCGTGACCTGGTGCACCGGATCCGCGATAGTGCCGGCGCTGTCCGCACTTCAGCGATTGAGGTGAAGAATGCACTGTCGCACACGACCCAGAGTTCGGATCAGCAGATGAAAGCAGTGGCCGCCATCTCGTCTGCCTTTGAAGAAACCAATGCCAGCATCAAGAGCATTGCCGGCAATGCTGAAATGGCACAGGAAATCTCCAACACGCTGGGCACACGTTCTTCCGAAGGCAGCAGCATCATCAACACGCTGCTTGCAGAAATTCGTGAAATCGCCAACGCCACCCGCTCTGCCGCTGCCTCGGTAGCCGACTTGCGCGCACGCTCAGATCAGATCAACGGCATCGCCAAGACGATTCACGAGATTGCCGGTCAGACCAATCTGCTCGCCTTGAATGCCGCCATCGAAGCCGCCCGGGCAGGCGAACAGGGACGCGGTTTCTCCGTGGTGGCCGACGAAGTGCGCAAGCTGGCCGAACGCACCAGCCAGGCGACGGAAGAAATTGTCGGCGTCATCGAGGAAGTGCAAAATTCCACCGTGCAAGCGATCGTCAACATGGAAAAAACTGTGGACAAGGTTTCGACTGGCGAGAAACTGGCCGACCAGGCGGGGGAAACGATTTCCCATACCTACAACGGAATTCGCGATTCAATTGCCAACGTATCGGAAATCAACACCGCGATTCAGCGCCAGAGCCACGCCACCACGGAAGTGGCGCGCAACATTGAAGCAATGTCGCAAATGGCGCAGAAAGGCAACAACGTCGCCATGACCGCCGAAAATCGTGCGCAACAAATGGAAGGCCTGGCATCGAACCTGGAAAAATCGGTCGAGGCGTTCAGACTTTAACGTGGCTCTTCTCGTTCCTGGTTAAAACGCCGGCCTGCAATTGCAGACAGCGTCCACAACGGGCCGCGATCGACGCATCGTGTGTGACCAGTACCAGCGTCGCCCCCGCTTCGCGATTCAGCTCGAACATCAAAGCAATCACCAAAGCGCCCGTAGCCACGTCCAGACTTCCGGTCGGTTCATCAGCAAACAAAAGTTTCGGCCGTGTCACAAACGCACGCGCCAGCGCGACGCGTTGCTGCTCGCCGCCGGACAGCGTTTTGGGATAATGCCGCAAACGCTCGCCCAGTCCGACGCGCGCGAGCATGTGCCGGGCACGTTCACGTGCATCGGCCGCACCGGTCAACTCCAGGGGCAACATCACATTTTCCAGTGCCGTCAAATGCGGTAATAATTGAAACGACTGGAACACAAATCCCAGCCATTGCGCGCGCCAGGCGGCGCGCCCATCTTCATCAAGTGCAAACAAATCGGCACCAGCCAGTTTCATCTGCCCGCTCGTCGGCACATCCAACCCGGCCATCAGGCCCAGCAAAGTCGATTTTCCGGAACCCGAAGCACCGGTAATGGCCACCGTTTCCCCGGCAGCGATGGAGAAGCTGATCTCGCGCAAAATCGACAAAGTGCCCGTCGCATCAGCAACTGATTTGCTAAGCTGTGTAACTTCGATGGCAGGAGGAATGGAATTGAGCATGCGCGATCACAGATCTCTCTGGAAAAATTTTTTCATCGTCTGCGGCGGACTGCTGACATGTCTCACCCTCGGTAGTGCCGCAGCGCACGCGCAGACCACGCGCGCACCCGTCGTACTGGTGCTGGGCGACAGCCTGTCCGCCGGTTACGGCTTGCCGGCTGGCACGGGGTGGGTGGATTTGTTACGTGCACGCCTGCAAAATTTTCGCAGCACGCACGTCGATTATACCGTCGTCAATGCCAGCATCAGCGGCGAAACCAGCAGCGGCGGGCTGAGCCGCCTGCCTGCCCTGCTGCAACAGCATCATCCCGCAATCGTGCTGATCGAACTAGGCGCCAACGATGGATTGCGCGGCTTGCCGCTGGATCTGCTGCGCAACAACCTGGCGCAAATGATCGAATCCAGCCAGCGCAGTGGTGCCAGGGTGGTCTTGATTGGCACGCAGCTCCCCGGCAATTACGGCAAGGCGTATGTCGAATCTTTTGCGGCTCTGTTTCCTCAACTGGCAAAAAAATACCGCATTGGTCTGGTGCCTTCGCTGTTTGCCAAACTGCACTTCGATCCCACGCATTTTCAGGCTGATCGACTGCATCCAAATGCATCGGCACAAGCGTTGATCCTCGACACCGCCTGGCCAACACTGCAACCGCTGTTCAACAAATAGTAACGGCGGCCAGAGCCGCCGTTACTGATACTACTGCATACCTATCGCGCCTACTGTGGCGCCTCTGTTGCCGCAGCCGGAGGATGCAGCAGTTTCACTTTCGAGCGTGCCTTCAAAACTTCGTAGGCAGCTGTCTGCTGAGCACCGGCCAGCACAATGCCGATCCCCTTCACATTGTCATCGAGTTGGGCTTTCTTATCGGCGGGCAATTGCATTGTGCCTAAAGCATCAATGCGGTAGATCACATAGCCCTTGGCACCGAGATCAATGCCTGCGAAAGCGGGCATTTGTCGTACATCCGTCTTGAAAATTTCCTTGATCGCCTGCCAATCCACATCACGTGGCTGCGGCCGTGATACCCAGGTTTTCTCGCCAAAGCCTTGGTCGCTCGGTTGCTTGTGCAACGCGGCCAGTTTTTTCTCACCTGCACTGACGGCAAGTTTCTGCGCTTCTACCTGGGTCAGTGTCGCCTTGATTTCAGTCTGCGCATCTTCCAGGCTGCGCGTACTGGCTGGCGTATAGTTGACGATGCGCGCTGCGATCCAGGCGTCCGGGCCAATTTCCACCGCTTCGGTATTGCGATGGTTTTTGATCGAATCGGCAGAGAACAGTGCCTTCAGCAACTTTTCATTCAGCACAGCAGATTTTTCATTGGGCGCAACACCATTCTGTGTCTGCAACTTCAGTGCGAAACGCTCAACCACAGGCTTCAGACTGTCGGACTGATCCTCGACCATATTCTTGAAAGCCTCGATTGCTTCCAGATATTTCTTGCTTGCATCGGACTTACCCAGTATCTCCCTGATTTCTCCGCTAACCTCGGCCAAGGTCCTGAATTTCGGCTTGATCGCGGTCACCTGGATAATGTGAAAACCAGCTTCGCTTTCGACCACTCCGCTAATCTCATGCTCCTTTAATGCAAAGGCACTCTCTTCGAATGCCTTGAGCATTGCATTACGGCCAAAAAATCCGAGATCTCCACCACGGGTGGCAGAACCAACATCCTGCGAGTACTGCTTTGCCAATTTGGCGAAGTCACGCGGATTGGCCTTGGCCTTGGCCAACACCTCCTCTGCCTGTTTGCGCGCCTTGGCCTTGTCTGCCGGTTTCGCCTCGGGAGTGACTGTAATCAAAATATGACTGGCGCGCCGCTCTTCAGGTATGGCAAAACGCGCCTGGTTCTGTTTGTAGTAGTTGACAACATCCTCATCCTTGATCGGTGCTTGCGCCAGGATCGAAGCAAGATCGAAAACCACATACTCGATATCGGCGCGTTCCGGGATCACGAACTTTTTAGGGTTGTCTTCGTAATATTTCTTGATCGCCGACGCTTCCAGTTTCACCTGATCGGTAAAGCCCGCCGCAGAGATCGTCAACGCCTGTACCTGACGCTCTTGCGTATACATCGACCGCACACGATCGGTGATGGTCCTGGGAGCAAAAGCAGTCTGCGCAACGATATTCCTGTACGACTGCATTTTCTGCGAGTAATAGCGTTGATCAAATACATCGCCCGAAATTCCCTCGGCTTCCAAACGTTGCCGGTATTTTTGAGCATCAAACTGGCCCTGGCTTTGCAAACCCGGATCGTTGGCAATCAATTTTGCCAACAACTCCCTGTCGATCACCACATGATTTTTTTCCAGGTTGACTTGCATCAAAAAGCGCCGGACGATTTCGTCCAGCACACGGGCGCGGACTTCCGGCGTATCGATCAGCGCCGGATCAAACGCGGCGCCACGTTCGCGCAATTGTTCCAGCTTGACGCGGAACTCCTGTTCGAACATCTGCTGGGTAATGCGCTGTCCTTCCACCTTGGCGAGCACATTGGGCCCTTCACCAAAACCGCTAAAGCCCGGAATGCCGATGAGTGCAAACGGAGGCACGATCAGCAGCAGCAGTAGAACCATCATCAGTTTCTGGTGGGTACGAATATATTCGAACATAGGTGTTTGCCTGCAAAAAAAACAAAGCGCCGAAAAAAATGGCGCAGTAATAAGAAATGAAACGCGCAATAGAAAAAAGGCGAACAGTGTTCGCCTTTTGTTGTTTGGCGGAGTGGACGGGACTCGAACCCGCGACCCCCGGCGTGACAGGCCGGTATTCTAACCGACTGAACTACCACTCCAGATTCTGTCAAGCCTGCACTGAAACCGGGTGTCTTGGATTTCTGGTGGGTGCTGAGAGGCTCGAACTCCCGACCTACGCCTTGTAAGGGCGCCGCTCTACCAACTGAGCTAAGCACCCGGAATTTCCAAACAACCGGCCTCATGCAACCAAGGCCAGAAAGCCGGTCAGTTTAACGCATCTTTCAGCGCCTTGCCCGGACGGAACTTGGGCAACTTGGCAGCCTTGATCTTGATCGCTGCGCCAGTACGTGGATTGCGGCCGGTACGGGCAGCGCGTTTGCCAACAGCAAACGTTCCAAAACCTACCAGCGTTACCGTGCCGCCTTTTTTCAGGGTGGTTTTCACAGCAGTAATCACGGAATCCAGTGCACGTCCTGCTGCTGCCTTGGAGATATCCGCAGATTTGGCGATATGGTCAATCAATTCGGTTTTGTTCACAAAAGTCCCCTCTTAGTGGTTACAAGTTTGCCTGTAGTTTGCCTGGTTATTGCATGCTGCCTTGCGCACTACTATTACAGTGATGCAGAAAATCTGCATGCCGTATTAAATAGTTCTGAAAACCTTGTGTCAAGCCGTTTTCCGGGTTTATTACGATTTTTCTGCATTATTCGCAAAAACTGCGCGATCTAAAAACACAGCGCGCTCAGAACCCGGAAAATCAGTGACGATTTACTGCTTCAATGTTTGATCACCGCACCATCCGCGGGCGTCGCCGGTTTTGCTGTTGAAGATTCCTTCGCCACTTCAAGGTCTTCATCGGTCAACATCTTCGGTTCCGATTCCAGCGCCAGTTGCAGCACCTTGTCAATCCATTTGACCGGCACGATATCCAGACGGCTTTTTACATTATCGGGAATCTCGGCAAGATCCTTGACGTTTTCTTCCGGAATCAAAACCGTCTTGATGCCACCACGATGGGCCGCCAACAGTTTTTCCTTCAAGCCGCCAATCGCCAGTACCTCACCGCGCAACGTGATTTCACCTGTCATGGCAACATCGGCCCGCACCGGAATGCCGGTCAGTGACGAGACCAGCGCCGTGGTCATTGCAATCCCGGCAGAGGGTCCATCCTTTGGGGTCGCGCCTTCCGGAACGTGAACGTGAAGATCTTTTTTCTCGAAAATATCGTCCTTGATACCCAGCATGCGCGCACGTGAGCGGACAATCGAGCGTGCTGCTTCAACCGATTCCTTCATCACATCGCCCAGCGAACCGGTGCGAGTCACATTTCCCTTGCCCGGCATCACGGCGCATTCGATCGTCAGCAATTCGCCACCCACCTCGGTCCAGGCCAGACCCGTGACCTGACCCACTTGATTTTCCTTCTCGGCCACACCATAGCTGTAGCGGCGCACGCCCAGATATTTGTCCAGGTTCTTGGGCGAAACCTGTACCTTGTTGTCCTGTTTTTTCAGCAACAACATGCGCACCACCTTGCGGCAGATTTTCGACAACTCGCGCTCTAGCGCGCGCACACCGGCTTCGCGGGTGTAATAACGCACGACATCGCGCAAGGTGGCTTCGGAAACCGCCAATTCGCCATCCTTCAAGCCATTGTTTTTCATCTGCTTGGGGAGCAGATAACGCAGCGCGATGTTGACCTTCTCATCCTCGGTATATCCGGATAGACGGATGACTTCCATGCGGTCGAGCAATGCCGGTGGAATGTTCAGACTATTCGCCGTGGCGATGAACATCACGTCGGACAGATCGTAATCGACTTCGACGTAGTGATCGACAAAGGTGTGGTTCTGTTCCGGATCGAGTACTTCAAGCAAAGCAGAAGCCGGATCGCCACGGAAATCCATCCCCATTTTGTCCACCTCATCCAGCAGGAACAATGGGTTGCGTACACCCGACTTGGTCAAGCTCTGCAAAATCTTGCCGGGCATCGAGCCGATATAGGTACGACGGTGACCGCGGATCTCGGCCTCGTCGCGCACACCGCCGAGCGCCATGCGCACAAATTTCCGATTGGTGGCACGGGCGATCGACTGACCGAGCGAGGTCTTTCCCACGCCCGGCGGGCCGACCAGGCAGAGAATCGGTGCTTTCAATTTATCCACCCGCTGTTGCACCGCGAGATATTCGATGATGCGCTCTTTCACTTTTTCCAAACCGTAATGATCCTGATCGAGTACTTCCTGAGCGCGATTCAAATCATTGCTGATTTTGCTTTTCTTTTTCCACGGCAGGTTCACCAGGGCGTCGATGTAGTTGCGCACGACGGTGGCTTCGGCTGACATCGGCGACATCAGCTTGAGTTTCTTCAATTCGGTTTCCGCCTTTTTCAAGGCTTCCTTGGGCATGCGTGCAGCCTGGATTTTCTTGTCCAGCTCTTCCAGATCGGCGCCCTCTTCACCTTCACCCAATTCTTTTTGAATCGCTTTCACCTGTTCGTTCAGATAGTACTCACGCTGGCTCTTTTCCATCTGGCGCTTGACGCGACCACGGATGCGTTTTTCCACCTGCAGGATATCAATCTCGTTTTCGAGTTGGCTGAGCAAATGCTCCAGACGTTGATTGAGCGGAAACATTTCCAGAATCGCTTGCTTCTGTTCCAGCTTGAGCGGCAGGTGCGCGGCAATCGTATCGGCGAGACGGCCGGGATCATCAATCCCCGAAAGCGATGCCAGAATTTCGGGCGGAATTTTCTTGTTGAGTTTGACGTATTGATCAAACTGTCCGACGATCGAACGACGCATCGCTTCAGTTTCCGGATCGCTGGTACGATCCGGCATCACCGGCGTCAGATCGCAGATGAAATGGCTGCCTAAATCTTCAATGCGATGAATGTGTGCACGCTGCGCGCCTTCCACCAACACCTTGACGGTGCCATCAGGCAGCTTGAGCATTTGCAGGATGTTGGCAATGCAGCCAATGTCGTAGATGTCTTCTGCGCTCGGCTCGTCTTTCGACGCGGTTTTTTGTGCCACCAGCATGATGCTCTTGCCGGCTTCCATGCCATCTTCGAGCGCCTTGATGGATTTCGGACGACCGACAAACAGCGGAATCACCATGTGCGGAAACACCACCACATCGCGCAATGGCAACAGGGGTAATTGGGTACGTTCTTCAGGGAGCAATTGCAAACTCGACATGGTGATCCTGGTCAATTAATTGTTCAGATTCATCATCTGGGGCCGGTACAGCGTTTCTCAAGGTCTGCAATTCAAGGCTACGCAGGAAATATCGGCGCGACAACAAGTTGCTTGAAGCTTAGCACGAAAAAAACATTGGTCGAGGTCGATATTGTTTGCCTGACAGCGTTTCAGGCAATAAAAAACGCGGGGTTCGCCCGCGTTTTATGGAGAATGAAACGATCTCAATTCAAAATTCGATCGGCAATCAGTTCGAGCCCGACACCTTTTGCGTTTCACTGTCATAGATCAGTAGTGGTTTGCCGTCGCCCGTGATGGTGGACTCGTCGATCACCACTTTGGTGACATTTTTCTGTCCCGGCAAATCGAACATGACATCCAGCAACGCTTGTTCGATGATCGAACGCAAGCCGCGCGCGCCAGTTTTGCGTTTGAGCGCCTTGCGTGCAATCGCATTGAGCGCCTGCGGGCGAATCTCCAGTTCGACGCCTTCCATGGCAAACAGTTTCTGATATTGCTTGACCAGTGCATTCTTCGGCGCGATCAGGATCTCGATCAAGGCGGTTTCATTCAACTCATCCAGCGTGGCGACCACCGGCAGGCGGCCCACCAGCTCGGGGATCAAACCGAACTTGATCAAATCTTCGGGCTCCACACGGCTCAGCACATCGCCCATCGGACGATCGGTCTGACTCTTTACACTGGCGGAAAAACCGATGCCGCTCCGTTCCGAACGGTCACGGATCACTTTTTCCAAGCCGTCGAAGGCGCCACCGCAAATGAACAGGATATTGGTGGTGTCGATCTGTACAAAGTCCTGATTCGGATGCTTACGCCCGCCCTGTGGGGGCACCGAAGCAACCGTACCTTCAACCAGTTTCAGCAAAGCCTGCTGCACCCCTTCGCCGGATACGTCACGGGTGATGGATGGGTTATCGGATTTGCGTGAAATCTTGTCGATCTCGTCGATATAGACGATACCACGCTGCGCCTTGTCCACTTCATAGTTGCAGTTCTGCAGCAACTTTTGAATAATGTTCTCGACGTCTTCGCCGACATAACCGGCTTCAGTCAGTGTGGTGGCATCGGCGATCACAAACGGGACATTGAGCATGCGTGCCAATGTTTGCGCCAGCAACGTCTTGCCAGAACCCGTGGGGCCGACCAGCAGGATGTTGCTTTTCGCCAGTTCGATATCGTCTTTTTTACCGAGATGCTTCAGGCGCTTGTAGTGGTTGTACACCGCTACCGCCAGAATACGTTTGGCCTGGCTTTGTCCGATCACGTATTGATCGAGAATTTCGTGGATTTCCTGCGGTGTGGGAAGGTCGGTCTTGCTGCCCGTCAGACTCGGATCGGCGGTGATTTCATCGCGGATGATGTCGTTGCATAGTTCGATGCATTCATCGCAAATGAAGACCGAAGGGCCGGCGATCAGCTTCTTGACCTCGTGCTGACTCTTGCCGCAGAAGGAGCAATACAGAAGTTTTTCACCAGCACTTTTTTTCTCGGTCATTGCAATTCCTCAGGATGGCACACAGCGCGCTCAGGCACCCTGTTGTGCCCTGCTTTCCAGCACGCGGTCGATCAATCCATAGCTTACTGCATCTTCAGCAGACAGGAAGTTGTCGCGGTCGGTATCCTTGGCAATCTTTTCTTCCGGCTGGCCGGTCTGCTTGGCCAGAATCGCATTCAAACGCTCACGCAAAAATAGAATCTCGCGTGCGTGGATTTCGATATCCGAGGCCTGCCCCTGCACGCCGCCCAGCGGCTGATGAATCATGATGCGCGAATTGGGCAGAGAGAAGCGTTTGCCTTTGCTGCCTGCGGCCAGCAGGAATGCGCCCATGCTGGCAGCCAGACCGGTGCACAGGGTGGATACATCCGGCTTGATGAATTGCATCGTATCGTAAATCGCCAAGCCGGCGGAGACCGAACCGCCGGGGGAATTGATATAGAGCGAAATATCCTTGTCCGGATTTTCCGATTCCAGGAACAGTAACTGTGCCACCACCAGGTTGGCCATCTGGTCATTGATCGGACCAACCAGAAAGATCACCCGCTCTTTCAGCAAGCGTGAATAGATATCGTAGGCACGCTCGCCGCGACCGCTCTGTTCGATCACCATCGGCACATAGTTGAGTGCCTGGGTGTCCAGGGCGCCGCCGAAATTACCGACCTGTCTGATTCCGCTCATGATTCACCTGATATGTGTAGTTGCACCACGCTCATTACAACAGGTTAGCGCGCCATCAATTCATCGAAATCAATGGCTTTTTCGCTGACTTTGGCTTGACCGAGCACCCAGTTCATCAGGTTCTCTTCCATCACCACGCCCTTGACGTCGTCGAGACGGCGTGGATCGGCGTAATACCAGCGTAGCACTTCGTCGGGGGCGTCATAGCTACGCGCTTGCTCTTCGATCAACGCCTTCACTTGATCGGGTTTGGCATCCAACTTGTGCAGCTTGACAAGCTCGGCCACCATCAGACCCAGTTTGGTACGTTTTTCAGCTTGCGCCTGAAACACTTCCGGCGGAATCGGCATCTCTTCGTTGATGCCCCGCGCCTTGAGATCGGCACGTGCTTTTTCGATCATGTTTTCCACTTCCAGCGCCACCAGTGCTTTCGGCACTTCAAATTCGGCGGTGGACAACAGCGCATCAAGAACGGCCTGTTTGTTGCGCTGGGTCACGCGGCCTTTCATTTCACGTTCGAGATTTTCCTTGATATCGGCGCGCAGTTTGGCGATATCGCCATCTTCAACACCGAGCTCCCGAGCGAGGGCTTCGTTCACCTCGGGCAATACCGGCGCTTCCACTTTTTTCAGCGTCAGCTCGAATACAGCGGTTTTTCCGGCCACATCCTTGCCGTGGTAATCCTCGGGGAATTTGACCTCAACCGACTTGACCTCACCTGCTTTCATGCCTTGCAAGCCAGCCTCAAAGTCCGCCAGCATCTGCTTTTGACCGAGCACAAACGGATAGTCGGTTGCACTGCCGCCAGCGAAGGCGACGCCGTCAATCTTGCCAAGGAAGTCGATCGTGATGCGATCTTCGTTTTGCGCAGCGCGTTCTGCAGCCGCATATTGAACCCGCTGCTTGCGCAGAATTTCGATGGTTTTGTCGAGTTCGGCCTCGCCGACTGCAGCCGAGAATTTTTCAATCGACAAGGCTGAAACATCGGAATATTTGACTTCGGGATAGATTTCAAAGGTTGCTTCAAAAGTCAGTGCCTTGGCATCTTCCGCGCCTTCTTTCTGTTCAATGCGCGGTTGACCGGCGACGCGCAAGCTGTGTTTGCTGACGGCTTCACGCAAGGCCTCATTGAGCGCATCGGACACCACTTCGGATTCGACCTGATAGCCATGGGCCTGCGCTACCATTTTCATGGGGACTTTACCTTGACGGAAGCCGGCCATCTTGACCTTGCGCGATAGTTTCTGGAGACGCAGATTGACCTCGCTGGCAATGTCGTCGGCGGGAATCGCCAGGCTAATGCGGCGCTCCAGGGCGCTCACCGTCTCAACGGATCCAATGGTGCTGTTCATATCTCTAAAACCTTAGGAAATTAAATACGTGGTGCGAAGGGGGGGACTCGAACCCCCACGCCGGTGAAGGCGTCAGGACCTAAACCTGGTGCGTCTACCAATTTCGCCACCTTCGCGGGTTTCGGTGGAATCAAATGGAGACTACCCCTTTGATTCAAAGGCGCAATTGTAGCGGATTCACGTCACCCTGTTTTGCCTCTCGGCGCCTGATGCAGCACTGTTAGAATGCCGCCATCTTCAAAATTGCGCAGTCAAGCATGAGCATCGGTCATTACGAAAACTTCCCCGTCGCATCCATCCTGCTGCCGCACCAGATGCGGCGCGCGGTGATTGCCATCTACCGTTTCGCGCGCAGCGCCGACGACATCGCCGACGAAGGCAATGCGTCGCCCGAACATCGGCTGGGCGCGCTCAATGCCTACCGCTATCAGCTCGATCTGATCGCCAGTCAGCAAGCGCCGAGCGAAGCTCTGTTCGTCAAGCTGGCGGCCGTCGTGCAAAGATACCGCCTGCCGCTGGAACC
>Ga0209515_10002582_pt1 | contig 27550 bp, 32 predicted proteins | sample Subgroupgradi54m_FD_187454 | JGI IMG/M metagenome (GOLD analysis project Ga0209515, IMG submission 187454) | Subsurface groundwater microbial communities from S. Glens Falls, New York, USA - GMW60B uncontaminated upgradient, 5.4 m (SPAdes)... ... | reverse complement strand
TCACGGCTTACGCAAAAAAGGATGAAGACTTTATGCAAAAGAAGTATTCCTCAACAAGTAATATTAAATGGACTTGACCACACAGTCTATTTTCCCCCGGTAAAAAAAATCGTAACCAAAAAAATACAAATATTATTTTTGGCAAGACTAATTCCTAAAAAGGGTCCATTTTATCTGATTAAAGCTTTTAATTGGCTCAAAACAGACTTTCCAAATCTGCGTGTTGTTTTTATAGGTGAAGGAAGTGAAAAAAATAGAGTCGCCAGGTTTGTTCAAAATCACAATTTATCGGCTAAAGTTACTTTTAAAGGTGTCGTTTCAGAGGCAGAAAAGCGAAATTACTATCAAAATTCTGATATCTTTTGTGCGCCTTATGTGGATGAGGGTTACGGCTTAACGGTACTGGAATCCATGGCTTGCGGCTGCCCTTTTGTCGGTTTTAAAAATGATGCTTTTAAACAATGGTTAAAAGCCTACCCTAGGCCTGAACTACTGGTTAAACCCAAAGATTGGGTCAGTCTGACTAAAGCTTTGAAAGTTCTTATAACCAACACTGACCTCAGAAGTAAATTATCAGCCTGGTGTGTTAAAGAATCCCAGAAATATAACTGGGACGAAACAGCAAAGCAAACAGAACAATTTTATTATAAAGTTCTTGCCAAAAATAAATGAAAATTTCGGTAGTAATACCTGTCTATAACGAAGAAAAATATATAGCTCAATGCTTACGTAGCCTTCAAAACCAAACCCATCAACCGAATGAAATAATTGTTGTAGATAATAACTGCACTGATAAAACGATTGCAATTGCTAGAAAATTTAAAGTAAAAATAGTCACAGAAAAAAAACAAGGCATGGTTTACTCCCGCAATAAAGGTTATAACAGTAGCCAATATGAAATTATCGCCAGATGTGATGCAGACTCTCTTCTTCCAGAGTTTTGGATTAAAAGAATAAAAGAAGATTTTAAGCAAAACAATATTATAGGAGTCAGTGGTCCGTGCTATTTTTATGATTATTTTCCTTTGGGAATAAAAAAATTTAGCGCCCTCACATTTCTTTATTTTAAAGCCAGCAAAATATTGTTGGGACAAAATGTATTGTTTGGGTCTAATATGGCAATTAAAAAAGAAGTTTGGCAAAAAACAAACAATAAAACCTGCTTAAAAGATGATAAGGTTCATGAAGATACTGATTTATCAATACATATTGGTCCTTATGGAAAAATAAAATATGATAAAGATCTTTTAATTGGTATGTCTGCTCGTCGATTGAAGCATAGTCCTTTTTCAATCCTGGTTGAATACCCGACCCGCTGGTTTAGGACAATTCTTAGTCATAGGCTGTTTAAGATTTCTTATCGTTAGAGCTCGTCAGTAATTTAAAAACTAGAAGGTATATTATTAAAATAAAAAACCACGATAATATAAAGCTTGCAACGCCTTCTACAACTTGTCCAAAAAATAAATTTATATCGATAATATTAAAGATATTAAGGTTTGTCCAAATTCTTGTTGTAAAAGTATAAACTAACAAAAGTAAAAGATGGAAAATAGCAGCAACAAGAATTGTTTTAAATAAAGCATCAATGTAACGATTTTTAGATAAGCTATGCATGTTTATATTGTTTTTTAAACATTGCCTCCAACTCCTTCAACGTAGTGGCATCGTCTAGCCTTTTATCATCTCTAAAACGCTGCAGGCGTGGAAATCGCAAAGCATATCCAGCTACATCTATGTCCAAGGCTGTTCCACTTTTTGAAGCCTTCATTTTTCTGCCGGCTGTATGAACAGATGATCTTGTGATCTCATCTGCTTTAATTTCGACTATTATTTTAGGCTTGATCCAAATATCAACAGCCATTTGCTTATCCACCTCATACAGAGCAGGCTTTTTACCAACTCTATATTTATCTGTTCTTTTTTTAAGTTCTTTCCACTCGATATCAGTTAATCCCGTACCTATTTTTGCAACAGTAACAAATTGGTCTTTTTTATCATCATACACGCCAACTAAAAAAGCGCCCATACCAAAACTTGTTCTTTTTCCTTTACCGTAGTCGTATCCCATAACTAAACAGTCAATCGTATCTTCTATTTTCGTAGAATAGCTTCTTTTAAACTTTATCCAATTCCAGCCTCTTGCTCCTGGTTGATAGATACCTTTAAGTTTTTTGGCTACAATTCCTTCTAATCCCTTAGAAATTGCTTCTTCAAATTTCAGTTCCAGTTCTTTAGGATCAGCTATTCTCTCATCAGCAGCAACAAAAATCACATTATCTTTGGATTGCTTTGATGATTTTACCACTTTCAAAAGTTCTTTCCTGCGATCGGCAAAAGCTGTATTTAAAAAGGTTTTTCCATTCAAATACAGAAGTTCGAAAGCAAACAGTTTAAGAGGAATTTCTTTGGCTTTAGCCTCAATATCGTACTTCCTTTTCCTTTGGACTGTTTCTTGGAAAGGAAGAAAGTTTCCTGAGACAGGATCAAAACCAATAGCCTCTCCTTCGAAAATTATTTCTTTGGCTTTTACTTCTCTTTTTATTCCTTCTGTGATATCTGGATACATAAATGAAACTTCTTCTAAATTTCTGGAGTATAAGCGAACTTCGGCTTTATGGTTCTTTTTGACATGCACCTGTAATCTAAAACCATCATATTTTGGCTCAACTCCACATTCGCCTATTTTGGCAATAATCTCTTCTCCCGACGAAAGCCGCTCTGCCCGCATCATTAAAATGGGAGTAAAAATAGTCGGATGAACTTTGCCTAGACCCTTTTCTCTTTTTTCTTTTATCACTTTCCCAAGATAGCCCAGATCTGGTCTTACGTGATAAGCCTTTTCAATATCAGGTCTTAGACTTTTGTCATTTTTAAGCATCCATGAAAAGGCATCAAGGACTGTCATATCTGAAAAACCTAGTCGCAAAACCCCCAGAACAATACGGACAAGATAACGGCAAGAAAGCGGATCACTTTGCCTTATAAGTTGAGCGAGAATGTTTGCCTTTACTTCTTGCGAACCCTTACCACCACTTGTGGCAAGCTTATGCAACTGACTATACACCTGGATCACTCCTAAATCTTTTTCTTCAAAAGACTTAAATTGTTTTTTGAAATGTTCAACAGTTTTACCAAAATCACCTATTTTAGCGTACTCTCTGTTGAATAATTTTTTATCAATTTGCAACGCTAAAATAATACTTCTTGCAACCATTTTTTCTCCCATACCAAACTCTGTCGGTTCAAATAGAGGCGTTACTCTGCCTTGAAGAAGATATATAGTTTTGTCTATCTGTGAAGCGCCCAATTTTTTAAAAAGTTCAGCTAAATGGTGGGTGATTTGTAACCTTGATGAAGTGTTCTCAATTTTTTCAAAAAAAGAAGCTACCTGTGAAAATTTCATTTTCATAAGCATTATTGCATGATATAACGGGCGGCCTTTGTGCTGCCAACTTTTTTGATTAAATTCTTTTTAACCAGATCCTGTAAGTCTCTGAGCACTGTATCTTCAGAAATATCAGGAAATAAGGTAACAAAAGATTGATTCTGTAAATAACCAACTTCTTGTATGTATTCTATTATCTTTACTTGTCTTTCGCTTAAATATATTTGTTGCCCACCAAATTTCTCTTTTAATTTTACGTCTCTTGAGAGTCTTAAAACTTTTTCACGTATCTTATCAAACTCTACTGCAGCTCCAGTTGTAAAATACTCCAACCAGGAGCTAAGATCTCCTGCTGAGGCTTTTTGCAAATTGGCATAGTAAATTACTGCATCTTTATCATAATATTCTTCAAGTGAAAAAAACCTTCTAATATCATAGCCGCCTAAAAACATTACCAGTGTTGCTAAAGCTCTTGCTACTCTACCATTACCATCTATAAAGGGATGAATATGAACAAGTTCGTGATGGACAATACCAGCTTTCAAAACGGGATGAATTTTCTCTCCATCTTGTCTATTAATCCAATAGATAAACTCACGCATCAAAAAAGAAACTTCAATCGGAGGAGGCGGAGTAAAAGTTACTTCCCCAGTTTGTGAATTTTTGACTACTACTTGTCTTTTCCTGTATTCGCCTGACTGCTCCAAAGGCAGGATTTTATCAATTATTATTCTGTGCAGTTTTTTTATTAAAGCTTCTGTAATTTTATCTATTTGTTTCCTTGCTTCATCGTCTATGAGTTCTACTACTCTTCTGTAATTAATTACCTCTTGGATGTCTCTGGGTCTGGCTACAACGTCTTTCCCAAGAAGAACGTCTTTGGCCTCGTCTTTGTGTAGCTTATTTCCTTCAATATGTGTACCGTGATAAACCGCTCTTACAACAGCGTCTTCTTTGAATTCTCTCTCCCATAAAGGCAGAAGCGGGGCTTGCTTGATGATTTCTCCTGCTGCTTCTATCCTGCCGATATTGCTCAGAATTTTGTTGGTGATCACAAACGAAGGCTCAAACATGTAGATTATTATATTCCATATCGGCGCTGACGTAAAGCATATTCCTTAATACATTCTTCAAGGTCCTGCGGCTTAAAATCTGGCAAATATTTTGGAGAAAATATCCACTCTGAATAAGCTGTTTGCCAAAGCATAAAGCCTGATGTTCTTATTTCTCCACTAGTTCGTATCACCAAATCAGGCTCAGGCTGTGGTAAATCTTTTGTATCCAAAAACTTAGCAAAACTTTCCTCCGTTAAATTTTGTAATTTGGCCTCTGCAGCTTGGAATTTCTTCGCGCAACGAAGGATTTCATCTCTTCCGCCATAATCCAGAGCTGCTACAAAGTAATATTTGCTGAAATGTTTAGTTTTTTGTTCTGCTTCTTCTATCTTTTTTTTTAAATTATTTGACAATCTATCTTTTTTACCTAAATGAATTATTCTGATTTGTTCCTCAAGTGCGGTCTTTAAATTTTTGCCTATCCACTCTGCAAAGTTGCTCATCAGAAAGGAAACTTCATTTTTATCTCTATTCCAGTTTTCTGTAGAAAAAGCCCAGACAGTAAAAATTTTTATGCCAAGCTCTCTTGACCGCTTGCCCAAGTCTGATATTATTTGGAAACCCCTTCTGTGTCCCTCATAAACTGGAAGACTATGCGCCTTGGCCCACCTTCTATTACCATCTGGAATAATAGCCAAATGGGTAGGAATTTTTAATTTGAAATTGTTATTTTGCATTTTGAACTTTGAATTTTTAATTTGATTAGGGTATAGTATACATTATGGTTTATGCTTTAGATATTAGTAATCCGACGCAAAACCCGATTGCTAAATTCTCTACTTTTGCTACCTTGCTTAACGTGGTTGTTCCTTTCATTACAATTGTTGCCGCTTTTTCCTTTTTAGGTCTTTTTTTATGGGGCGGATATCTGCTTATAACTGCCGGGGGTAATGCTGAACGTGTCAAACAGGCTCAAAAAACTATTACTTTTTCAGTGGTTGGTTTGATAATCATCGTTGTAGCTTATCTTATTGTAAACATTATCGAAACAGTGTTAAATATTAATGGACTACCTATATGAAATTAGCTGGTATACGGGAACTTTTTGGGCAAATTACGCCTCCTCCTGGCTCAGGCTTTGTAACTGGGCCAAATCCACTGGGTCAGCTTATCGCAGTTGCTATTCGAGTATTTCTTATTGCAGCTGCAATAACTGCTTTAATTTACCTTTTGTGGGGAGCCCTGGATTGGATCACCGGTGGTGGCGATAAAGAAAAACTGGCTAAAGCCCAAGCGAAAATAAGTCAAGCTGCTTTAGGTATGATCCTTATTGTTGTTGCTTTGGTTATTTTTGGAACACTAACTGGAGACGTTTTGGGGATAATCAAAAATGGGCCCAATGGTTGGGAGTTTGCAATCCCTATGATTAAGTAAGAAATCAAAAAAGAGATGCTTCGGTTATTCTTGCTCCCACTGCTGGTTTATTTATAATAACTTTATGTACAACATCAAGCTTATTAAGCTGTTTTAATAAAATATCCGCATCTTTCTTCTGGACAATTAAATGAATATTTTGTCCAGTATTAACTGTAAAGTAAACCGGCAAACCCTCTTGTCTTAATTGCCTAGCCAATCGCATTAGCTCAACTGTTCCTGGCAACCAATACAAAAGCGAGGGTGTTGACGTTAGCATTATTGCATGCAGTTCCAGTGCCTCTTCTTCGATAAGTTCACCAAATTCTACAAACTTCTTAGTCTTAATCAGATTTTTTATTTTGCCTATTTTCTCTTTTATCTGAGATTGTCTTACTGTAAAGAAAGGACTTGAAACTGCTAGTTTTTGTCCTTCTGTAGTTGAAACGTCTTTTTTTTCTTTGCTTACAATAACAACTACATCAACAACGTTCCAGTAATCCGGCGGAAAAATTGACACCGCATATGAAGTTTCACTGGTATCCCCATCTAGCCACTCTACAAAACCATCTGGAATTGAGCGACAAGCAGAACCTGAACCTTGGCGGGCTAAAATTGACAGTTCTTTGGCATTTAAATTAAGTCCTGCTGCCTTGGTGGCTGCAACAGTTAGTGCCGCAAAACCAGAAGCAGAAGACGACAAACCTGTTGAGGAGGGAAAATTATTTTTAGACGTAACTTTGGCCTTGTAATTAATTTTAGCTAATTGTCTTATCCTATCTAAATGCCCAACCATTCTCTTTTGCTCTTTGTCTTGGCTTTGTCCATCGATAACAACCTCATCTGTTTGCGAATCTGGAGAAAAGGCAACCGTTGTTGTTGTCAACAAATTACTCAAATTCATGGAAATACTTCCGTTTTCCGGAAGTCTTAAAACCTCATTTTTTTTCCCCCAATATTTGATAAAAGCAATGTTTGCTGGCGCAACCGCTGTGGCTTTCATAAATTAATTTTCAACTAGTACTCCTTCAACATTTGTGGAAACATCTAACACTTCTTCGCCGACACTAGCAATAGCTTTTTGAACGTTTTCCCTTTTATCCTCAGGCACAAGAGCAATCATACAATCTCCACCGCCAGCTCCAGATAATTTCGCCCCATAAGCCCCAGCTCCTCTGGCAGCATAAATCATCTTATTAAGTTTCCCGGTACTTACTCCTAATTTATTCAAATATTCCTGATTTTGATTCATTAATTGTCCTGCTTGAGCCCAATCGTTTTTAAGCAACGCTTGCTTTGCTTGTTCAACTAATGTACCTATTTGATTATATAGGCCCTGGATAAGCTCTGGCTTTTGCTTAGCTAGTTCTGCAACTTGATTCATAAGAGTAACTGAGTCGGCCTTTACTCCACTATAACCTACAACAAGTGGTAGTGATTTTATATTAAGCGGTTCTATAATTTTGCCCCCAGTAAAAAAATATAAAAGGCCTCCGTAAGTTGCAGCGGCAACATCAAAACCTGAACCTCTGCCTTGAATCTGCAAAATTGTTTTATAGGCAATATCAAAAATTTCTTTTTGTGAAAGCCTAGCATCAACCAATTCTGAGAGCGCTTTTATTACACAAACGCTTGACGCTGAAGAAGAACCGAAACCAAACTTGGACGAAAATTCAGAATTCGTTTCGACTTTTATCCCATCTTTTAAAGGATACTTACTTATAAAATTTAAAACTGCAATTTCAGCAAATTTAGCACCTTGGGGAATATCTCCTTGACCAAGATCGGTGAATGCTTTTTTATATTTGGTAATACCAACATCAGGCGCTTCCAGTTGAAAGATGGGGTAATCGAGAGATTCTATTTTTGTTTTCATCCTTTGACTCACGGAAGTAACCAAACATGGATGATTATAAACAACAGCATGCTCTCCCAATAACATTAACTTCCCTGGAGCAGAAACAGTAATAGCTTTTTTCATATTACGATTAATTTTAGGTCTCTCTCCTTACTCCTTCCCAATCCTGTTTGAATTTGATGAAATTAATTTTTTTTTGCTTAAGATAAGATTCCAATTCCCTTGGTTTATCTGCAAAAAATAAAATATTTCCCGATCCTTTTTCCTCTCCTCCGGATCCTGTTACCTTACCGACACCAAATTTAGCTAAATCCTTTAGTAGTACTTTAGCCTTGGACGAGACTACAGCTAGGGCCTCAAGTAGCTTTTCGTTATCTTCTATACATTGTCTAAAAAAAGCTGTATTTTCAGATCTAATCGCAACCACCATTTTTTTTGTAGTTTTCTCTATCTGGCCAAAAATATCTTCTATTTTTTTGGGATATTTGTTTAATAATTTTCCAACTTTATCAATCATTTCTTTGGTGGTTTCTTGAACCTTTCCACTGTTGATAATATAAAGGCCATCATCAATCTTTTGGGGAATTCTGATATTAAGAGCGGAAATATTTTTCAAAAACTCAAACTCTTTACGAAAATAAATTAATCCGCCAAAGCAGGATGTACTATTGTCACCGCCTGAAGGCTTACCATGAAAATATTTTTCAATTTCATAGGCAACTCTGTTGATTTCTTCTTTGCTAAATTTTTTTCCAGTGTAAAATTCCAATAGTGCAGCTGAAGAGGCAACACTTAAAGCTGCGGAAGAACCCAAATTTTTTCCTTTGGGGAGTTCAGACTCAATTTCATAATTAAAACTTTTATCGCTGAAAACAATTCCTTTGCTTTTCAAATAATCTTTTACTTTTTGAGAAATCATTTTAATTATCTGATCTTTTGTGTTTTTTTTATCTTCCCAAACAGTAAATTTAAGTCTAAGATCAATTGCTGAAATGAGATCCGGTCTTCCGTAAACTACTGCGTGTTCTCCCGAAAGAATAATTTTGCCTGGCGCAGAGTAGGAAATGGTACTCATAAAGGTTTAAATTTTATACCGTAAGCAATCACATCATCATGATCTGTTTCTCTTACTTTTCGCAACACAGAAACTACCTTTGCGTTTATTTTTAAATCTTTGTTTTCGTAATCAACCAGTTGTCCAAAAACTTTTTGACCATCATCTAGTTTTACTAGAACAACTGGATAAGGAGCATATTGTTTAAAATTTGGCCCTGCGACATATATTTGAGTCCAGGTTAAGACTTTCCCTCTTTGTCCTAATAATTTTCTTATTTCTTTTTGTCGTCTCCAAACTTTGATTGGACTTATCATTTTAGTTTGTAAAAATGGAAACTGCCGCGGTTCCACCGGATCCTCCTATATTGTGGGTTAAACCATATTTTGCTTTCTTTACCTGCCTGCTATTTGCTTGATTAGTTAATTGTAAAAAAATCTCGCCTATCTGTTTGACGCCAGTTGCTCCAACTGGATGTCCAGACGCTTTAAGTCCCCCAGAAGTATTAACGATTAAACGACCACCTGAACCGTACATTGTCGATAGTTCTTTTATTCTTTTACCTGCCTGTCCTTTAGGCCAAAAGCCTAAATCTTCCATAGCTAAAAGCTCAGCGATGGAAAAACAGTCATGAACTTCGGCAATACTAATATCTTCTCTGGTTATTTTTGCTTTAGTAAAAGCCTTATCTGCAGCAATCTTTGTTGATAAAATTGCGTCTAGTTTTTGTCTTCCCTTTAGTGAAATTGTGTCTGTTGCAACTTCCGAGGCCAAGACATCAACTTTTGCTTTTGCCTTTTTAATTAAGTTACTGTCGGAGGTTAAAATTACTGCTGATGCGCCATCGGATATGGGTGAACAATCTAAAACTTTTAAAGGGTAGGCAACGTAGGCACTTTTTAAAACCTCCTCTACGGTTATTTTTTTTCGAAAATGTGCTTTTTCATTCAAACTTCCATGATAGTGATTTTTGTAGGAAACATAGGCTAATTCTTTTTCGCTGTATTTGTAACTGTTAAGGTACACTTGGGCCATCATGGCATAAAGACCAGGAAAAGTTAAGCCAGCTTCCTGCTCTTCACCTGATGCGGCTGTGACAAGTGCAGCTGTTGTCTCCTCTGGCGAATAATCATTCATTTTTTCTGCCCCAGCTACCAGAACAGTCTTTGCTGATTGTGCTTCCAGATAGTTTTTAGCCAAGTGAAACGCGACTCCTCCGGAGGCACATGCCGATTCAACTCTAAAAATAGGAATATTTATCCCCAACATTTCAGCAATTTTTGCTGGACTGTGTAGATTATCTTCTAGAACTCCGGCCATCATGTTCCCAAAAAAAATGGCATCAATCTGTTTTTTGTCTAAATTGGCGTTAGTTAATGCACCTTTGATTGCTTCATTAATAAGAGAAAATAATGACTTGCTCCATAGCTCTCCAAATTGAGTTGTGTAATAGCCTACAACCGATACCATAAATTAAATTGTTTTCATAAACTTTAAATATGTTGGGTAATCAATATATTTTTTTTGAGCTACTGCCTGAGTAAATTGTCTTCGCCTTTTGGCCAAATTTGCAGTGACTTTAAAAACAAAAGCATCTGATCCAGCCCCGGATCCATAGGAAACAAAAAAAATCAATTCTCCCTCTTTAGCAATCTCAAGAGTAGAAACCAGTCCCATTAACGCCGAGGCGGAGTAAGAGTTTCCTAAATAAGAAACAACTAAAGATGTAACCATTTGTTTGTTATCAAAACCCAATGATTGGGCCACTTGAATAGGAAATTTGCCATTGGGCATGTGAAAAACTGCATGAGAAAATTGTTCAGACCGCAGGTTAGTTTTTTTGAACAATTCCTTTGAAGCCTGTTCTACATGATAAAAGTAGGATGGTTTACCTGTAAATCTGCCTCCGTGTGATGGATATCTTATTCCCTCTCTTCTCCAGAAATCTGGAGTATCGGAAGAGAAAGATGTGTAATCAACAATCTCCAGAACTAGATCTTTTTTGCCCAAGATCAGGGAAACAGAACCTGATGCGGCTGTATATTCTAGTGCATCATGAGGACTGCCTGTTGATTTATCAGCAGCACAAACCAAAGCGTAGTCCGTAAAACCTGACTTGATCAAACCAGCGGCCGCAATTGCGGCTCCAGTTGCAGCTTTGCAGGCAAATTGAGTATCAAAGGCTAGATAGTGTTTTTCTATCTCCAGAAATTCTGCCAAAATGGTTGATGTGGGGTTAACTACATACGGATGCGTTTCCGATCCAACAAAAACTACTCCAATTTCATTTTTTCTAATTTTTGTATCTGAAAAGGCCATCTGCGAGGACTCAAAAGCCATAGTCAAGGAGTCTTCATCAATACCAGAAACTGCTTTTTCAGTTATTTTTAAAGAATTAATAATATCGTCTGGATTTTTACCCCAGATTTTGGCAATATCTCCTATTTTAATTCTATATTTTGGAATATAAAATCCGTAAGAAACAACTCCAATCATATTTATCTGCCTAACTTTTGGTGTGCTTGGGCTAATGAACCTTCTGCCAAAGATGATAAAAGTGATAGTTCTCCAGCCAAGACTGCCCCTAATAAAACTTCTGCAAGCTCTACAGATTTGCTTACCCCAGTAATACTTAGAGCTTCCTGTTGAGTCTTGAGCTTCGTGCCTCCACCAACTGTCCCCAGCATGATTGAAGGCATATAGATAGAAAAGTAGAGATCTTCATTGGCTAATATTTTGACCGTTGTAATCCCCAAACTTCCCTCAACTACATGGGCTAAATCCTGTCCTGTGGCTACAAAAAAGGCTGCCACAACGTTGGCAAAGTGAGAATTAAAGCCCAAAGATCCACTCATTATCGAACCAAACATACATTTTGCTAACCAAACTTCAAATAATGCTTTGGGAGTAGTTTTTAAAACATCTTTAACTATTTTGACCGGGACAATGACTTCTGCCCAGCCTTTAAAACCTCTGTTATTTAACCAATTTAACCAAGAAGGTTTTTTATCTATGTCAAAGTTACCTGCCACTGATAAGCAGGTAATCTTTGTTTTTGCTTCTATGTACCCTGCAATCTTTTGTGTCGCGATCGTAACCATATTCATACCCATAGCATCTTGGGTGTCAAAATAAAAGCGCAAAAATACGTAATCTGTTAGTGTTCTTATATCAAGCTTTAAAAATTTCAAGTGAGAAGAAGTGGATTCAGCAATCTCACCCAGTTTAGATTTATTTTGTTTAATCCATTGATAAAATTGTTTACTTTTTTCTAACGATCCTGTATAAAAAACCGGTCCTCTGGTGGCTCCTACTTTATAAGTTAAGACATTGACTCCTGCGGATAGATTTACTGCTTTGCATCCCCTATTAACTGAGGCAACTAGTGCTCCTTCCGTTGTGGCCAGAGGCAGATAAATATTCCCGTTGATCGCTTCTCCGTTGAGCTTTATTGGCCCTGCAACCCCAAGTGGAATAGCCGTTGCCCCTATCAAGTTCTCACAATGAATTGCTGTTTCTTCATCTAATTGAGCTTTATCAATTGTTTCCAGCTTTATTTTGAGCTCTTTTGCTAAAAATTCACGCCGTTGGCTGGTACTTTTGAATTGGTTTAATTCCATTCTATACTGAGTCGATTTTTGGGCTCAAATCATTTTTGAAGTTGTTTAATTAAATAAACGGAATAAGCGTAAAACCGAAGAGATACATCGCATAAAGCAGAGGAATAAAAAATAAAAGATATAAAAGGATTAAGTATAAAATGGAGAAAAAATTAAGCTTAGTTGAGAATCTTATTGCCAGATAGACAAGAATGATCTTCCAAAAAAGTAAAGACAAAGAGAAGGTTAGAAAAAAAATACTAAAAGCTCTTCCCAATAAGGAAAAGGTTCTCGGAGGGGGGATTAAAATATAAAAGATCGAATTGGCTAAAAACCAAGTTATGGTTGGATACAGACTATAACTTAAAGTGAAAATAAGGCTATTCCAAGAAGTTTGTTTGTTGAGTATAAATCCTATTAGATAAAAAAAAACAACTGTAAAAGCAAAATCTAAAATAAAAAGTAAAATGTAGAGCCAAGGTGCAAACGGTAGTTTGATCCAAAAGCTTCTCACGTAAAAGTAAAGAGTAATAAAACCTGCAACGATATAAACTTGCAGCCAATCTTCCTCCAGACTAATTTTTCTCATTGTTTTGTAGGGAGTGAAAACAAGACTCAAGTAACGTCTAAAAATAATCACTAACGAGGAAATAAAGTCAAGCAGCCAATTCTTAAAATCCATGTTGTAATTGACTTACCAAACGCACAAGATAAACTCCAAAAATAAAATAGATCGCCAAAACAAGCAAAAAGGCCAAAGGAATCAAGTATATAAAAGGAGCAGTTTTCAATAATTTAGTAAGGCTTTTATAGATATGAGTTAGCCCGGCTATGCCCAGATCATTGGGTTGAACTATAAATGTTTCCTGTAGTTTAGTTTTGATTTGATATTGTTCCATTTTAAGAACTGTTGAAAACTTTTATAAAAGCTTTTCTGGCTCTAAATAGAAGGCTTTCAGTTGCTTTAAAATTAAGAGACAATCTTTTGGCTATCTCCTTTACCCTTACGCCTTCCATATATTTTAGTCTCAAAATCAAACTGTAATCATTTGGTAACGCCTCTAAAACATGACTAATTTTTGCTTTTAGTTCACGCCTGTCAATCTCATCATCTAGAATAATCGTTTTTAATCCTTCTACAAAATAATCCGGAAGCGCAGAAAAAAGAAGCTTCTTGATCTTTTTTTTCCTGATGTGATCTATGACTTTATACTTGGCTATGGAAAAAATGAGTGTTTTAAGCGATGATTCACCGCGGAAATCTCTTAAACTTTCTATTAGGTCAAAAAAAACATCTTGAGTAATATCTTCACTAAGATGATAATCCCGAAGCTGTCTGTAGATAAAATTAAAAACTTGCTTATTATAAGCTTTATAAAGTTCTAAAAAAGCTTTCTCGTCTTTACTGATTATGGCTTGAATTGTTTTTCTTTCTTCGCTGTTGGTTTTCATACTAGTTCAGGTCTATTGTATAAATTTTTGCGCCAACTAAAGCATAAGCATTATTAGCAAAAATTCCGATATCACTGGCTTTTGATAAAACAGCCGATTTTATTTGTTTTTCGTAATCTCCTGTTTTAGAAACGACATAAATTGCTCCCTTTGCTTTGTCCCACTGGTAAACTCTGGTCAAATCTGGATTGGTAAAAACTTTGTTAATGTTTATGTCTTGATCTGGAAAGGTATTGCTAAAGTCATCAGCCACCCCAGAAGTATATTTTACTACTTTACTAGCTAAACTTATATAGACAGAACCGTCTATAGTGAGCGAGTTTGCATTACTAAGATCAATTCCTTGTCCAGCTTTAAAATACTGATTTTTTTGTGAGAAACCATTTTCTGAAACTAAATATTTATAAATTTGATTCTTAGTTTTATCTAAAAGATAGATATTATTATCGTATAAAACCATGTCGACTATGTTTCCCCAATCAGTATCATTATCTATAGCTTTTTTTATTTTTCCATCTGAGGATATCTGGAAAATTCCCGCATTCTTTCTATTGAAGAAAAGTGTTCCGCGATCATCAATTCCAACCAAGGAAGCTTCTTTTATATCTGATGAAGATTGCTTATCAATAGATTTCTTGCTTAAAGAAAAAGTGTATATGATGCCTTGTGGGTCTAATATTGCCGCATTATCTTTGTTCAAGGACATTTTTTGTCCACTGGCTTTTTTATTTTCAACTGATAAATCAAAATATTCTTGTGAAGTTTTTTCCTCTTTTTTTAAAATCTTTAACTCTTCACTGCTTATAAGCTGCTGTAAAAAAACAATATCTTTATTGTTATTGTCATTTATTTCTTTTTTTAGGTTAGCCAAATCTTGTTTAGATTCGTTTATCAAGACGATAGCTCTTTGCATATTTAAACCAGACACATCTTCTGCTTGATGTAGTTTCTCAGTTATTAGATCTCTTGTTGTTTGAATATCTCTTCCCTTTTGGGCGCCTGATCTTTTTTGATAACCCCCAATAATATTGCTAATAAAAAGAAAAAATAAAATTGCAACTGCGGCAAAAGCTAATTTTTTATTTCTATCTTGTTGTTGGATAAAATTCTTGATTTTTAAAACTATTTTCCCCGCTGTTTTTTTAAAGTCCAAGGGAACTTGAATGCGTTGTTTTGGCAGATAATCCGTTTCTGTTTCCAATTCTTCTGCTCTTTCCTCTTCTGCAAAAGATATAAACAATCCGATTGTGCCTTTTGATTTATCAATAGGGATTATTGAGCTGAGATCATCAACTATTTGTTTTGGGCTCTTATCAACTACTATTTTTTGCAGATTGGAATTTTCATTAAGCAGATTCGTCATATTTTCTGTGGTCAGAATAAACAAATCATTTGGTTGAACATAACCTGAAGCGGAGTTGTTCTCGCTTATTAATTTTGTAAATTGGTTTCCTCGTTTTAGATAGATTTGGCCTAAATTTATGGTTTTTAGAAAAGAAAGATTATCGTTTAAAAAAAGGGCTACAAAAGAAAATCCGGTTGGAAGTTTGCTTTGTTTCCAATGATTGGCAAAGTAAGAATCAAAATCAGCTAAAGCCCCTATTTTAGCAAATTCTAGATCATCAGTAAGTTTTTTTAATATCCCTCTACCTTCATCTTTGCTTAGTCCTTCACCCGTTTCAAGAAGACAAAAAAAATTATCTTGACAAACAAAACCAGTAAAACCAGTTTCTACTTCTTCTCCAAGATAAATTGCAAAATTAGGTTTGAGCATAAAACTATAAAACAAAAATGGACAGAAATATAAGAATTAAAGCCAAAGCTATTTGAATTGCAGATATAAGTAAGATTATTTTTTCATTTTGATCAATTAAAGTTTTAAGCATCACTTGAGTCTGCCGATAAACAGTAAGAACATAAATTAAATAAATAAAACTTAAAACTATAGCAAAAGACTTAAAGAAAAAAGCAAATAATCCCGGCTTGGAAAAAAATTGAGAAATGTCCATTTATTCTGATCTGGTCAAGCTATTAATGATACTTACTACTTGTGATGGTTTAGGTACTTTTAAAAATTCTATATTTACTTCTGTACCCGCTGTCTGAGTAAAAATATTTCCGTAATCAAAAATAGAGGCAAAGTAACCTCCACTTTTTGCAGTTATATCTTCAATCTTGCTCAAAGAGGCATCTGTAAACTCTTTATAAATGACAGCATTAAAATCTATATCTATAACTCTCATGTCGGTTACAATTCCTACATTAAAAAAATAGCCTAGAAAATTAAACCAAAGATAGCTAAGAATAAAAACTATTCCCAGAAAATTAATGAAAAAGCCTTGGTTTACTTTTAAACTACCCAAAAAAACAAAATCTAAAAAAATAAGAATTACGATAAAAATTATTCCATTGACTATCCAAGGTATTTGAGTTATGGGATGGGCTCTAAGTACAAGTAAAACTTCCTCATCGTTGGCCTGTGATTCAAACTTAACTGAAGGCCTTATGCAAAAAGAGTGAAGCGCTTGATGGGATCTTTCCAGAGCTTTGTTCATCTTTTTTATATTATATAAAAATGTGATAAAATATACACGCCCTGGTTACTTGAGCGGTTTGGTACCACCTCTTCCCGTCCCGAACAGAGAAGTGAAACGAACCAGCGCTGATGATACTCACTCCAAAGCGGAGCTGGGGAAAGTAGGTCGTAGCCGGGGCTTTATTTTAAAGCCTTGTCTTTAAAGATTACGTTTTTGGGGATTACAAATAAGCTTATATCTTTAACATCTTTCTTTTTACAAGAATTTACCAGAACACTTATCTCTTCTTGTTTTGCTGATAAATCAACCCCTAATAAGCTGAGTAAATCTTGAGGATTGATAAAATTCAAAAGTGATATATTTTGAAGCATACCAACATAGGGAGCCAATCCACAGATTTTGTCACCTGAAAGCTGAGATTTTTGCCAGACATACAAACATCCGTCATTGTATAGGTAATACTTTGTTTTATTTAACTGTTCATCTTCAAGAAAAAATTTTTTATCCTGAAGATATGCACTTTGGGTAGCATTGTTGGTATTAGAATGGCAAATATAGTTACTATTTAAATCTATCTTTTTTAACAGACTCAGATAATCAGGCGGAGAAATGGCTGTTGAAGCAGCAGCAAAGGTATTTTGGTTGGTTGTTGAATAATTTGCTTGTAGCAGTTTAAACACTAAGGCTAAAACAACTACTACAAGAGGGACAATAATGGCAATTCTTGAAAAATAAAAGAGAACTTTATCGTTCATAAAGTTAAATATATTATAATTGGTTTTGCGCAGATAAATTCCATTTTCTAGATTATTGGCTACAGGTTTTTAGAAGAATTTTTGCAAAAGCATCTTAAGAACTCGATAAATTTTTTGCAATAAGTCTACAACTGGATTTTTGAGAAGAGATAGCTTCCTACTGCCAAGGCTATAACGGTTAAAATGGCCAAAACAGCTATATCCAGAGGCAGACCAAAGTGAGAAGTGCCCATAAGAGATTCCCGCAATCCGTCAACTCCATAGGTTAGAGGGTTAAATTCAGATATCACTAGTAAAAATTTTGGTGCTTGATTAAGTGGAAATAAAGCTCCGGAGAGGAAGAAAGTCGGTAAAATAAGAAAATTAATTATTAGTTGGAAACCTTGCATATCTTCTAATTTGGACGCTATTGCCGTGCCCACGGCTGTAAAAAAGAAAGCAATCAGAAACATAAAGACAAAAGCCCAAACTACTCCTGCAAAACTGTAGGGCCTAAAGCCAACCAAAAGAGCCAAAACCAAAACTATTACGCCTTGAATCGCTGCAATTGTGGCCCCACCCAGAGTCCTTCCCATCATAATGGAAAAACGTGATACAGGCGCAACCAAGGTTTCTTTTAAAAATCCAAACTGTCTGTCCCAGATTAGCTCGATACCTGTAAAAATGCCTGTAAATAATATCCCTTGAGAAATGACTCCTGGCGCAAGAAAATCTATATAGTTTCCGCCGCCGGCTTTTTTAAAAATTGGTCCTAGCCCAAATCCTAAAACAATCAAAAAAAGCGCAGGTTGACCAAGCGAAGCAACGATTCTGGATCGCGATCTCAAATAGCGCTTTAATTGTCTAAGCCATAAAATATAAATAGTTTTCATATATTTTTTAATTTATCTTCTAGTTCCTCTCCACATTGCTCTTCTCATTCTCATTCCCTCTTGTACACTTGCCTCTTCTTCTCTTATCGCATGCCCTGTTAAGGACAAGAAGGCATCTTCCAAAGTTGAAGTTTGAGTTTGCTGTTTAAGCTGGGCAGATGTTCCTTGAGCGATTATCTTACCGTAATCTATTACAGCGATGCGCTCGGCAACTCTATCGGCTTCCTCCATATAATGTGTGGTAAAAAAAACCGTTATCTTTTCTTTTTTATTTAATTCTTTGACGTAATTCCACATCTGATTTCTAGTTTGTGGATCAAGTCCAAGTGTTGGTTCGTCAAGAAAAAAAATTCTTGGATGGTGGAGTAAACCTCTGGCAATCTCCAATCGTCTCCTCATTCCGCCAGAAAATGTCTTAATTAAATCATCTTTTCTATCCCAAAGATCAACTATTTTTAGCAGTTCTTCGGTCCTTTTTCTTCTTAAATTCTTTTCAACCTTATACAAAACTCCGTGAAACTCCATATTTTCATAAGAAGTCAACTCATCGTCAAGGCTTGGATCTTGAAAAACTATCCCAAAAGAAGCTCTGACATTATCTTGTTGCGTCAGGGGATCAAAACCATTGATCACAATCTCACCACTGGTTGGCAAAAGAAGCGTTGTGAGCATTTTGATAGTTGTTGATTTACCGGCTCCATTGGGACCAAGAAAAGCAAAAATCTCTCCTTCCTCTACCTCAAAAGAAATGCCATTAACTGCTGTAAGTTTATCGAATTTTTTAGTCAAATTGGTTACTTTGATTGCCGCCTTAGCGTTTTTTTTAGATATCCTAATCATAATTTATTTTTTAAAATGTTTAAAATATTCAACCTGTCGAAGTCTTTTCTTCGCCTCATCTTCAGTTTTAAATGGACCACCTAGATTTCGTTTGGACTTTTCTGAAATGACAAAATATCCGTCTTTGCGTTTAACTATCATTTTAAATACTTATTAAAAAAGGCTCTTGACCGTTGCATTGCTAGCTCAAACGCAGGAGAAGAGATATTCTTATCTGCTCCCTCGCAAGTATAGAATTCTACAATTTTACCAGATTGCTTGAGTTTATCATAGAGCGACTGTGAAAAAGAGACTGGCCCCTCCTCATGAGCTAAATCCTGATGCAACTGGACAGGAGGTAATAATATCGACCACATAATGGGTTGGGTCTATAGTGTCCAAAAAGCTCAATAAAGTTTAGCTTATGACTTTTCTTCTTTTTATAAAGATAAGGTAAATTATTCCAATGTACATGAACATAATAAGCAGACGAACTAAGCTGAAACCTTGATCAACACCCAATAAACCTTGCAAGATATGTCCGCCAAAGCTGTCTTCGGCAGGTAGAAATTGCAAGTGAAAAGAAAATATATCTGATAGATAAATACCAAAATGTGTGACAAAAAGTTTGGTAATGCCAGTTTGCACTAAGGAAGCACCAAGAAGAATAATCATATATTCTGTTGCTTTAAAGACTTTGCCGATGGAAAAGCGAACGTAAGCAGCAAAAGTCATAACTCCCAAGCCACAAGCAGCAGCAAAACCCACTATCAGTCCTATAAAATTTTGGCTAAAGGCAGAGAATAAAGATGTACTTGCAGTAAACAAAGCAATCTCAAAACCTTCTCTTACAACTAAAAAAAATATCGTTAGAAACAAAGATAAATCAAAAACGTTTAGCTGCAGTTTGTTATGGGCTCTTATCAAAGTGTTGCCTCTACTTCTTCTCATGAAATCGTGCAAAGAAAAAACGACGTAAGCTATAAAAAGTCCTGAAAAAATGAGCAAATAACTTTCAAGAAAGTCAGCGTTTCTCTCTGTTAAAACAGTCCGGGCACGATCGCCAAAAAGATAAGTTCCTGTAGCAAGAAACAAAGATAAAATGATTCCTATTGCTGCTGCAGCACTTATTTCCAGCTCTTTTTTGAGTTTTAATTTTTTAGAAATACCCAAGAAGACTCCAACAATCAAAAACGCCTCAAGAAATTCTCTAAAAGCAATTACGGCTGTCGTAAGCATAAGTTTTACTATAACTATTTATTCTTCAAAAATCAAGTTAAGTCTTAGCCATAAAACTTGTGGCTATTATAATAACGATTATACTCTAAAATCTTTCGTCTTTTATTGAACGATAAGTTTACCCTCCATTCCTTTTCCTCTATGGCTATCGACTGAACAATAATAGGCAAACGTTCCTGCCTTATCAGCTGTAAATTCTGCACTATCTGTGCCACCTGATTGAATAGTTTTAGTAGAAACATTATAGCCTTCAACTGTCAAATTATGGAAGCCTTCATCGTCTTTAAAAACGATTTTGACTTTATCTCCTTTATGGACTGTGATCGTGCTTGGTAAAAAAGCAAAATTTTTTCCATTGACTGTAACCTCTTTGACAGTTACAGCCGTTGCTGTTGGAGCAATTGAAGGAGAGGAGGTAGTGTTGGCACCAGCGCTACCATTATTATTAGTGCTTGTTGTATTTCTATTGGATAGAAAAATTATTCCTGCAATTATAACTATTAAGATCAAAGCTGCAATCCACAACGTTGAACCAGATTTAGTTGTTTCTGATTGAGATATTTTAGTGTCTTCATCCATATATTTCACCCCCTTTCCTGATTTTTTTATTTTTGAAATCCTACCATTATAGTATTTTTTTAACTGATAAATAGCTGTAAAAAGATTCAAACATATCCTGGGAAAAAATCTTTCTTGATTTTGTTGTTTTTTATCCCCATTGATTTTAAGGTTTGGGCAAAAGCCTCAACCATTGCATGAGGGCCGGAAAGATAAAAAATTCTCTCCTGGTAATCTGGTATCTGCGCTTCAATCATCTTAAAGTCTATTCTGCCTTTTTGGCCTGTCCAGTTTTTGGGAATATTGTTAAGATCGGTTAACGTATAGATAGTTTTTATATCTAATTGTTTTTGAGCCTGATCAAAAATATCTTTGTAAACTATCTCTGACTGATTTTTGTTTGAATAAATAAGAACTATATCTTTCTTTTGCGCCGTGTCTATAAGATATTTTAAAATGCTTCTGTAAGGAGTGATACCAATTCCACCTGCGATAAAAACGTACTTTTGGGAGGGATTTTTGGACAAAACAAAATCCCCTGCCAATTGTCCGGCTACTATTTGATCCTGGTCTCTCATGGCAACTATTGCTTGTTTAAAACTACTGGAATTTGGATAAAATTTAATACCAAGCAGTAGATTCTTTTCAGTTGGGGACGAAGCTATAGTGAAGTAGCGTCTATTGCCTCTATTGTCAGGATGTGTATGGGGTAACGTCCATTCCATATATTGTCCGGGCAAAAAGGCTAGTTTTTTCTGCAAGGGGAAAATTAAATCTACCATTTCAGGAGCAATTTTGACTTTCTCCTTGAGTCTAAGAACTATTTTATATTTAGGACTCACTGCATAGGACCAGAGATTGCCAATCACCAACGCCAGCTCAGGAGTAGAATAGATCGGTCCCAAGTGGATCTCGGGAACGTATAGAAAACCGACTAAAGCGCCATAAATTATCTGTGACCACTGTTGTGGTGGAGTAGTTTGGGGCTCGCTCAACAGAACAAAGGCGAAAAAGAGTAGGGGTGAGCGTAAAAAAGTTTCGAAAATTTCCTTAAGAACATTTCCTTTATGAATCAAAGTAAATCCTGCACTTATTATTATCATTGTTATGAAAAAACTCAAAACCATCTTCTCCTTCTGAATTTTCCTCGTGACCAATAGCCCTCCTATCAAAACAGCCGGCACCATATACACATTACCTATCCACCAACTTGCTCCATTACCAAAAATAAAGCCAGTCAGAACAACTGCTACAGCTGCTGGGTTAAAAACATGTTTTTTACCAATTGCCAGAATATATTTTGAAGCCATTGCCAACCCAGCAGCTGCGCCCAAAAAAATAAAACCTTGAATGGTTTTGACTGGTGTAATTATAAGAGTCAAGATTAGTGCAGAGATATAAACTGATTCAACATTAGTTGTTGCTTTGAATATTTTGGCCAAAAGAAAATTACTTATCCAGCACGTTCCAAGTAAAACCAAAGTAGAGGTAATAAGGGATAAGAAGTCGTAGGGCATAAGATGTATAAGACTAAGCATGAAGGCAATAGCAAGCAAACAAAAAAGATAATAAAGTACCAGACGGTATATAGTAATCCTGTTTAGAAGATTATCGATCAGTATAAGTAGTTTCTTCATAATGATTAACTATATAATATATTACATCAAGGCGAAAATTTCCAAGCAGCTCTTTTGCTTAAACTGGAAGTAAAAGAAGACACTTTCATTATACAGGCTACTACTTAGCTCCTAGATTCTAGGCTTCTTATATACCCTAGGGCTTAATCTTTCAATACATTTGCAACAAATTTCCGAAGCTAATGTATTTAAGATTGAGGTAAAAACTATTAATAAATACAGTAATATTTAATCGTTTAAGGCTAAGAATGATGCTTTTAAACAAAGCTAGGTCAACCTATAAACTTACCTGCTCGTTTCCGTATGTTGCATAAGTCGTGAAAGATTAAGCTAGGGTTGCTTATTCATATATTAATAGTATAGGGATAAAGATTATTTTAAAATTAGCCTCAAAAACAGTAAATTTTAACTGGTACGGGCACCAGGTGTTTTTACTCATCCGCTTCCTTGATACATTAAGGTTTTTGACCACTCTTTCATAATAATTACTGATTGTTGCCTTTGAGGCTGCTCGAGTCCGTCTTGGCTGTGGGACAAGAACAACAAATCGGAATTATGGGAGCAACAGGAAGGGCAACAGGAATCCATCTTCATTTTGAAATAAGATCAGGAGGAGCTCTTCTTAATCCTCTAAATTTTCTCAAGTAAACCTCTTGAATTCAATCTCTTCATTCTTTATAATGACGGCAAGTGAAAAAATCTCTGGTAATCGTATTCATAGTTCTATTTCTTGTTCTTTTCGGATATGTTTTTTTCTTAAATTATTACAAAAGAGGCCAGGAGCAGAACAAAATTCCGGTGAGCAGGTTTTCACCACTAAAAAAAACTGGTTCCTCGGCAAAGATTCTTTCTGTAAGCAAAAATTATAAAATTTCAGTCTATGATCCTCAAACTCAAGCTTTAACTCTTTTACCAATTCAGGTCGAGACTAGCATCCGTACCCAAGATGGAACAACTGGAGCAATCTCCTCACCAGACAATAAATGGGTTGCTTATATAGACAAAATAACAAATGAAGTTTGGATTATTGATTCAGACGGAAATAATAAAACTCAAATTTCCAAACAACATCTTACCGAAACCACTAACACCTATGGAACAACTCTTTTAATTTCAGGAATATCAAGTGATGACCATTTTTTAGTCTTTAAGGTGATCGTTGGCAACGAGTTAGGAGGAGACACTAGTAATAAACTTAAACCAAGTATTCTCAGAGGATTTTATTTAGCAGATTTAAGTCAAGGTAAAGTTTATTTTTTAGCCAATCTTCCCTCTTATCTTGATTTTATTCCTAATACTCATAAAGTAGTTTTTGAAAGCGATTATCGACGTAAAAGACTTTACAGCTATAATGTGGAAACTGGTGCGGTTGAGAAAATAACCACAGGAGATCCATTACGATCTCTTACATTGCAATATTCTTTTTCAGCTGATAATCATGTAGCTTATACAACAGGCAGTATCAATCGCTCAACCTCTCAAATCTATTATGCGACTTTAGATAATTTGCAAGAACAAATTATTGATCAAGGAGGGTGGGCGGATTTACAATGGCCATTAATTTCGCCTGATAATAAACGCTTAGCTTATGAAAAACTCACACCGCTGGGATTAAAAAAGGTAATCCTTTACGATCTTATCAGCGGCCAAAAAACTGATCTCGGAGTGAGCAAAGACATAATCTATTGGTTTGATAATCAGAATCTTGTTGCAATGGGTGGACCATATGGAGGACCCTGGACTTTGGAGTTAATTAGGCTTAACCACAGCTCAACTACAATCGCCCACGATCAAGCACTACGTTAAATTTTTTTGAATTAATCTCTCCATTGCTACTTCATAGGCGGCTTGCTTAAGGGAAAGTTGCTTACCAAAGTATTTATCCCAAACTTTATCAAACGCTTTTATGATCATTTTTTCCAGCTCCTGATTAACTTTTGCCTCAGTCCAGTGCTCATTTCTCACATTTTGCAACCACTCAAGATAAGAAACAATTACTCCGCCGCAATTGGCCAAAACATCAGGGACAATAATTATTCCTTTTTTGTCAAATATTCATAAGCTTCCTCTGTTATTGGGCCATTGGCCATCTCAATAATTATTGATGCCTTAATTTTGCTCAATTTTGCCAATTGATGACGTTTTCCAACGCTGCAGGTACCAAGATGTCAACCGGTAATTCCAGCAGCTCATCTTTGCTAATTTGGCGACCTCCACGAAGATCACAAACCCCTCCAACACAACAACATCCAGCAATGTAACCCTTTTCTTTTTTACACTGGATTACAAGAGGAATATCCAGAGAAGAAATTTTAGAATTTAAAATTTTAAATTTAACCTTTTTTGAAGTGATTCCTCCTTTACTATCTGAAACTGCAATAACTCTAAATCCTTCCTCGCTAGTAATCTTGGCAAACGAGTAACCAACATTGCCGAAACCTTGGATAGCAGTGGAAAATTGTTACTCCCCCTCTTCCTGTTTCTTCCTCTCTGCCTAAACTCCCACCCATCTTAATAGGCTTTCCCGTAAAAGTCGCCCGCCAATAATTTAAAGTCTTTGCATCCACCTTTTTTCTCTTTTAGAACAAATTTACGCCTCAAGTCCTAGTTTGCTGCGGGAACTAGAACAAGTTAGAAACTGGTTTATGTTCGCCTACTAACTTTTATCACGATCCAACGATATTTCTAATCAAAGGATCACATGACTGATGCAAAGTCATAAATGGTATTTTGTCTAATTTAACATAAAGGAACATTTTGTAATTTCTATTAGAAAGTCTGTATTTCCTAATATTTCCTTTTGCAACGAACGGAAAAAAACGAATCTCCCTACATAATCCTTGCTTACTTTTCCATCTAAACAGAACTATTAAAGAAGGAGAAAGATGTCCTGCTTTTAATACCTTTTCGTAAATATCGTAGCCTGCACCTAAAATAATATTTCTCGGTTTGCTATTGTTAGTTTTCACCTGTGCACGGAAAGTACAACCTGTGCACTGAATGTCGTACATTGGAAAGTTGCGAGGCAATAGCATTAACTTTTTATTGCAGTTCGGACAACGAATTAGCTCTACTACTTCTTTTTCTCCAAGATCACCAGAGACTTTGTTATTTGCCATTCTTTCGTTTATTCTTCTGGTCTATTGCAATTAATAAGTCAAAAAACGTTACCAGAGTTTCACCTACTTCGTGAGCTTTTGAATTTGTTAATTCTTTTTTATAGTCCTCCTTAATAATCTGTTTAAGTTCGTCAATCAATTTTTGAGAAATCATATCAGTTCAAAATCATTTGCTCAACTTTTCTCTTGGCCTCTTCCAAAACAGTATTTGCATTTGTTTTTAACTTTTTTGCTTCATATATTCTTTTTCTTACCTCTTGAGCTATAGATGTCTGTATTGATAATGGTGGCATAATAATTATCAAGTTTTTAGTAGCTTCTCGTGTTATTCCTGTGACTGTGCCGCCAGATATTTGCTGCTCAATCTGTATTTTCCCCAGGTGTGATTTTAAGAATATAAAAAGGTAATAAGGGTTGACGTTTTTCTTAGCCCTTATTAGAAAAATATGTTCATTTATATTTACCTCATTATAGGGATAATCATTAGGCATAATTCCAACTTTACCAGTAGTTGCTCCGTCTTTAACGATAAAGATGTCGTTTTTATTTGTTTTACTGGCTAGATGTTTTTTGTGAAATGTGGAGGTAATGAATCTAAGGTTGTTTGTTGCAATTGAATAATCGTCTAATATATGCTCTCCTCCTATACTCACAACATTTCCCTCTGCTATTCTCACTCCTCCCTTTGGTCTCTGGCCGCTGGTTAAAGTATTGATAACATTCTCAAGTTTTTCGGTTTTATATCTGCTTTTTCTAATTTCTTTTATTGCTAAAGCGAATTTGGGATTGTAGTAATAAGGGTCTTGACGATTGCCTTCTAAGTCTTTTGAATTAACAATGTATATTTTTTCTTCCCTTGGCTCGGTGTAGTCTATGCCAAGCTGTTGACTCACATAGCCGTCAATTGAGTTTAGTAGCTCGTCAGCTTGCTTTAGTTTTTCTTCCCTTTGTCTTTGTGCTTGGTCTAATATCTCAACAACCTTGGCTCGGATTTCCTTATTAGGGAATGGTATAAGCAGATTCTCAAATGAACCCTTATCAAGTCTTCTTCTTCCTGTTGAACCCGTTGTTTTTCCTTTAATCTGCTCAAAGACGGGGTTAGTAAAGAACATATAAAAGATAAACTTAGAGTCTACGTCCTCCTTTGCCTTAACTACATAAAACTCAGTTGAAGTAAAAGCATAATTATTGTCTCTCAAACCGTCAGCGTATATGTATTTTTGATTGAAAACACTGGGTTCAATCCGTGCAAATAAAATATCGTTTTCCTTAAAAATACTCCTCCCTTTAACTTCTCTATATGGCCTATATAGGATTTCTTTTATCTCTCCATCGTCTGTTTCAGGTAAACCAACATAAGGGACTGCCTCGTCAAGCCCTAACTGGGGTTTTTGCCTATTTGGATTAACCAAAGCAATCTTACTCAAAGGTATAAAGTTTTTGGTATCCTGCGGTTGAGATATAAAAAATAGGGGGCTTAAAATACCATTTAAACTGTTGTAATTGACTGTAAAACATCTCATTTATTTTCCTTTGAAACTGTTAGGATTGATCGCAAACCTCTTATATTCTTCGTGTATTTCAAGCAAGTCATTCTTAGGGTCTTTTCTACCCGTTGCGTCGTAACCGATATGGTCGGCAATAGCCATAAAAATAGGATAGTTACTTAGTTTTTCGTTCTCACTTTTGCGTCTAAGGAAAACTAAAGATGACTTAACCCCTGCTCCAAAGTGGGAAAAAGCAAATTGGGGAAGGGATACAATCGCTTCTATCTGGCACTTGTCCATTATATAATCTCTCACAGTCTGCAATGTAGAATTAGTCAGTATGCCGTCGGGTAAGACGATGGCAATTCTACCCGTCTTAGGTTTAATAAAATTGACACATCGCTCAATGAAAAGTATTTCTGTCTTCTGGTTTTTCTTGCCCTTCCCAAGCTCATAATGGTCAAGGTAGTTTTTCTCGGTAGATTTAACAACTGCCCCAAAGGGAGGATTAGTTAATATGATGTCAAACTTGTCTTTCCCAAAACCCTTATGGATTTCTGAAATTTCATTAAAATCCCGAAGACTGTCAGTGCTTATGATGTTAGTGTGTCCATCATCGTGGATAATCATGTTCATCTTGCACACTCTGGCTATCTGGTCGTTTATCTCAATACCGTAAAGGTTGTTCATTGATGGTATAAGCAGATT
>Ga0209515_10002581_pt1 | contig 27551 bp, 31 predicted proteins | sample Subgroupgradi54m_FD_187454 | JGI IMG/M metagenome (GOLD analysis project Ga0209515, IMG submission 187454) | Subsurface groundwater microbial communities from S. Glens Falls, New York, USA - GMW60B uncontaminated upgradient, 5.4 m (SPAdes)... ... | reverse complement strand
TGAGTTCTATAATCATAAAAGACCACACATGAGCCTGGAAAATGGTCATTTAAGAACACCCTATCAGGCTTTCCTAGACAAAGGGAGGAAATAATTATGAATAAGAATGTCAACTCAAATCATAGAGAGGAAGTTAATTCAGGACAACACAAACGGTTTAATAAAATAAAAGAATCTGTTTTTATTTATTTTTTCTTATTACACCTAAGTAATTAATCTCTGTAAGAAAGATTTCTTTTTCAATAAGTTTATTCAACAAACTCCATTTTCTTACTCTTTTGTTCTTTTAGGAGGTCCTGGCCAAGGCATTAATGGTTTTACTTTAAATGTTCTATATCCTTTCTTTGGCGCAACAGGCACACCATATTTATGAGTTGGATCATAATGGATTAAACCAACACACCCTTCATTTACTAGGTCAACCAATAAAAAATTGTCTTCCTCTCTAATAAATCCCTCATACCTTCCCGTTTTCATAATAACATGCTTTTTTTCTAGTAGAGAATTAAACTCTTCTAAATTACCTGGAAACTTATAAAGGCACTCTATTTTTGCTTCAAGTTCTTTTCTAAGTTTAGTATCTGTTATTATTTCAATCCCCATTAGTTTTAATAGCACCCAAATAGTTAAGTTCGGTTATAAGCTTTTCTGTAGGGAATATTAATTCATTTTCAGCTAGTTTAAGGTAGCCATTTTGTAATAATTCAGGATAAACTTCTTTGTAGTTCTTAAATTTTATTAGTTCTTTTATTGAAACCCCTACAATAGTTCCTCTAAATTGACCAAGATTAAGAAGATCTTCTAAAAGAATAAGTTTGCTTATATCAGTACAATCTTTAAGGAATGCCCTTCCACCATAACTTTTAATGTCGTATTCTTGACTTAATTTTCTGGTTTCATCATTAGTATAAACCCTAGTAAAAAAAGATAGAACTTCTATTAATTTACCTTCTTCATCGGTCCATTCCATATGTTTAGAGCCATAAAAGAGGTATAAAAACCTTTGCCTAAATCTCTTAAGTAATTCCAAGAGATTGTAAAAGAGAAGATTTAAATCTAAGTTATTTTTTAATATTGTTATGAAATCTAAAAGGAAAAATGTAATAGAAAAAGAAGAGCCAAAGGAAGAAGGGGCATATCAATGCTGGAGTTGTGGTTTTATTATACAACAAACAATTAAACCAGATAACTGTCCAGAGTGCAAAAGTAATAAGGTAAAGGAAATGCCTGTAGAGTTTGAAGAAGAGTAAAATAATCTTTTTACTATAGAAAAATTCTTAAATAAGCTAGTAGGTATTGTTTTCATGTCAATTACTAATTCAGGTTCGAGAGTCTTAGAATCTTTAAGTAGAATAAAAGATAAACCATTGCCAAAACCTAAACCAAAAATTCCTAGTTTTTCTATAAGTCAAAATGAGCCAAGGTTTGAGGCAGAAAATGCCTTTATTATAAATGTAGAAAAGACCCTTAGAAAAGTAGAGGATTTAGATGCGAAAATGAAAAAAGATAGTAGTAATTATCTTTCTTTATATTGGGAATTAGTAGAGGCAGAAAAGAAATTTTTAGAGGCGGTTAATGCAATGGAAGAAAGAAAATTAAGGGTTCCTGAGAATTTTATGAGGAGAATTGATCATAGAAAACACCTGATAGAAACAAGAAAGTCGAGAGCATCAACCCAAGGAAGTAATGATAAAAACCTTTAAGCAATTTTAAAATTATTTTATCCTATGTTTTAATCCGCAAAATATATTTCCAAATACCCTATAGGCTATTCTTAGCTCCTTTTTACCTTTTTTTGTAAGAAAATAATTCTTTTTCCTGCCAGTTTGCTTCATAGAAATTAGTCTACTTTCTCTTAATCTTTTTAATGTCGGGTAGATGGTTCCCGGGGTTAATTTTCCATATTTTCTGTTTCCTATTATAACAGCTAATTCATCACCACAAAGGTTCTTTTTATTGAGTTCATTAATTATTAAAAAGCTCAAAAATCCCCTAAAATCTATAAATTTTGGATATTTCACATATAATATTATATTAATTTATTTATATATTTTATTGTTTGTACTATATATAGAATAAGCAATATATTTTATGTACAATATTATATATTAAATTTTAGTTATTGCTTAAAAGTTTTAAGCAGGTTTCTATATCGATAATTTTATAAAATAACATGGATTTAGACCGCATAAGGGCTCGTAGCTCAGTTTGGTTAGAGCATCTGACTCTTATGTTATGGAGAGATCAGAGGGTCGTGGGTTCAAATCCCGCCGGGCCCATATTAAGAACGCATTTTTCTTAGTTCTATTGGAATTAATCCTATGTCTTCTGCGTAAACTATTCTTCTATCAGAAGTTTTAATAATCCAATTTTGATTTAGAATATCAAATTCTACTACTACATTTCCCTTAAATTCTGGCCCATATTTATATGAAAACTGTTGGCTTAATTTTTCAGCTATCTCCCTATTATCTTTACATTTAGATAATAGCTGCTGAACATAAGCTTCATCCTCTTCTTGATCTTTTTGTAGAGCCTTTATAGGTTTCATTTTAAATTATAAAAATATATAGTTGTTGAATATAGCTGATTTATAAATTTATCTTATAGTGTTATTGTTATTTTACAATAAATATAAACCAGCCCATAAGTTTTTTAAACTCATATTTATTTTAAATCTTATGCTTGATATAAAGTTTATTAGAGAAAGTCCAGATATTGTTAAAAAAGACCTTAAAAAGAGAAACGATAATGAAAAACTTCAGTGGTTAGAAGATTTATTAAAAAAAGATAATGAATGGCGAGATTTAAAGCAAAAAATTGATCAATTAAGAAACAAAAGAAATACTATTTCTGAAGAAATTAATACATTAAAGAAGCAAGGAAAACATAAAGAAGCAGAATTAAAGATTAAAGAAGCAAGCAGAATACCAGAAGAGATTAAGGCTTCTGAAGAGAAATTAATCCAGTTAAAAGAGAAGATTGATTTCTATTTAATGAGATTGCCTAATATTTTACATCAATCTGTACCTATAGGAAAAGATGCTGAAGATAATAAAGTTGTTAGAAAGGTTGGTAAAATTAAGAAATTTAATTTTGAATTAAAATCTCATGGTGATTTGATAGAAGATTTAGGTTTAGCTGATTTTAAAAGGGCTGCAAATGTTTCAGGAACAGGTTTTTATTATTTAATAGGTAAATTAGCTTTATTAGATCTGGCACTTAAAAGATTTGCAATTGATTATTTAGTTAAAAAAAAGTATACACTAATAGAACCACCATTAATGCTTAATAAAAAGGCTTATGAAGGCGTTACAGACTTAGCTGATTTTGAAAAAGTAATGTATAAGATCGATAATGAAGATCTTTATTTAATTGCTACATCAGAGCATCCAATGGCAGCTTTATACATGAATGAAATTTTTAATGAAAACCAGTTACCAATAAGGTTTGCTGGGATTAGTTCCTGTTTTAGAAAAGAGATAGGGAGTCATGGTGTTGATACAAGAGGCCTTTTTAGGGTACACCAGTTTGATAAAATAGAACAATTTGTATTTTGCAAACCAGAAGAATCATGGAAGATTCATGAAGAGTTATTGACTAATGCAGAATATCTATTTAAGAAACTTGGGCTTCCATATAGGGTTGTTAATATATGTAGCGGCGATATTGGTTTAGTTGCAGCTAAAAAATATGATATCGAAGTTTGGATGCCTAGACAAAATAAATATGCTGAAGTAGTTTCTTGTAGTAATTGTACTGGTTATCAGGCAGCAAGATTAAATATAAAGTATAAAAAAGGCGAGGAAAAGGAATACGTGCATACATTAAATAGTACAGCAATAGCCACTTCAAGGGCCTTGGTAGCAATTATTGAAAATTTCCAGGAAAAAGATGGTTCTATAAAGATTCCTAAAGTTCTTGTACCTTACCTTGGATTTAGCAAGATTGAAGCTAAAGAGTTCTAGAAAGTTTTAAAAACCTATATACTGTAGTATACAGGTTCTAAAATGAAAATATTAGCAGCTGGAGATATACATGGGGACAGAAGTTTAGCTGAAAAACTAGCCAAACAAGCAGAATCTGAAAAAGTAGATCTTGTTATTTTATGTGGCGATTTAACCCAGGAAGAACAATCTACAGAGGGGATTATAGGGCCGTTTCTTAAAAAAGGACAAAGAGTAGTTATAATCCCGGGAAATCATGAGACCTTTGCAACTGCTGATTTTTTAGCTGAACTATATGGTATTAAAAATTTACATGGTTGCTACTTAAAATATAAAGATTTAGGAATATTTGGTTGTGGTGGGGCAGATATTGGTTTATCAAAATTAACTGAAGATGAAATATTTTATAATCTTAAAAAAGGATTTCAAGGGGTCAAAGATTTAAAGAAAAGAATAATGGTTACCCATATTCATCCTGAAAAAAGTATAATTGAAAAATTCTCCAGGTTTGTTGCCGGGAGTAAAAGTGTAAGAAAAGCAATTGATGAATTTAAACCAGACATATTAATCTGCGGTCATGTTCATGAGGCAGAGGGTTTAGAGGAACAAATAGGGAATACTAAAGTTATTAATGTAAGTAAATCAGGCAAGATTATTGAAGTGTAAAATGCATAAAACCGAAATATTGGCAGAAATAAAAAGGATTTTGCTCCACATTAGATTTCCAATCCAAGCATATACTTTGCTTGGGTTCTCTTTTGCGCTCCTTATTTTAGAAATTAATTTAAATTTAAAAGTTCTTTTGGCTTTCATATCGTGGTTTTTATTATGCTCAGGTATTGCTGTATTTAACTCTTATTACGATAAAGATAAAGGACCAGTAGCGGGGCTAAAAAATCCACCAAAAGTTCATTTTTCTATGTTTATTGGAAGTATGTTGATGAAAATAATAGGTTTATTTATTTCAGTCTTTGTTAATAACATATTTACAACATTATATTTAGTGGCTTTTATTTTATCAATACTTTATTCTCATAAATTTTTTAGGTTTAAATCTAATGGTTATATTGCAATAATTTTTAATTTTATTGCTGGGTCTTTTACTTTTCTTGCAGTAGCTTCTTTGAGTGATAAAATGCTTTCAAGTACAACAATAATAGCGTCGGTCGCTTCTGGACTATTTTTAGCATCAGTCTATATTATGATGCAAATACATCAAGTAAATGAAGATAAAAGTCGCGGGGATATCTCTTTTACAGTTAGATATGGAAAGTCAAAGGCGATTACTCTTTCTATTATACTTCTATTAATTGCGGTCATATTTAGTCTTTATTTGTTATTTTCAATCTTGCCTATTTTTATGTCTCTTACTATAGTCACTTATTTTTTAATAGGATTATTCTTTTTAATAAAGTGGAAAAGTATTAATACAAATAGTCTAACTAACTACAATATTATGAGTAAAGTAACAAATTATTTCGGATATCTTGGAAATTTGATATTTTTGATCTTTTACTTTTTACTTATAGCTACAAAATGAAGATGCATACCTTAATTATAAGTGAAAAGCCTTCTCAAGCAGCTAAGATTGCAGAGGCATTGGCAGATAAAAAACCAGTTAAGAAGGTTGAAAATAAAATACCTTATTATGAATTAACTCACAAAGGTAAAAAAATTCTAGTTGGATCTGCAGTAGGTCATTTATTTGCTTTAGATGAGGAAAAGAAATCTGGTTTAAATTATCCTGTTTTTAATATCGTATGGAAACCAGCCTATCAAGCTTCAAAAGGTGCGGATTACACTAGGGGGTATATTGAGCTCCTTAAAGAATTATCAAAAAATGCAGATTCTTTCTATAATGGTTGTGATGTTGATATTGAGGGCGAATTAATTTTTAGAAATGCCTTAAGGTTTATTTGCAATAAAGAAGATGCGAATAGAATGTACTTTTCAACATTAACAAAAGATGAACTTGTTGAGGCTTTTAAAAATGCCAAACCGCACATAGATTTTGCTTTGGCTGAGGCGGGAGAGGCAAGGCATTTTATGGATCATTATTGGGGCATTTCTGTTTCTAGAGCTCTAATGGCAGCAATAAAAAAAGCAGGAACATTTAAGATTATGTCTTCTGGTCGAGTTCAAGGCCCAACATTAAAGATTTTAGTAGATAGAGAAAGAGAAATTAAATCATTTGAACCAGTCCCATATTGGCAGGTTTTTCTTTATACAAAACTAAAGAATAGAGAAGTAAAAGCCATACATAAAGAAGAGAAATTTTGGGATGAAAAAATAGCAGATCAGGTAATGGACAATACTAAGAAAAGGGATAATGCCTTTGTTGAATCTATAGAAAAAAAAGAGTTTAGACAAGAACCACCACACCCATTTGATTTAACTGCGATGCAATTAGAAGCATATAGAACATTAAGGATGCAGCCTAAAGAAACATTAATAGTTACACAAGAACTTTATATTGCGGGTTATATTTCTTACCCTAGAACTAGCTCAAATCAACTACCCCCTTCTTTAGATTATAAAAAAATAATAAAAAATATTTCAAAGCAATCAGAGTATAGCGAAATATGTAGTGAATTATTAAAGAAATCTAATTTAAAACCAAATAATGGAACAAAAGCTGATAATGCTCATCCAGCTTGCTATCCAACAGGCGAAATTCCTAAAAACCTAAAAGGAAAAGCAAAGCTTCTTTATGATTTAATTGTAAGAAGAACATTAGCGAGCTTTGGTGAGGTAGCTATAAGGGAATCTGCAACTATAACTCTAGATGTGAATAATGAAGATTTTATTGTTAGAGGTACCATTACAAAATTCTTGGGATGGTTTAAAATATATGGTCGTTATGTAATGCTAAAAGAAGATGAAATGCCAAATGTAAAAGAAAAAGAAAAAGTTGTTGTTAATGATATTTCAAAAGAATCAAAACAAACAGAGCCGCCTAAAAGGTATAGTCAAGCTTCTATAATTAAAGAACTAGAAAAAAAGAATTTAGGAACTAAATCAACAAGGGCAGCTATAGTTGATTCTTTATATCAGAGAAGTTATGTTAATGGAGAGTCTATCGAAGTTACTGATTTAGGTATGAAAACTATTGAAACTCTAGAGAAATATTCTCCATATATAATTAATGAAAAACTAACTAGACATTTTGAAAAAGAAATGAATGAGATACAGGAAGGCAAAAAAAACAAGGAAGAAGTTCTTAAAGAAGCAGAAAGAGTATTGACAAAAATAATGAAACAATTTAAAGAAAATGAGGAGAAAATAGGTAAAGAGCTTGCAGCAGCAAATATAGAAACAAGAAATCAAGAATCTACTGTTGGTAAATGTCTTAAATGCCAAAAAGATCTAAGAATTTTATTTTCAAGAAGATTTAAATCATACTTTGTAGCTTGTTCTGGTTATCCTGAATGTAAAACAACTTTTTCTTTACCACAAGGGTTACCGAAGCCAACAGATAAACTATGTAAGGAATGTGATTTCATAATGGTTGCAATAATCAGGAAAGGTAGAAGACCATATGATTATTGTATAAATAAACAATGTCCTGCCAAAGTAAAGTGGCGTGAAGAACAAGAAAAGAAAAAATTAGAGGCTAAAGAATAGAAATTCCCTTTTCATCAACAATAAATTCAGTTAATTTATTTTTAATCCTCATAAATCTTTTATTATTTAATCTTTTAAGTTCAATCTCACTTTTAATAAATTTTTTAATAAGATCATTACCAATCATTTTATTGATATTTTTATCTATGTCTGTATAAACCTGATTTGTAACCAATACTGGAATAGACTTAGATAATTCTTTTAGGGTTTTAATCTGGTTTATTAACATTCCATTAGCAAGTTCTCTGTCACGGCTTAATAATCTTCTGTAGTGATTTCCCAAACTGTCTACAATAATTAAGCCAACGTTAGTGTTTTTTCTAATAGCGTTTATACTCCTTATAAATTCTAATTGTTTTTTGAAGCTTGTTGCAGTAAATAATAATAGGTTATTAACTAAACTCTCGTCATTGTTTATCTGCTTAAATCTCTCTATAGAAAACCCATTTTCTGTATCTAGAAAAATTACCTTATTTCCTTTAATAAGCTCAGAGATTGTTGCAATTAAACATATGGTTGTTTTACCTGTAGCTGCTGCACCATAGAGTATTGTAATACCCTTATAATCCTCAATTATATTATTCAATTCATTTATTCTAGTGCTTATCATATCTTATAAAGCATACTTCCCTGTTAATAAATATTTAAATATAACCAACATAGGACAGTGGTATGGAACCATTAACTAGTAAATGTCCAAAGTGTAGTAGTGCCTTAATAAAACAAAGAAAAGCAGAAAGAGAAGGATATGATTACTATTCTTATTCTTGTCCTAAATGCGCTTTTGAGTTTGTTGAAAGAATGGAACTAGAGAGGTTGCTTACAAGTTACAGAAGCAAAATAAAAGAGATTTCAACAGGTTATATAAACAAAGGGTTTGATATTAAGAGGTAATCCCAGTATAAACCGAAAAGTTTATATATAAAATGTATACAGTGGGTATATACAAAAATGAAAGACATTTATGAAAATACTATTTTATGTGATAATTGCAATACTAAAACCATTAAAGGCCAGACAATTAAAGATGGCGTTCCCCTAAGAACTTGGAAATGCTTTAAATGCAATCAATTATGGTATCATCCTGGTGATTTAAATGACTATGAAAACTTTTCAAGATTGAGAAGTAAAACATTCCAAGTTAAACTAAGAATGGTTGGTAATTCTTATACAGTTTCTATACCGAGGGAGATAATTGAATTTGAAGAGATGAGAAGTTCTATTGATGAGGATATTAAAAAAGAGATAAATCGAATGGAGAATTTGATGAATAGAATGGTTCATTTATGTATGGAAAGTCCTGATAAATTAACATTATCATTTTTTCAAAGAAAAAATCTAAAGCCGGATGAAGGTGAAGAAGATGAATATTAATGAGGTTAAGCTTAAGGTTATGGAAGCATTACAAGAAGAGGCCTATAAAGGAATTGTAAGAATTGATTCTGAAACTATGCGTGGGATAGGTGTAAGACCTGGTGATGTTGTTGAGATTGTTGGATCAAGATCTACTGTTGGTATTGTTGATAGGGCATACCCTACTGATGTTGGTCAAGCTGTGATAAGAATGGATGGAATCTTAAGAAGAAATGCTAAAACAGGCATAGGAGAAAGTGTAGCTGTAAAAAAAGTAGAGATTAAAGAAGCGAAAAGTATTGCTATAGCACCGGCGCAGCAAGGGGTTGTAATACAAGCTGATCCAGAATTATTTAGACGTGGTTTACTTGGTAGGGCCGTTTTAAAAGGTGACCTCGTTGTTTTGGGTGGTGCAAGACGTAGAAGACGTGCAATGGCTGAAAGCCCCTTTGAAGAAATATTTGATTTCTTTGAACAGGGATTTATAGGAAATTTTGGATTAGGTAGTTTAAAGTTTATTGTTGTTGACACAAATCCAAAGCAGGCTGTAATACTAACAGAGTCTACATCAATAACTGTTAATCCAAAAGCGGTTGAGGTTTCTGATCAAGAAAGGGTTCCAGAAGTTACTTATGAAGATATTGGTGGTTTAGATGAAGAGATTAGAAAAATACGAGAGATGGTTGAATTACCATTAAAGTACCCAGAACTATTTACAAGATTAGGAATAGAACCGCCAAAAGGGGTTTTACTTCATGGATCGCCTGGAACAGGTAAAACATTGCTAGCAAAAGCAGTAGCAAATGAATCAGATGTTAATTTTATTTTAGTTAATGGTCCTGAGATTATGAATAAATTTTATGGGGAAAGTGAAAAAAGGCTTAGAGACATATTTGAAGAAGCTGAAAAAACAGCCCCAAGTATAATTTTTATTGATGAGATAGATTCTATTGCTCCTAAAAGAGAAGAGGTTACTGGAGAGGTAGAAAGAAGGGTTGTTTCTACTTTATTAACACAGATGGATGGTTTGAAATCAAGAGGAAGAGTAGTCGTAATCGGTGCTACAAATAGGCCTAATAGCCTCGATCCTGCATTGAGGAGGCCCGGAAGATTTGATAGGGAAATAAATATTGGTGTTCCTGATAAAAAAGGAAGGTTAAATGTTCTTAAGATTCATACAAGAAACATGCCTTTAACAAAAGATGTTGATTTAGAAAAATTAGCTGAAATAACATATGGTTTTGTAGGAGCCGATATTTCAGCATTAGCAAAAGAAGCTGCAATGAATGTACTTAGAAAAATACTTTCAGGATTAAAATTAAAGGAAAATGAACCAATACCTAAAGAAGTTCTTGAGAAATTAATAATAACTGATTCAGATTTTAGAGAAGCACTTAAAATAGTAAGACCAAGTGCTATGAGGGAAGTTTTAGTGGAAAAACCAGATATTGGTTGGGATGATATTGGTGGCCTAGACGAATTAAAACAGGAATTAAAAGAAGCAGTAGAGTGGCCGTTAAAAAATCCAGGTGCATTTAAGAGATTAGGGATAAGACCACCAAGGGGGATTTTATTATACGGGCCTCCTGGAACAGGTAAAACATTGCTAGCAAAAGCAGTAGCAAAAGAATCTGATGCTAATTTTATCTTGGTTAAAGGTCCAGAGGTATTAGACAAATATGTTGGAGAGAGTGAAAAAGGAATAAGAAAGATATTTGAGAGAGCAAGACAAGTAGCCCCTGCAATAATATTCTTTGATGAGGTTGATGCATTGGCGCCTAGAAGAACAGGCAGCGGTGAAAATGGAGCAAGGGTTACTGAAAATGTTGTTAATACATTATTATCAGAGATGGATGGGTTAGAGGTATTAACTGATATAGTTGTAGTTGCAGCTACTAATAGACCAGATATTTTAGATCCGGCATTATTAAGACCCGGAAGATTTGATAGGATATTATTAACGTATGCTCCTGATAAAAAAGCAAGAGTAGATACATTAAAGATTCATACTAAAAAAATGCCCATAGTCTTAACTAAAGAAGAGCTTAAAGAAATAGAAGGTAAATTGAAGAAGGAAAAATTACCTGAAGAAAAGAAGAAAGATTTATCAGATAAAGATAAATTATTACATTATTTAGCAGACATGACAGAAGGGTTTGTTGGTTCTGATTTAGATTCCTTAGTAAGAGAAGCTGCAATGTTAGCTCTTAGAGAAAATATTAATGTAAAAGAAGTAGCAAAAAAACACTTCGATGCCGCATTAAAGAAGGTTAAGCCTTCAGTAACCCCAGAAACAATGCAAAAGTATAAAGAACTAGAAGAAGAGTATCTAAAAAGTGCAAAATCGGCCCTTTCAAGGCGTAAAGAAGAATTAAGTTATTTTGGGTAGTTATTTAGTTAATATTATTGGTGGGTCTTTAACTAAAACAGTATATTCTGCCTGACTTACAAATCCTTTATTTTCTTCAACTAATTGCGGATACTGATACAAAATACCTTCTCTTTCAAGTATGGTTAATGCTAAATTTGCCATAGGTAATTGAATCCACCTTTTTGCAAACGGCAGTGTTTTATGGTTTTTTTCTATATAATCTAAAACCTTTCTAGCATTACTATCTCTTACAGGCTTTTTATTTTCTAATCTAAAAATTCCAGACAACTTTCCTTCTATAACATAACCCTTACCATCGGTTGCAAAGGGTTCAATTGCAATAATATCATTTTCCTTTAACTCTCTTTTATCGCCATTATCATAGTTCGGGATATTTATTCCAGAATGGATTTTATATCTTTCAATACCATGCCCAGAAAGATTTCTTATGGGTGAAAAATTATATTTTTGTATTTCTTTTTGTATTACCTTACCTATTTCAAATAATTTTATGCCAGGTTTAATTACCTTAACAGCAGCTTCAAGTGCTTCTTTTGATGCCTTAACGAGATCTAAATATTTTTCTTCATCACCTAAATAAATTGTTAAGGAATTGTCTCCAATAAAACCATTTACCTCTACACCTATATCAACCTTAATCATATCTCCTTTCCTGAATATCGTTTTATCTTCTGGTATAGCTGTATAGTGTGCAGCAACAGAATTTATAGAAATATTAACTGGGAATGCAGGTTTCCCATCTAAATCATTGATTTTTTTCTCAATCTTACTACAAACCTCTAATAAGCTAGCACCTTCTTTTATAAGCTCTTTCGAGTAGTTTAAAACCTCAGCTGCAATTTTTCCTGCCTTAATCCAATCATTAAGATTTTCCATTCAAAGGATTCATAATCGATATTTTTAAGGCTTTTCTTTAAATGCTTCTATACACTTTTATATAAAAATACATAAATTTATATATTAAGAGTCTAGGGTATAATTAATGGAGATAAAAATTAATACCTATTTTAAAAAAATTGATGGGTGGAAAGACACAACAAGAAGATCTGAGCATATTTTAGATAGAATGAAATTAAGGGGAATTGGTATAAACCAAATAAAAGAAGCTGTACAAAAAGGAGCCAAAAAACTACGAAAAGATGGCTCAATTATCTCTAAATTTCGATGGTTTATAGTAATTTATAGGGAATTTAAGATTAATGATATTAAGAAGATATATCCAATAACCGTTATGGAAGTATAAAGATGATAAACAGAATTGCATATCCCTGTCCATGTGGTGGGAAGATTAAATGGAAAAAGGATAAAGTAATACAAGATGGAATAGACTGTGGAATTCTAGATGTGGAATATTGTCCAAAATGTGGTGAACAATACCTACCGGAAGAGAGTATGTTAGTAGTAGAACAAAAACTAAAAGAAGAAGGATTATGGGGGGTACAAAGGAAAGAAGTAAAGTTTTGGAAATCAGGGAAATCAATTACAATTAGACTTCCTATAGAAATTGTAAGAAAATTGAAATTAGATACTATTAAAAGAGGATATGTATATCAAGAGGGAAACCATAAATTAGCGATAGAGTACTAACTAAATTTCATATCTTTTATAAATAGGTGCGATTAAGATTTTCTTATGAAGGGTTTTATTGTTTATTCAAGCTATAGGATAGAAGATTTAGGGTCTAAAATTCTCTTATATGGTAGATTGGAAAATGGCCAGTCATTCATTACTATAAGTTCCTATGAGCCTTATTTTTTTATAAAAGAATCGGATGTTAAAAAAGCAGAGATACTTAATGAGTATAATGTTGTAAAAACTGAGTTTAAGAATTTTAATAATGAAGAGGTTGTAAGAGTTATAGTAGATATACCCTTTACAGTTCCAATATTAAGGAAAAAACTAGAAGAAAAAGGAATTGAATGTTATGAGGCAGATATTAGATTTTCCTATCGCTATATGATTGATAAAGACATAAAAGGTTCTATTAATATTGAAGGAGATTATGAAACTTCAGATTATGTAGATAGGGTATATTATGAACCAGATATTACTTCTATAGAATTTGTACCAAAACTTAAGATCTTCTCAATAGATATAGAAACATCCCCAGATAATAAAAAATTATATTCTATTGCAGTTTATTCAGAGAATTTTAAGAAAGTGTTTTTAATATCGGATAAAAAAGTTAAAGATTTCTTAACATTTAAAGATGAATCTTCTTTATTAGATTCCTTTATGAAAACAATACTTGAAGAAGACCCAGACATAATAACCGGGTGGAGCGTTGTTAATTTCGATTTGTCAATTTTAAAGGATAAATTTAGAGAGAATAAAATACCATTTATCTTAGGTAGAGAAAATAAATTATGCAAAGTAAAAAAGGAGAAAGATTTCTTTAAGCAATCAAGGGCAGATTTTCCAGGAAGAATGGTATTAGATGGTATTGATTTATTAAAGGCTTCTTTTATTAAGCTTAATAATTATAAATTAAGCACTGCAGCAGCTAAGTTTCTTGGTGATAGTAAAAATATAAAAGATCATGAAAAAGTAGAGCAAATAGAAAAATTCTTTATAGAAGATAAAGAAAAATTAGCAGAATATAATCTTAAAGATGCAGAGTTAGTTTATAAAATATTAGAAAAATCAAATGTTATTAATCTTTCAATTAAGCGTTCATTATTAACAGGAATGCCACTTGACAGGGTAGGTGCTTCCATTGCCTCTATTGATTCTTTGTATATTAGAGAAACTAAAAAATTAAATTATGTTGTTAAAACCGCAGAATTTGCAGATAAAAAAAAGCAGATTACTGGTGGTTATGTTATGGAGTCCCTTCCAGGGATATATGATAATTTAATAGTTCTTGATTTTAAAAGCCTATATCCATCAATAATAAGAACATTTGCAATTGATCCTTTTTTGTTTGTAGGGAAGAAAAAAGGTAAAAATTTAGTTATTGCCCCAAATAAAGCAGCTTTTAGAAACGAAGAAGGAATACTACCCAAGATAATTGCAGATTTAATAAAAGAAAGAAAAGAAGCAATTAAAAATAAAGATGAATTGGCTTCTTATGCTATTAAAATACACATGAATTCTATGTTTGGAGTGCTTGCAAATCCAACTTATAGGTTTTTTAATCTTGATATAGCCAATGCAATCACAACCTTGGGGCAATTTATAATAAAATTAACTGCAAAGAAGATTGAAGAAAATGGTTATCAAGTTATTTATTCGGACACAGACTCAATTTTTATAATTTCGAATACAAAAACAAATAAGGATGCAGAAAAAACTGGATTAGATTTGCAGAAAAAACTGGATTCATTCTTTAAAGATTATATAAAGAAAAAATATAATCGTGAAAGCTTTTTAGAGCTTGAATTTAAGAAGGTTTACTCTAGGTTCTTAATGCCAAGAATAAGGCACTCTGAACAAGGAGCTAAGAAAAGATATGCTGGGTTAATAATTGATGATTCTGGTAAAGAAAAATTAGAATTTGTTGGTTTAGAGGCTATAAGAACAGATTGGACTGAAGCTGCGCAAATATTTCAAAAGGAATTGTTTGATAGGATATTTCATAAAAAAGAAGTCGTAAATTTTATAAGAAGTTATGTTGAAGATCTTAAAAAAGGAATGTATGATGATAAATTAATATACAGAAAGCAATTAAGGAAGGGTCTGGAGGAATACACCAAAATTACTCCACAGCATGTTTTGGCTGTAAAAAAATTAGAAGGTAAATTTAGTGGTAAGATCATTGAATATTATATTACAGTCGCTGGGCCGGAACCTTCACAATTGTTAAAACACAAATTAGATTATGATTATTATCTAAGCAAACAAATTAAACCGATTGCTGATGCAATTCTAGTCTTTTTTGATGTTACTTTTGATGATGTGATTAAGAAAACCAAGCAAACCAATCTTTTTAGTTTTAAATAGTTACATAATAATAAGCCCCAGGAAGCCCGAATTTTGGCTCTAACAGGCGTCAGGCGTCAGCACCACGCGCAGGATTTATAAATAAAAAAACAGCATTGCTCCTATGAAAAGACCAGATAAGAGAGGAAATAATTATCCTTTTCTTATAGCTTATAATAAGAAAAATGGACCTTGGAATAAAGAGAAGAAAGGGCTTCAAATTGCATGGAACAAAGGGCTTACAAAAGAAACAGATCATCGAATTAGAAATTATTCTATTAAACTCTCTCGCTCAAGAAGAGGTATGAAACTTTCAGAACAGCATAGATTAAATATAAGTAAAGCACTAAGAGGCAGAATAGCCCCCAATAAAGGAATTCCTGCTTCTGAAGATACTAAAAAGAAATTAAGTATAATCTTTTCTGGTAAAAGAAACCCATTTTATGGAAAGAAGCACACCGAACTGACGAAAATAAAAATTTCAAATTGCAGGCTATATAATATCAAAGGTGAAACAAAAGACAATGTAAACTTTTTAGAGGATAATAAAAAAGAAATAATTAATTTTTATTTAAATGGAGAATCTAGTAATAAAATCGGAGAAAGATTTGGGATGAATGGTTCTACTATTCTCAACTATCTTAAAAAATGGAGTGTATCTGTAAGAAAAAGTTATTATGGTTCTAAAAAATTATTAATTTGTAATGATAGGCATAAAGTAAGAAGTCACCCAGAAGTATTAATTGATAACTTTTTGTTTGAGAATGGAGTTACACATTTAGTAGAAAAAGCATTTGACTTCCAGAACAAACAATTTAAATGTGACTTTTATCTTCCGGAATTAGATCTTTACATTGAATATTTTGGTATATACCATAATAGAAAGTATTTGTTAAGGAAAGAAAGAAAATTAAATCTATATAGAAAATTAAAATTAAATTTGCTCACAATCGAATGGTACGAAGACCCAATTGAAAAATTAAGGTTTTTAATCCCAGTTTGTTCTAAAAAACAAACTACGTTAGCTAAATTTGCATAAATTCTTTTATTGTTTTGTTGTTTGGTTTTATAATTAATCTTGATTCTCCTGGCTTGAATACATAAGCGTATCTTGTATTAAAATAACCACATCTAAAATTCTCTAAAGCTATTCCAGTTCTTTTGCTAAGCATTAATGCATAACAATAAACCTGTGTAGCTGCAAATTCTTCCCTTTCAGCCTCCGGTTTATAATCCCACACCCATATTTTATCGTCTTCAATTCTTAAAACGTCAATATGCCCAGTTAATGGAGATTTAGAATTAAAATATTCTATATAGTTGTTCAATTCATTATTTGTAACCCATAAAGGGACCTCTATTGCTATCGTATTACTATCATTCTCTAACATAAACATCTGAACCTTTTTATGATTCTCTCTAAATCTAATCTTATTCTTCTCTAAACCAATAGAAGCTAATATAGAAACCTCATGTCCTGTTATTTGTTTTTGTTCTGCGTTCAGTTTAATTCTAAGTCCAGAAGCCCTTGGACCTATAAAGAAATAATTATCAGGACAGTTAGAAAATAATTCGTTTAAATATCCTTTTAAATTTACAAAACCATTATCGAGAAGTTTATCTGATTTAATATTATGTAGTTTATAGATATACGGCATTCCATGCATAAATGTCTTTTGCTTTATCACCATCTTTTTCACATTTATTATCTAGTAATATATTATAAATATTCTTATCACTAAATTTAAATAAGTAAGCTGTTATTTAATCACATGGGAGTTAAACTTTCAGATTTAGTTGTTAGAAACGATATTAAAATAGAAGAATTAGCTGGTAAGAAGCTTGCTTTTGATGCTTATAATGTCCTATATCAATTTCTATCGTCAATAAGACAAAGAGATGGAACCTTATTAATGGACTCTAATGGTAATATTACAAGTCATTTAATGGGGTTATGGACAAGATTTTCTAATCTAATGCTGAAGAATATTAAAATTATAGTTGTATTTGATGGAAAACCACCCGAATTGAAGTTTTCTACCACACAATCAAGGGAAGAAAGAAAGAAGCAGGCCGAAGAAAAATTAAAAGAGGCTATTGAAGCAGAAGATATAGAAACGATGTATAAATATTCTAAACAAACAGTAAGGTTAACTAAAGATATGGCAGAAGAGGCAAAGGAATTATTAAGTGCAATGGGTTTACCTGTAATACAAGCACCCAGCGAGGCAGAAGCCCAGGCGTCTTATTTATGTAAGAAAGGTGATGTGTGGGCAGTAGCTTCAAATGATTTTGATTGTTTGTTATATGGTACCCCAAGACTTATTCAGAATTTAACGCTTTCTTCAACAAGAAGATTAGCTAGTGGCCAGATAATTGAAATAAAACCAACCCTGATAAATATTAAAGAAACACTAAAACATTTGAAAATAAAACAAGATCAGCTTTTAGCCCTTGCTATTTTAGTTGGAACAGATTATAATCCTGGAGGCGTATATAAAATTGGTCCTAAAAAAGCCTATGAACTTGTAAAAAAATGTAAAAATAAAAAAGACTTTGCTAAACTTTTTGAAGAGCTTAAACCAAATTTTGATTGGTTGGAAATTTATAATGTTTTTAAAGAGATGCCAATAACTAAGAACTATAAGATTAAATGGGAAAAACCAGATACAAAAAAGATTAAAAGAATATTAATTGATAAACATGATTTTTCAGAAGAAAGGGTGAATAATGTAATTGAGAAATTAGAAAAAGTAAATGAATCTAATAAACAAACAGGTTTAACTAAGTGGTTCTAATGTCGCTTAAATCTTTGTTTATTGATGATTTAAGTCAAGAAGAGTTAAATTTACTACCAAATTCTTTTGATTTGATTGGGGATATATTAATCTTTTCAGAGATTGATAAAAAATTAGCGAAAAAAGAAAAGGTTATTGGGAATAAGATACTTGAGAATTTTTCGAATGTTAAGGTTGTGGCTAAGAAGGTAGGCTTAGTGAAAGGGAAGTTTAGGACCAGGAAAATAAAGGTTATTGCAGGTGAAAATAGGAAAGAAACTTTGTATAAAGAAAATGGGGTTTTACTTAAGCTTAATGTAGAAACTTCATATTTTTCTCCAAGATTGGCAACAGAAAGATTAAGAATAGCCAAAAGCGTTAAAGGTGGTGAAGTTATATTGGTGATGTTTGCTGGAGTTTTACCATACCCGTTGGTTATTTCTAAAAACTCAAATGCAAATTTTATCTATACAGTTGAAGCAAATTCTGAAGCATATAAATATGGTTTAGAAAATATAAATTTAAACAAAGCAGATAATATAAAATCAATAAAAGGCGATGTTAAAAGGGTGTTTAATGACGAGCATATTAAAAAAATCCTTGAAAATAAGAGGTTTGATAGGATAATAATGCCTCTACCAAAAGATGCAGCCAATTTCTTAAAAATAACTAAAGACTTCGTTAAAAAAGGAACAATAATTAACTTTTATGATTTTCAAGAAGAAGATAATTTTTCTAAAAGTTTAACTAAAATTAAAAAGATCTATAAAAAAATTAAAGTTCTTGATATTGTTAAATGCGGTCAAATTAGCCCGGGAAAATATAGGATATGTGTTGATTTTAAAATAATCAATTTTTAGTAAAGTTTATATAGTTCTATAGTTCTATAGTTTTTATATGTCGACGACAACAATACAAATCAATGAAGAGACACTAGAACTATTGAAGAAATGTAAAAATAATTTTAAAGCAGGGAGCTACAATGAAGTTATTAATACTCTATTAAAGGGTGGAGCCAAAAGATCCCTCTATGGTGCCATGGGGAAGGAGAAGAGTATGAAAAAAATCCTAAAGGGATTACGCGATGAAAGAGATAGGTGAACGTATTTTATTGGATTCCTCTGCCTGGTTATCTTATTTTCTTGCAGAGAATGAATCTAGTAAGGATTTTATAGAAAACGGAAAACATTTGTTAATGACTTCTATATCATCAATTTTTGAAGTTAAAAGGAAGATGTTAATTAAAAAAATTCAAGGATCAAAAATTGAAGAGTTTTTAAAATTTATTAGAAACCGAAGTTTATTAATAGAATTAAATGAAAGCATATGCGGTGAGGCTGCAGACATTTCAGTTAAACATAATTTACATACTGTTGATAGTTTGATTTACTGCTCGGCAATTTTGAATAATGCAATTTTAATATCTGGAGATAGACATTTTGATGGTTTGGAAAATGTGTTGATTTTGAAATAACCTATTTTCTGAATTCTTTTGCTACAATATAAATTTCTTTACTTCCTTTTCTTACAGCACCAGGTTTTATCACCTTTACATACCTGAATCTTTTTTTGACGTCTTTAACAGTATTCTGGAACTCTCTGCCTTGAAATACCTTCATTAATAATCTTCCACTACCCTCTTTTAAAAATTTATCACAAATTTGTAGAACCCTGATGTTTAGGTCTCGTGCCTGAAATTGGTCTATTTCTTTTACACCTGTAGTTTTTGGTGCCAGATCGCTTAATATTACATCAAATATCTCAGAAGCGTCTTCTATCTCTTCCAAAGTTTCCTCATCATTTATATTGCCCTGAATAAATGTTGTATTATTAATAGGCTTCATCCTAACCATATCAACACCAATAACCAAACCAGAATTAGTGAGATTTACAGCTTCTTCTAACCAACTTCCGGGAGTACATCCAAGGTCGAGAATTTTATCGTTTTTTCTTATTAAGCTATGTTTGTCATTTATCTCTTTTAATTTGTAAATTGATCTAGCCCTATACCCTTCCTTTCTTGCTTTTTTAAAGAACTTATCCTTTCTTATATACATTTTAAAATTCCAGTTCTTCTTCGTACTTTTCTTCTTTTATAGCTGCTGGAGATTCACCACCATGCCATGTAAATCTCGGTCTTATCCTTGCAGGGTAGATTCTTTCTGAATTATCATCTAGAATAATTGCACTTCCTTTTAATTTTGGCAGGTCATTTAAATATCTTTGTAAATCACTTATTAGATAGGTTTGCATCATGCTGTTTAATGCTTCAATATCTATTTTAGATGTTATTCTATGACTTATTACAATGTCACTTTGCGTTAAAACATCTTCATGTATCTTTCCTGGTTGTTGTGTAGCTAAAACTAAACTTATTCCAGGTTGTCTTCCTTCTCTTAATAATTGAACTAGAGCATCTGTAGCAGGCGTTTTATATTCTTTTGGTAGTGCACTATGTGCTTCGTCAATAAAAATCCAAACCAAAGGCATCTTTTCTGTTTCCCGTTCAATTAATTTTTCATTTATTATTGCAAGCTCCTCTAGTTTCCTTATTAATATTCTTTCTGCAAGTAATTTTTTACATATTAAACCAATAACAAGATTTTTTACATTCCAGCTTCCAGAGCCACTATAAGCACTTGTATCTATTATGCTTACCTGTCCAGGTTTAACAATATCTTTTATTTCAGTTCCTTTTTTACTGAATAAACCAAAACTTTTTGCAGCTAAGAATCGGTTTTCAGCAGCATCTTTTATGCTTTTTTCTGATTTTGTATCTTCCTGTATTCTTTTAACAATATCTTCAATATCGTAATCTTTGTTTTCTTCTTGAAACTGCGAAATTATTCTTTCAATTAATATTCCAATAGGTTCTGTTAGAATTATTTCAAAAATATCTGTCCAATCATTTGCACCTAATTCACTTGTTTTTATTGTAAAAGAGTAATCTGTAGGGAATCCTTGTGATTTATATTTTTCAAAACTTCCTTCAGGCGTGTATATTTTTACATCCAATGCTTTTGGTTTTATATTCCATTTATTAAGCAAATCAATCTCTTTTTCATTCTGATACTTCATTGTCCAGAATATCCCCATAGTATCAAAAATCAAAACACTTATCCTTTCCTTTAATTCTTGAGGTAGCTGTGACATTTCTTCTGCTATTACCCCCAAACTAAAAGAATTATGTACTATTATATCGTTTGCAATAAAATTATGTGATTCTGGTACACAGAAATCATAGACTTTAAATTTTCCCTCTAAAGATTCTAAAGAGGCTATTTCATCCCAAAATATATCCGATTCGGCCAATGTTTTTAAAGCGTTATTTTGATCTATCGTTGCTATTTGAAGGAGAGTTTGCCTTGATGGTGCATACCTCATTCTCTCTCTCATTGCTTTTGGATAGGCGTAGCCGAATCCTCTGCCTATTTTAGCCCAGTTATCTGGTTTATATGTCTGCCAAATTTCTTTCGGAATTGTATCTATGTTTGGGTTTCGTTCAGTCGTTTCAAAGTATTCTAAAGCCATTGGTTCTCTTTCTTTCTTTTTACCAAAGAAACCGATGTTTTCTATAAATCTTTTAACGTTTTCGCTACCAATTACTAATTCAAAGCTGTTGAATTGTTTTTCCCTATAGTTTATTTTTTTATTTCTTAATTTAGATAGAACACCAAATCTTAAAATGAGGTTTTGTACGGTTCTAATTAGTTTTTCTGATGAAGAACTATAGGATATCTCCCAATAATTATTTACAGAATAAATACTACCGTCACAACTAAATAATCTGTTTAAGAATATAGAAAGCTTTTCTTTAGGTAATCTAGTTACTTCTAAAGGAATCTCTTTTTCTTTAGATAGTTTATTAAATAAGTTATATTTTTCTATAAAAGTCCTTATTGTTCTTTTTTTCAATTCTATCCTGGAGCCCTTTTTGAATTTTCCTAGTTTGTCTCTGACTATCCATTGAGAGCTTTTCATTTCATTTTTCCAATTAGGAATTGTTATCCTATAGTGTCCTTCTTTTTCTTTCCTTAATTCCAATGCGTTATCTAACCGATTTAAACAATCTTTAAATTCCTCAACAATCTCTTTATCTGTGTTTGAGAATAACACTACCTTTCCAGTATGACCTTCTGCAATTAGATATGCTAATAGTTTTATTTTATGATCTTCCAAGGCCACATTACCAAATACAGGAATTATTCTTGGTGTTGCAATCCTACTTCCGATAAATAGTGATTGTGCTTCTTTCCAACCCCCCATAGTCAGAAGTGGGTGTTCAGGGGTTAGTTTTATTTCTTTCCCACTTCTTAGTTTTATTCTTAGTAGTTGGTATACTTCTCTTTCAAAAAAATCTATTTTCTCTGTTTCGGTTATTTTTAGTTTTTCATTTAAACTTAGTATTTTTTGATTATTATCCTTAAGTTTTTCTATTTCAGTTAAGGAACCATCTTCTAGTTGTATTTTTGTATCACCACTAAGGCATTTGCCAGAACCTCTTTTACCGCTTATCATTATTACATGTGGTCTTGCAACATCTAGATAAACATTATTAGATAAGGATGTTAACTGGCCCATCTTTACATAGCTTCTTCCTATGAATACTGTTCCTCTTTCTCCAAATTTTTTCCTATCTGCTTCATCCCTTCCAATTATTATGTTGTAAACCATTTTTATTAATCAAATATTTTCCAATTTATTTCTTATTATGGAAATTTTTTCATTATTTAGATTTTTCATTATTATTTTTATTTCAAGAATAAAGTCTTCAGTTTTATTTATCATTTCTTTGCAATCTAACTTTGTTAGTTTGAAATCAACATAATATTGTTTGTCTATTCGTTCCTTTTTACCAAATTCAATTTCTTTTGCTAATTTATCCTCATTAAAAAGCTCTTTTAAAAGTATAATAGAAGCAGTATGGTTTTCACTTTTTATTCCACATTTAAATAATAATGCAAGTAAACTATGATACATACCGTAATAAGCCATAGAAATTGATTCTTCAGATTTTTCTGCAGCAAATAAGATCTTTGCTGATTCAAAGTGACTTTCTGCTTTTTTAATATAAGAATCTGCAATTTCTTCAGAAGGATTGATAAGTTCTAGTTTACCCTCCTTTTTAATTTTGTTCAAAAATATTATACTTTTCATAATAGTATTCAATACCTTTAATTATTATATGGTCTTTTATTATTTCTTTTATTAATGGACTATTTTTATCAAATTTTCCTATTTTTACACTTAATTTTGAATTTATGCTCTCAACTCCAGTTTTTATTTTCCTATCATCGGTTTCTATAAACACGTCTATGTCGCTATCTTTCTTTGCATTAAATTTCGCGAAAGAACCAAACATTAAAACAAGGTCTATTTTTTTTCCTAGTTTTAATAATATCGAATCTATTATTATTGACATATTTTGGTATTTTTCTAATAGTTTTAGAAGTTTAAAATGTTCTGCCATATAAACATAATTTAAGGACTCTACTCCTTTTTTGAGTCTAAGGGTTTTATTTTTTCCTTCAATTCTAAAATCCACAACATTTTTTTCTAAAAATCTTTTCATCACTCTTGAAATATTTGCATGTGGCGTATTAATGGTTTTAGCTATTCCTCTAACATGCAACTCTTTATACTTTAATAGCGCTAATACCGCCTCAAGTTCTACCTGTTCCATTTTTGAACCACATGTCTAATATATGAACCATACATATTTAAACCCTTCTGCTTCATCCCTTCCAATTATTATACTGTAAGCCATTTTTATTAATCAAATATTTTCCAATTTATCCCTTATTATGGAAACCTTTTCATTGTTTACTTTCTTTTTTAATTTTGTTCAAAAGTTTTATTTTTTATCATCAGATTAATATTCTTAAAGAATTTTTCTGCATTATTAACGCTTTCCTTTGCTGGCTCCAAATTTGCCTGAGGCAGCTTTTGATAGGTGAATTTACCCCTCTTGCTTTTTTCTTTTCTGAAAATTCCCAATAACTCATCTGCTTTGACAACTATAGATTCATAGATATTAAGCAATTCCACATCTATTTCGCCTGATAAAACTAACTTCTCAAATTCCTCTAAAGTCTTTTTATGCTCTTCAGGTGGATTAATTGTTATGTTTTTTAATTGCAGAATGGCTTTTGCAGAGTAGAATATGCAGTAGTAAGAATTACCTATTACATTGCTGAAGAAAGTCGCATCTTCTTTTAATTCAAACTCCAGCTTCAGCTTTTCTTCTGTGGAAAGTTTGAAAACCGCTTTAGCCAAATCAAGCTCATTTTTTGCTCTTTGAAGATAGAGCAGTTCCTTATGGTTTGAATCCATTTTTGTAGGCTTCTTTTATTAATTTGTAATAAATGTCTGGGCTGAAAAATATCTTATGGTTTCTGAATATCTGCTTTCCCAGATTTTCCTCATCCATTAAAAGCATTTTTATAAAGTCACTGAAAGTTACGTAATGCTCATCTATGTTAATATTGCCGGCTAATTTTATATCATTGAAGTAGGGCTTTATTTTCTTTTCTATTATGTTATTTTCTATTAAAAAACAGATGTCTAAGTCAGATTTTTTTGTATATTTGTTTTCTGCATAAGAGCCAAATACTAAGAGGCAGTAAGTGCTTAATGGAATTTTGCTTGTTGTTTCGCTGATTATATCCAAGTGAGGAAAATCATAAATGCTTATGGCTTCCAAGAACTGTAATGTATGGATAAGCAAGGGGTTGCTTAAATTAAGGCTATACAAGTTGATGTTGCCTTTTCTTTTTTGGTTAAGCAAATGATTTTTAGCTAACAGCTTTAATGCATTAAATACCCAAGGTTTGGAGGTTTTGTTTGTTAATTTCATTATTTCGGATATACTTAGTTCTGCAAACGGATTTTTCCATGATTCCAGTAGTCTTAGCTTTTTTCCATTCATTTGTATGATCTCCAATACCTTCTATTAAGATAATAAACATTACTTATTTAAATAATTATCGTTATTTTTATTAGTAATGATTTGGGTGTGTGGCTCTCTTAACTGAAATTTTTTATTAGGGTAATTAAAAAAAGCTCCAGGATTCTATAAACAGTATAATTTTATATCATGTGATAAAATAAGGTATCACTTTTTAATTTTTAGAAGCACCGCCAAGAACGAATCCATAGTTTCCTTCCTGCTTTTTTAATATGAGAATCTACAATTTCTTCAGAAGGATCGATAAGTTCCAGTTTACCCTTCTTTTTAATTTTGTTCAAAAATATTATACTTTTCATAATAGTACTCTCAATACCTTTAAATGTATTAATATCTACACTCCTTACAATGCAAAAATCAGTATTTTTACAAGAAGAGAAAAACACTCCAAAAAATAGGATATGGAGCTTTTTAATAGTCCATTCTGAATATGATTATTCTATGAAGGATATAGCTAGATATTCTGGTGTAGGCTATACGACCTTAAAAGAAATATGGAAAGAATTTAGGGGAAAAAATATCGTTATTGAAACAAGGATTGTTGGAAAAGCAAAGATGTACAGGCCGAATTTGAAAAATCCTGTAGTAAACAGGTTTATAGACTATTATTGGGCCGTGGTGGATGCTGTTGTCAGAAGAGAGAATAATATTAAAGAAGAAAGCCTACATCGCATATCTTTAACTGGTGCAGTTCCAGTTTCCGTTAGAAATATTTAACTTACTCTGTTGTAAACCAATTTATCTCTTAAATTTCATCCTAAGTTTTCTTCTTTGATAATACCTATATGTAAGGTATAGTATAAATATTGTTGCTAAGGCTTCAACCATTGAGGTGGCTATGTTTGGTATTCTCATGGCTTTAATTATTTCTAATGGTTTTTCTTTATTTACTTCTGGTTTATATGAAGCTAATTGCTCACAATTTCCAACTGCACTATCAAGCAAAGATGTTGCCTTTTCATATTGCAGTGCATCAAATGCAGTTTTAGCCTGCGTTACTAGCTCTTCTAGCTCCAGACATACTGGATTTGATTCAAATAATCTGGTAACGAATGCAAGCTTATCTAAAACTAAAGATTTATTTCCCAAACCAAACCCTATTAGGTTTATAAACATCCTGGCTGTGCTGCTTATTGATGGTTCTTTAACATTTGCAGTTACAAATATTTCATACTGCCCAGGTTCACTATGTGAGGTTATTGTTAATGTTATAGTCTCCTGTTCTCCAGGTAATATGTAATCAATATGGTTCTTGCTTAATTCAAGGCTTAAGTCTATGGTTCCGGTCTTTGCCTCTAGATCTATTCCAACTAAAGGTATACTCCCATTATTCTTGATTATTATTGGGGTTTCTATTGTATCTTTTGAATATATTGACAATAATCCTGGTTCTATTATCCTTACTAATGCCGATGTTGGTGTAAATGATGGCCCTGCAAAGTTTCCTCCACCACCCCCACCGCCACCAACAGCCCCTCCCTGAACTACGTCGGTTGTTACAGAGCTAATCTTGAAACTAAAAGTACCACTTGTAAAATTATTGCTTGCTTTATCATATGCAACAATCCTCCAATACCATGTTCCAGTATTTATGGTTTGATTATTATCTGGTTGATAACTTGAATTAGTTTGATTTCCTGTTGCAACAAAGGTATATTGTATTGTAGTAAATGCTGAACTTGATGAAATTTGTAGTGTATAATTTGCAAAGTTAGTATCACTTGTATCTTCCCAATTAAATGCTGGGGTTTTATCATTAGTTTCTATAGTATCACTTGGATTAGTTAGATTAAATGCAGTTGGTGTTGTATTGTCTAAAGTAAGCAGTCTTATTTCAGTTGTATTTGAATTAGAAGCATTATCAACTACAGTAACATTATAATAATACCCCAGATTGCTTGGAAGGTTAGTAAAGTTAAAGCTTGTCGTTATTGTTCCATTAAATCTTATAATACTAATTAAATAAGTGCTGTTTAATGCGGAATTATTGAATAAAGAATAGGTAATATTAGCAACGTTAGTTTCTATAATGGTAACATTAACAAATACATTATATTGGTTCTTAAATGTATTATTTGGCAATGTTCCATCATTAAAAATCAAAGGAGCAGTATTATCTATTACAAAGCTGTTAGCTAAAGAAAAGCTTGAATTAGCGCTAGAATCATTAGCCAATACCCTCCAATAATATGCTCCATCTGAAAAGTTGCCAAATCCTGCTTTTGTATTAGGTGAAATCTCAGCTACAGATACATTAGTAAAGTTAGTTACTGAGAAATCGGACATATTTGAAACTATTACATAATAACTTATTTTGTCATTATCAAAGTCTGTAGAATTGTTCCATGTTAATGTTATATTTCTTACAGCTAAAAAACTATTATTACCCGGGCTTACTAAACTAGGAGTAGTTGGAGCTAAATTAGTAATTACAATAGCAGTAGAATTAACCTCTAAAAAGCTTCCAACACCATCTTTTGGAGTTACATCTCTTGGAATAACTGAGCAACGCCAACTATCTCCTTTAGTTGTGTTTATATTATTAAGGATAAATGAGGTTAAGACCCCAT
>Ga0209515_10002580_pt1 | contig 27555 bp, 24 predicted proteins | sample Subgroupgradi54m_FD_187454 | JGI IMG/M metagenome (GOLD analysis project Ga0209515, IMG submission 187454) | Subsurface groundwater microbial communities from S. Glens Falls, New York, USA - GMW60B uncontaminated upgradient, 5.4 m (SPAdes)... ... | reverse complement strand
TACTCCAACGTACTCGCCAAAAAAAATAACGAATTCACCCAACACTATCCGCAACCGGGCTGGGTGGAACATGATCCTGCCGAAATTTGGCAGTCGGTCGTTAAAACTATTGGAGAAGCGCTAACGCTTGCTGGCGTTGATGCCCATCGAATTGCAGGAATTGGCATCACGAATCAGCGTGAGACAACGGTGATTTGGAATCGCGCCGACTCGTGTCCCATCCACAAAGCCATTGTCTGGCAAGACCGTCGCACCGCCCCGTTGTGCGAAAAATTAAAAAAAGCGGGAAAAGAAAAATGGGTGAGGAACAAAACAGGGCTTGTGTTGGACCCTTATTTTTCGGGCACAAAAATCAAATGGTTATTGGACAATGTTCCCGGCGCTCGAGCTCAAGCCAAAGCGGGAGCGCTGGCTTTTGGAACGATCGACACTTTTTTAGTCTGGCAACTAACGGATGGCGTGAATCATGTCACCGATGTCTCCAACGCGTCACGCACGTTGTTGATGGATTTAAAAACTCTCCGCTGGGACCCGGCTCTTTTGGAATTGTTCGACGTTCCTCCAGCGCTTTTACCCGAAATTCTTCCTTCGTCATTTATTTATGGCACCACAAAAAATGTGCCGGGGCTTCCCGACGGAATTCCCATTGCAGGAATCGCAGGCGATCAACAAGCGGCTCTCTTTGGCCAGGCTTGCTTTAGCCCCGGCGAAGCCAAATGCACTTACGGCACCGGCTCTTTTTTGCTGATGAACATCGGCAACAAACCGATTGTTTCGCGCCAAGGATTAATCACCACGGTGGCTTGGCAAATAGGAAATAAAACTTCGTATGCGCTTGAAGGATCATCGTTCATTGCCGGCGCCGCCGTACAGTGGTTGCGCGACGGATTAAAAATAATCGAATCGTCTTCGCAAATTGAAGAGCTGGCCCAATCGGTTTCCGACAACGGTGAAGTTTATTTTGTTCCCGCGTTAGCAGGGCTTGGAGCGCCACATTGGAACCCGCACGCCCGCGGCCTGATTCATGGGATCACGCGAGGAACAACGCGCGGCCACATCGCGCGGGCCACGTTAGAGGGAATTGCCTTTCAGCAAATGGAAGTGTTGACGGCTATGGAAAAAGATTCGAAGAGAAAATTGAAAGCGCTAAAAGTAGATGGCGGGGCCTGTGCCAATAATCTGATGATGCAATTTCAATCGGATATCTTAGGAGTTCCGATTGTCCGACCTAAGATGGTCGAAACTACCGCTTACGGCGCCGCCTTCTTAGCGGGGCTGGCTGTGGGATTGTGGAAAGATCAGGAAGAAATTAAAAAAGCCTGGAGGGAAGACCAAACATTCACACCTCAAATCACCGCTAAAAATCGACAAAACTTAAAAGCTCGCTGGGTGGAAGCACTAAAAAAAGCTTAAGCCGAAACCTTGTCTAATTTTTTAAAAAAACTATATATTTTGATAGTTTAATATATTTATAGTTTATTGTTTACAGTAAACTATAAATAGTCTATATTATGATATGCATTCTGCTTTCATAGGCCACGGTACCACTCGACGCAAGATCATCGAATACATTAAAAAAAATGGTTCTGCGCGTCCTTATGACTTGGCTCATGTTCTGGGTATTTCGGCTCAAGCTCTTCATGCTCATTTAAGAAAACTTCTTCATGATCAAATAATAGTAAAAAAAGGCTCTCCTCCTCTTGTCTTTTACGTTTTGGTGGATCAACCCAAAAATCTGCCTAATTCACCATCGGCACCCTTGGATCCTGCCATACAAAAAATTATTAACGAAAATTACATGGATATCAGCCCGGAAGGAGTCATTTCGGAAGGAGTCGAATCGTTTGTCAATTGGACCAAAAGAACAAATCCCTCCCAAAAACTAGATTCGTTGGCCCGTGAGTATGTTGATATCCAGAAAAAAGCCAGCCAGTTTTATAATTCCGATGGCCTGATTTCCGGAATCGGAAAAATAAAAAATATTTTCCCTGAAACCGTTTTGAATGAAATTCTGTATCTCGATTTCTACAGCCTCCCAAAATTCGGAAAAACCCGCTTGGGGCAAATTGTTTTGCATGGCAAACAAAGCCAGGACGTTAAAATGATCGCCGCATTGGCTGAAAACATCCGCGACAAATTTCAATTTATTATTAAAAAATACAAAATAGATGCATGGGCCTGGGCGCCCCATTCCATTCCCAGAAAACATCCCTTTCTGACTGTGCTCAAAAGACATCTCCCTATTACTCTCCCGGAAATTGAAGTGGTCAAAGCGTATAAGGGAAGTATTTTGGTAGCTCAAAAAAGTTTGTCCCGTTTGGAAGAAAGAATTCAGAATGCCCACGAAACAATTTTTGTTCTGGGCAAAGATCATCGTTACAAACGCATTTTGATTGTCGATGACGCCCTCGGATCGGGAGCCACCATGAATGAAATTGCCTTAAAAATAAAAAATGACTCAACCCAATTCATCATGGGCGTAGTGTTGGTGGGAAGTTACAAAGGGTTTGAGGTGATACGGGAAGTTTAATCAAACATGAGAAAAATTCTTGTCTGCCAACATGTTCCGCACGAACTTTTAGGAACGCTCAACCCGCTTCTCAAAGAATCCGGCTTCCGCATTAAATATGTCAATTTCGGAAGAAACCCCGAGGCGCGTCCCTCGTTGGAGGACTATGACGGCCTGGTGGTTTTGGGGGGGCCGATGAATTGCGAGGAAGTGGAAAAATATCCCAACCTCTCGCACGAAGTGCGCTTAATCCAAGAAGCCATCGACAAGAAAAAACCGGTTTTAGGAATTTGTCTGGGGGCGCAACTGATGGCCCGCGCTTTGGGCGCCGCGGTCAAACCCAATCCCGAAAAGGAAATCGGTTGGTATCCGTTAAACTTAAATACCGAAGGGGAACAAGATATTTTGCTGAGACATTTAAAAGGACTTGTCCGTACATTCCAATGGCATGGAGACACTTTCGACATTCCTCGCGGCGCAATTTCTTTAGCCTCCTCCCCTCTTTGCGCAAATCAAGCTTTTAAATATGGCGACAAGGCCTACGCCCTGCAGTTCCATCTGGAAGTGGATCAGGCGATGATCGAGCGCTGGTTTACCGTAGACAATAATCGAGAAGAACTTGAATTTTTAAAAGATAAAATCTTTCCGCAACAAATAAAAGAGGAAACCAAAAATTATATCAATCCCCTGACAGAAAAAGGGGAATTAGTTTTTAAAGAGTGGATAAAACTTTTTGGGGAGGAAAAAAAGAAAATCGTTCTTCCATCGCGGTAAAACTTTGTGATCTCAAACGTAGGCTAAGTATTTCCCTTGTATTGCGAACGCAAAGAGTAGGATTGTAGGAAAAATGTCCAATACACACCCCACATGGAGCCCCTGTCAGAAAAAAGCTCTCAACTTTCTTGAAACATCCGCAGACAATATTTTCTTAACCGGTCGCGCCGGGACCGGTAAAAGTTTTCTCATTCGTCATTTCTTAAAAGATCGCAACCCGAAAAGCTTTCCGGTTGTGGCTAGCACAGGGGCCGCGGCCATTGTGGTGGGTGGCCGGACCTTCCATAGTTTTTTTGGCCTTGGAATCATGGAAGGCGGTATCGAAAAAACAATCGAACGCGCTACTAAAGATCGTCGAGTCGTAAAACGACTTCAAAAAATTGGAGGATTTGTTCTCGATGAAGTTTCTATGATCCCCGGCCCCGCCTTAAGGGCTGCCGAAACTATTTGTAGAATAGCTAGAAAAAAGCACCTGCCTTGGGGAGGCGCCCGCGTCATTGCCGTCGGTGATTTTGCCCAATTACCGCCGGTGTCACGTGGAAGTCAGAAAAAAGAATGGGCTTTTTTAGACGAGTCGTGGAAAAAAACACAGTTTACTTCTATTGCATTGGAAACCATCATGCGTTCGGAAGACAGCGATTACCTTTCCGTTTTAAATCATGTCCGCAATGGTCTGGTGAATGACGAAGTAGAAACTTATTTAAACAGCCGGACGAATCCGGATATCGATGACCTTGAACAAATGGAAGCCACCCACTTATTTCCGCATCGAGAAACTGCCGAAAATTTTAATCTGAAATGTCTGTCTGAATTAAAAAAACCTCTTCAAAAATTCCCGACAATCTACACCGGAAAAGACCGTTTTGTGGAACAAATTAAAAAAAACGCTCCTATCCCTGAAGTTTTACAAATAAAAGAATCGGCTTTGGTCATGACACGCATGAACGATCCACAAATGAAATATATCAACGGTTCTTTGGGAACGATACTAAAAATCAGCAGCGAGGAGATCACCATTCAATTAAAAAATGGAAGGATAGTTGAAATTGAACCGGCCACTTTCTCTTTGTTAGACGCCAATGGGGACCCCATCGCCACTGCCACAAATTTCCCCATCACATTGGCGTATGCTTCTACCATCCATAAAGCTCAAGGAGCCACTCTGGATGGAATGGTCTGTGATCTGCGCCGTTTGTGGGAACCCGGACAAGCCTATGTGGCGTTGAGTCGTTTAAGAAAAGGGTCTGATCTCACACTGACCGGATGGGATGCCGCTTCCATTCGAGTGGATCCGGATGTGATAACGTTTCATCAGTCGTTGGGAAAAGCGGTATTGCCATCGTGGTAATCACCCTATAAAAAAATCCCTTGCACTTTCGGCGGGGTTTTTACTCCGACTAATGGCCGTGATAACAGAAAAGGCGGCCGCACCCGTTTTCAAAACTTCCTGGACATTCGCCAAAGTAATCCCTCCAATCGCCACAACGGGAATAGAAACTTTTTGCACCAACTCTCTTAATTTTTCAATCCCCTGAACGGGATGATCAACCCCCTTCGTAGCGGTAGGATAAATCGCACCAAAAGTGAGATAATTGGCTCCTTCTTTTTCCTTCTCAATTCCTTCATCGATGGAATGAACCGACGCTCCAATAAGGGCCTTTGGCCCCATGATTTTTCGAGCCTCGCGAATGGAAATGGAAGTTGAACCGAGATGCACGCCATCTGCCCCGATTTTTTGGGCCACCTCCACAAAATGGTTGATGATGAGAGTGAACGAATTATGAATTTTAAGATAAGAAATTTCCTGCGCCAATTTTAAAAAATCTTTTTCCGATAAATTTTTTTGACGCAATTGCAACAGTCCCACACCGGACGAAAGAATTTCTTCCGCTAGTTTATAGGCGGGAAAATCGGGGGTATACGAGTCATCGACAATGGGATAAAATCCGCGAATCATTTCAAAAACTCATACGGCATTTTTTTGGAATTTGTCGAGGGAATTTGATGGTTGACGATGGAAGGAAAGAATTGATAGAAAATAGAATAGAGGGAAAATTTGCAGACTCGCGTGCCCCCGATGGAAGAATCCGGCTTTGCCGGTTCTGAGATTGTGGGCCTGCTTCATTGTCAGCCAAAGGCTGACAGGAAGCTATCTAATGGGGACGTAGCTCAGTTGGGAGAGCGCCGCAATGGCATTGCGGAGGTCGACGGTTCGATCCCGTTCGTCTCCACCATTTTTATGAATCCCCATGATGAACAAATTGCCCATGCCTCCAAACTAGCCCTCATTGGCCAATTGACAGCAGGCATCGCCCACGAACTCCGAAACCCCTTGGCCGCCATCCGTCTTTCTGTCGACGAAATCGACTTGATTTGGAAAGCCTTTAAACAAGACAACACCGATCCAAAAACGGATATTTCGCCATTTCTCGAGGACATCACCCGGAACATTTACAAAATGGTGGAAATCATCGAACAGGTTTACCAGATCTCCCACAAACCGGATAACACCTTTAAAAAGTTAAATCTCCATGAAATTTTCCAAGACATAAACAAGATACTCAAAAAAATAACGGAATCTAATAAAATTACACTTACTAGTGAATTAAAGGCAACCAATCCTACTTTTTATGGAAATAGTACACGGATGGAACATATCCTGCTGAATATCATCACCAATGCCGTCGAAGCCATTGTCACAACCGGCAAAAAAGGAAATATTTGGTTCCGCACTTTTTCAGACAAAGTATCTCAAGGAATAAGTATAGAAATTGAAGATGACGGCCCCGGCATCGATGAAAAACATCGTGGTACGATATTTGATCCGTTTTTTACCACCAAAGAGGTAGGAAAAGGATTAGGATTGGGACTTTCTATTACAGCAGAAACAATTCTGGCCCATAGCGGTACAATCACCGCTGATTCTCATTTTGGCAAAGGAACCATTTTTAAAATTTGGCTCCCGCATGACCGGCGCGAAATAGCAAGAATGAAGGGTGATTCACCCAAGCAGGCACACTCCCAAAAATTATGATGCCCAAAATTCTGATCGCTGATGATAATGACGCTTTAAGAGTCGGCATCGCCCGTGTCCTCAAACGGCTTGATCTGGAAATTGTTCTAGCCACAAACGGTCAAGAAGCCGTGGATGCGGCCAAAAAACAAACGTTTGATCTAGCCCTTTTGGATATTCGTATGCCCCAAAAAGATGGTTTGGCGGTTTTAAAAGAATTAAGACAGATCAGCCCTTCCACCCGTACCATTCTCATGACAGCCCATGCTTCTTTAGACACAGCCATCGAGGCCTTACGCTACGAGGTTGTTGATTATTTGTTAAAACCGTTTTCTCTGGATGAGTTGGAGAGCCGGATCAAGCAGATTCTCGACAAATACCATCTGACTAGCCAAAAAATTATTATTCCCAAAAAAAATCCGGAAGAACCGCACATGATTGGAAAATCGGCAGTCCTTCAACACCTTAAAAAAATGGCGCAGGTGATTGGACCAACCCCCTCCCCTCTGTTGATCCTGGGTGAATCGGGAACCGGCAAGGAACTACTGGCGCAGGAAATGCATTATTTATCGCCGTATCGTCAACATCCTTTTGTGGTCATCAACTGTACCGCTCTTTCCCCAGGGTTGCTGGAAAGCGAGCTTTTTGGGCATGAGAAAGGGGCTTTTACGGGAGCTTTGTCCCAAAAAGAGGGGCTTTTCGAAGTGGCTGATGGAGGAACGATTCTTTTCGATGAAATCGGCGATCTCCCGTTGGGACCCCAGGTCAAACTTTTGCGGTTTTTGCAATCCCACGAATTTCAGAGAGTGGGAGGAACCAAGACCATCAAGGTGAATGTCCGGGTGATGGCCGCCACCAACCGTAATCTGAAGGAGGCTGTGGCCCAAAAACAATTCCGGGAAGATCTTTTTTATCGCCTGAATGTTTTTGAAATCACCATTCCCCCCTTGAGAGATCGCAAAGAAGACATCCCTCTTCTCGCCAATCATTTTCTTGAAAAATACCAAAAACTGCTCCAAAAAGAGACCTCTTTTTCTCCAAAGGCGCTCGAAATTCTGGATGCTCATTCTTGGCCCGGCAACATTCGCGAGCTTGAAAATGTGATTGAGCGCGCCGTTGTTCTTGTGCCGAACAAACAACCGATTGGGCCGGAAGAATTTGCCAGCCGGATTCTGGATAAGGATGCAGAAACTCCCCCGTCGGTCTTTTCCCAAACCTCTGTCAATTTGAAGGAAATTGAGAAAAATGTTCTTTTTCAGACGCTAGAAAAAAACCGGTGGAATCAGACAAAAACAGCTCAGGAATTAGGGATCAAACGGACCACTCTTCAGTATCGAATTCAAAAATACGAAATTATCAAAAACGGACATTAAATTGCCAAAATGGGGTGCCGAAATTTGGCATTTTGCCGAAAAATCGGCAATGGATTTGGCAATAGTTAAATAAATAAATAACAATAGCGCTTTAGATCAAATTCTTTCAGACATTCCATTAAAAATTATTTTGAATACTCTGCCAAATTAATGAGCCCTTCCTAGCACTTAGTCAAGTAATTGACTATAATAATTACTATTAATATATTTTGGCGATTTTTCTATTCTGGCCCTCATTTTTTTAAAAAACAAATAAAAATCAAACAGTTAAAATAAAAATAATATTGGCACAGACCTTGCTATATATAAAGAAAACCAAGGGATGGGAAGATCAGACAAAACACTAACCTAAAAGGAGGAATGAGTATGAAGAATAATAAAATGTTATTGGCAACGGGAGGGGCCCTGATGGCAATCGGGATCTTTTTCCTTAAAGCCAACATTCAAATGGACTATACGTCCGACGTATTGGCGGGCACAACCCCTAATACATTGTTAAAGGCCGCTTGTACCGACCCAACCGTACAGGCTTTTACACCTGATATTGCCGCAACCATCACATGGACCATTGCCGCTACCGCTGGTCCATTAGCATCGGTGTCGCTTGCGGAAACCGGTGCTGTCAATGGTGACACCAACCCGTCCGCCCCTGTTTCCATGAACGTAGGTGGAGATCCAGCCGGTTATCTGGAATATACCTACACGGCGCCGAAACATAAAGCCGACGGTATCGCTTGCCAAACCTTGAGCCAATCAACCCTCAAGGATAATGGTGACGGAGCAGATAACACCAAATTCGACATTGCCGTGTCCAATTTGGCGGATACCGATGCCGGTTATACAGTCGCTGACAAGGTGGATGCGGTAGCCAGTGGTACACCGGTCATGATCTTTGGGACCGGCGGACAAATTGCCGGTGCTGGTATTACCGATGCCAATGACCTCTCGGCCAAGGAAGATGGCCAAGTGGAATTTGGCGGCGGTGTTGAAGCCCAAGGGGGATACGAACTGCACACCGTTGTGGATGTCACCAACTATGACGTTGTGAACACCACAGATCAGGAAACATTAACCCTAACCTTTACTGCCACCTGATAATAAAGGTTAAGCCATGGAGAACGATATGAAAAAGAAACTATTATTGGCAACGGGAGGGCTCCTGATGGCAGTCGGGATCTGCCTCCTTAAAGCCAATATTCAAATGGACATCACAGCGGATGTCTTGGCGGGGACAACTCCGAACATGCTCCAAAAAGCGGCATGTACGGACCCAACCAACGCCGCTTTTACCCCTGATCCGTCCTTTGATATCTCCTGGACCATCACGGCCAATGCGGCTCCGTTAGCATCTGTGACGGAAAGCCTCACCACTCCTGTCAATAACGATATAACCGTTGCGGTAGCCTCAAATATGAACGTTGGGGCTATTCCTTCGGGGTTCCTGGGCTTAACGGTCCGGGCTCCGAAGCATAAACTCGACGGTCTGCATTGCCAAACCTTGAGCCAATCAACCCTCAAGATGAATGGTGATGGGGCGGATAATGTCAGATTCGACGTTGCCGTTTCCAATTTGGCAGATGACGATGCCGGTTATACAGTCGCTGACAAGGTGGATGCCGTGGCGAGTGGTACGCCGGTCATGATCTTTGGGACCGGCGGACAGATCGCCGGAAGTGCCATTACCGATGCCAATGACGCTCCGGCCAAGGAAGATGGCCAGGTGGTCTTTGGCGGCACTGTTGAAGCCCAAGGGGGATATGAGCTCCATGTTGTTGTGGATGTCACTAACTATGATGTCCAAAATACCACCGATCAGGAAACTATTACCGAAACCTTTACGGCCAGTTAAAGGAAGTCGGGTTATTAATATGTATTAAGAGTCAACCCAGTTAGCTTCAGGCTAACTGGGTTGACTCCATTTTTAAACACTAAAAATAGGGGACAACGTGGGGCACAGAAATTCAAAAACTTTTCTTTTGAGATCGGTGCTCAGTGCCCTCTTACTCGCTTGTTCTCTCCATTTTGCTCTCTCCCAAAATTATGAAATGTCCCTGGAATCGGCTGACGTCTGGGCCTCCAGCCAAACCACGGCCGCCCTATCCGGAAGTTGCAGTGACCCCGCTGTTACGGCTTACGCCATGGATGGAAGTTACAACGTCACCTGGTCGATCACGGCCGCCAGCGCCCCCGTCTGTGCGTCAACCCTCTCGATGCCGACAGGCCAGGTCAACGGAGACACCATCCCTTCGGTCACTTGTAATAATGCCACCGACCAAAACGGTTTTGTGGTTATGCAGCACCGACAACCGAGCATGAAGTTGTCAGGCTTGGTCTGTATAACTCAAGACAGAAGCACCCTTCAGGTGAATGGAGATGGAGTGGACAATACCAAATTTGACATCGACATCGATACCGTATCGGCAACCACCTGGAATGCGGCCAACAAGGTGGATGCCTCCACCTCAGCCAGCAAAATCACCCTTTTTGGAACCTCGGGACTTATCGGTGCGGCGGCTCTTATTGATGGAAACGACAATGATAATTTGAATAACGGTGAGGTGGAATTTGGCGGCACAACCGCCTCCAAAGGGGCCAGCCGTATTTTTACAAAATTGGATGTGACCAATTATGACGTGGTCAACACCACCGACCAGGAAACTTTAACCTATACCTTTACGGCTCAGTGAGAAGGGGATAGAATGACAATTCGCCTATGACAAAAAATTATTTCCAAATTCTGACGGCGGTTTTACTTTTTATTTCCCTATTCAAATTTCAATCCAGCTTAACAGTGGCAGAAATAGCCTTGGCCGAAGCGGCCTCGGACAGTGTGGAGTTTGAAGTCTCGGCCCTTTGTTCCCCCCATTCGCAAATTATCAATCCCGAGACGGTGAGTTTTCGATTTATGCCGACAAGCACCCAGTCGGGGTTGCAGATCAACGCCACTCTGTCGGTGGACGATGGATCCGAGATTATTTCAGATGAAAACCGTTTTGACACGCCAACCAAGGGATGGGTAGGAAGCCTTTTTAAAGGACCCGAGGTGAGCGCCCGCTACTTCTGCCAAGAGCCACCAGCCATTCCCCAGATGCATGTCAGTTACGCCCCTCTTTCGGATGTGCAACTATTGTTTGGCAATGATCACAACTGGGCCGCCTTGCGCGAATTGGACGGGCTCAATTCGGCGGCTCGCAACACGCTTCTTTCGCTCAAAAAAGAGGAGGAAGAAAAATATGGCGCAGGGAATCAGACCAACAACCCTTATTGGCTGGCCTTTTCCATGCCGGTCCATAGCAACGGCATTTTCCGCACGACTCTTCGGTATGAGGTAATTAATTAGGAAGCCATCAATTCCCCGGCCAGTATAATCTTGTAAAAATAATTGGTGCGTACCAGATCTTCGGAAGGCTCTGTTTTGGTAATTAATATTTTTTGGATTGTTTTCCTTGTTTTTGACTCAACCAAGGCTACTTTTTTTTCTGTTTCTTCAATAATTTCTATCCCTGGTTTTTTTCTTGTGTACTTTATTTCGCAGAGATTCAAGACATGATCAGCCCTGTCAAATAAAAGATCAATTTGAATTCCCTTTTTATCTTTACCTCCTCCCTCAAAATAGGGGCCATAAGAGTAATCGATGCCGGAAAAACCCAGAATTTGGCTAATTTTTTTGGCATGATCCATGCAAAGATATTCAAAGGATTGTCCCAACCACGATAAATAAGCCGGTGTTTGAGTGATACGGTAAAAAATATCCCCCAGTTCCCCCTCTATTTTTTTTAACAAAGACTTTATGAAAGAAAAATAAAATCTCATATAGGCATCTTTTAAACAGTAGAGTACCTGTTTGGAATTTTTGCTTTTGTGAAATGGTAAATAGGACTGGATAAAACCGGCCATTTCGAGATCATAAAGTTGACTGGTCAAACCACCGCCTAATTGGATTTTGGAAAGCCTGGAAATTTGGAAGCGATTCAAACCATAAGGATGATGAGCCAGACTTTCCACAATTTTTTGAAAATCATGGTTTTCGCCAAAATGTGAAACAAAAATACGATTGTACTCTTCAGTAAAATACCCATGGGGGGTAAAACCAAGTTCTTGCATAGCTGCGTGGATGGAAGTTTTTTGTCCCAACAGCTCCAAATATTTGGGAATACCCCCCACAAGCATGTAGGCTTCCAAAATCTCCGAATCAGACCGGGAACCAAGCATTTCTTTTGTTTCGCTGATTGAAAAAGGTTTGAGATGAATTTCAAGATCCGTTCTTCCAAACAACGCTTTTGAACGGATCACTTTTTTGATCATAAAAGAGGCAATGGAACCGCACAGAACAAGATGAATTTGCCCCGAGCGGGAGAGATACTGCTCCCACACCATTTTGAGATCCGACACAATTTCGGAACGATAGTTGGCCATCCACTGAAATTCATCAAAAACAATCACAGTCTCCCCCCCTTGGCAAACATCCAACAGCTCTTTGAATGCTTCCCTCCAGTTTTTTAAGGGTGATTCACCCAAGGTTTTTTTGACAAACTCTTTTTTGGTCTGAAAAGAAAGCTGAGATGAAAAATTGAGAATTTGATGGGACTTGCTCTGATTTTCCAGCCCTTCAAAATAGATGGCCTTGCGCCCTTCCAGCGCCTTTCGAATGAGTTCGCTCTTGCCCACCCGCCTTCTTCCATAAATAATTGTTATTGTTGATTTTTTATTATTTAAGGTCTGCCTTAATTGCCCTATTTCCCTTGTTCTGCCAATAAATTCACTCATATTTTCTTCCTATCTATGGTATTTTAACAGTAGATAGGAAGAATTTCAATAGGAAATTCTTCCTATCCTGAGAGCCCGGACAAAAATGGATTGATGTGATTACGGGCTAAGATGACGCAACTTTTCGTACAAAGAGGCCGGTTCGTCGTGATGCAGGATTAAAACATAAGTATCTTTTCCCGCAATTTCGGAAAGGTAATAACGTGTGCCTGACAACACAAAAGCATAATTGGCCGACGCACCGCCCAGTGGTGTGACTATTATTTCTACATCAGGGTTATCGAGCCCAAATGTGTCCATCTGATCGATGGTGGAATAAGGTCCTTCGTAGTTTTTGTAATGAATGATCTTTAGAATATCCAGAAGTTCTTTGCTATCCTGGGGGCTCATCTGGTTGTTGGTTTCTCGCAAGTTCTCCCCCTCCTTTAAAAAATGATATTCTCGGCCGTTCACCTTGAGAGTGAGAGAGCTCCCCTCTTTCAATCCATAAAAAGGATTACGAATTCTTAAATCCATAAAGGCTGGAAAGATCATCTTCCGCAGACGATTGGCCGCTGTAAAAACTTTGGAGGTATCTCCAGTTGAACTTCTAAAATAAAATTCCGTTCCCGAGGGGGCGTCCAGACCGAACGAAAGCAAAATCTCTTTTTGGTCTTTAAGACCCATCGTGATTTCATACTGCGGCGGGTCCAATCCAAAACTGGATAAACTTTGTTCCGAAGTTGTGAGTTCACTTAAGGGGTATTCTTCCACATAAGGGAGATGGCATAGAACCCTCGTCAGCGCTTCCAATTGCGGGTCGTTGGCGCTGTCGCTTAAGGAACCCCAGTTTAATTCCCAGGCCATATTTTCCCCATGGGTTATGAGCTGAGCTATAATCGGGGTTTCCCCTTGTTTGGTTATTTTTAACGAGGTGATGTCAGAGGCGGCGCAAAAATTTTGTTGTTTGATCTTTTTGGAAAAGGAGATGTTGAGGAAGACAAAAATCAGTCCCAAGACAATGCCAAAAATAAGAATGTCGCGTAAAATTTTCATCCCTTTATTTGCCGCCTCAACCAAAAAAGAAAAGTACATAAAAAGGCAAACGCTGGTAATCCATAAAGGCTTAAGTTTTTAATCCAGAAATTTTCCCAGGGCTCTAAAATCATGTAACGTTCTTCTGCGGCCTTTTCAGAAATCCAGGGGATATTTTCTTTTTCCTCTAAAAGCCACCGGATGGCCAACACCAGCATTTGCTGGTTGTCGCCGTAGTTAAGATTTTTTGTTTGAAAAATTTTTCCTGTCCCAAAAACAACCATTTTTGGCTGTAAATCCCCCTCCACTTCCTTGGTGCTGGAAGCCGCAAGAGTGAAAGGTCCCGGTTTAGCCTCGTCCTCCAACAAGTTATAGATCACACCAGGGGGAGTAGTGAGAAAGGAAGTCCACGAAGGATGATTCACCGAAATATTTTTTGCGGCTTCAACCAATTCGAGCCCCTGAACTTCAGGAAGGTAAAGTTTTTTATCCATCGTAACTGTCAACGGTGTGTGGGGAACAGTTGTCGGCGGATAAAGGAAAATTTCAGTTAAGGGAATTCTTTGTTTCAAATTCTCTTTGTTGATAACAAGATGAGACGTCAAGACAAGCCCTTCTTCTTTTAAAATTCGGGTCACTGACGGGGAAACGGGAGGATCCAAGGCCAAAAGCAGGGGAAGATGTAAGGCGTGAACCAGTTTTTGAAAACTTGTTTCTTCCTGACTGTAAAATGAAGTCCGGGAACTAATGACAAACAGGGCGGAGCACTTACCTTCTACGACCTCGGGAGAAGACTGATCCAAGGAAACAGCCTCTATTTTGTAACCTCTGTCTTCGAGTCTGTTTTTTAAAGTGACAAGTCCGTCTGGGCTTGGGTCTTGAATATCTGGCTCCCCATGTCCTATCAAAAAACAAAGGGGAAGTGTCGTCTTTGAAAGAAGGCGAGCCAACCCCGGCATGAGAATATCTTCTTTAAATGACCCGACCTTTACCCAGCGTTCCCCAGCCGTCAGCACCGTTTCCCCCGTGCGATTCACACCATACTTTTGAGCCAGAAGAATCTCTTTATTGATGCTTTTGACTTCGACTTCAATATTGGGGGTCTGACCATGGATCTGCTTTCGAAGCCAGTCGGCGTAAGGGGCGCTTTTATCATCGTTTTGGATGAAAATAAGTATCTTGACCGGCTCTTTAACTTTGGCAAGCCAGTTGATCGACTCCTGACGAAGAGCATAGACTTTGGATTGGGACAAATCGGCCACCTGTTCGTATTTGCGGGCCACCAAATTTAAAACAGCCAGAAAAAAGAAAAGAATAAAAATCCCCCCCTTTTTTTTGAGCCATCCTTGAAATTTTTGAGGGGAGGGAAGCCCCCGAACCAGTGAAACAATAAAAAGGGCCAGGCTCACCGCCAGAACCAAATACTGCATCCAGAGAGGCTGGACATTTTTGGCAATAAGAACGAGCGAGCTGGCCGCAAAAATGAGAACAATCCAAGTCATCGTACGAAATGTTGCCGTATCTTAAGCCATCCGAGTACCAAAATAAAAAAAGTGGTAGTTAGATAGGCAACAATATCCCCCATAAAAATAAGACCGTTTCGAAAACTTTCGAGGTGTGCCAGAAAAAGAAAATGGGCAAAAACTTGATCCCACGGGGCTGTGGCCACGTGCGCCAGCCAGGAAATCACAACAGAGCAAAAAATAACGGCATAGGTAATGATGGCCGCTACGATTTGATTTTCGGTAAAGAGCGAAGCCACAATTCCAGCCGCCACTAAGAAAAGGAGAAACAGGGTATACCCCAGGTAGGTGGTGAAAATCTGGGGAAGATAGGGTTCCCCCTTCCAGATCACAACAGCCGGGTAAATGAGGCTGAACACTAAAAGCGCCAGTACGAGAGTGAGCGCCCCCAGATATTTCCCCATAAGAATCTCCCACGGTCTGAGCGGGTAACTGACCAAGAGATCGTAAGTAAAAAGTTTACGCTCCTCGGAAAAACTTCTCATCGTCATAAGAGGAACAATAAAAATGAATACATTAACGAGATCCCTTAAGAAAGGGATGACAAGATGGACGGTTACATTCAGCCCCTCAACGGCCCGAACATCTTCCGAGGGGTTTGCAAGGGTTAAGTATTTATCCACCGCCGCATAGAAATAAGTCCCCGACAAAACCAAAAAGAGGGTGAGAATAACCATGGCAAAAGGGGTCTCAAAAAAAACCTTCCATTCCCTCCAAGCAATGACACAGACTTTTTTCATAAAGTATACCTCTTTAAACAAGCCCCAAAGGGGCGCTGAGGGGGAGGCTCCATGTGGCTTAGCCACTGGAGGGGGCGACGCGAGCCCCTTTAATAGCCCCTTGAAACAAAGTTTCAAGGCTCCCCATGATTTTACTGGGCTCTCCCTCATAACGAACTTCGCCCGAATTGATAAAAATAATGTGGTCACAAATCTGCGAAATTTCGGAAAGGACATGGGAAGACATCAGCACCGACCCTTGCCCCTTTTGGCTCTCGATTAATTGCCGTATTTCGATGATCTGCGCCGGATCAAGAGCCGAGGTGGGTTCATCTAGCAGGAGGACACGGGGTTTACCCATCAACGCCTGGGCTAGAGCGGCCCGTTGCCGATTCCCCTTGGAGAGGCTTCCGATCAGTTTGTTGTAGATTTTTGTCAAACCACAATGTTCGGTCAGTCTTTCGCATTCGGTGCGCCGCACCTGAGAACTAAGCCCTTTAAGCTTTCCCACGAAATCAAGATATTCCCCTACCCTCATTTCACGATAGAGGTAAGGAGTTTCGGGCATGTAACCAATGCGGCTTCTGACCTTGAGAGGTTCTTCGATATAAGACAACCCATCCACAACAACTTCTCCACTGGCTGGCACTAAAAATCCTGCCAAAATTTTAAGCAAGGTCGACTTACCGGCGCCATTCTGCCCGATAAGACCGGTAATGGAACCTGGAGGGATTGTGGCATTGATATTTTTCAGAGAATGAAAACGTCCGTAGAAATGATTTAAGTTTTTAATCTGAATCATTGTATAAAGCGATAATTACTTTAGTACTGACAGCCAAGGAGTTGATTGTCTGCTAAGCTACTGTTCTGTCAGTATAGAGACGACGAAATTAGATTGCAAGAAAGTTAATTCGAGTTTACAATTATTTTTCTAAAAATAATGCGATATCATCTTAGAAAAAATATTCTCTTTGTCAGCGCCATCCTCATTGCTTATGGTTTCATCTTTGTAGGCGGAAAAACCCCCTCAGCCCAAGGAGAAGAATCGGTAGCCATGGCGGCTGATATTCAATCTTCTATTCAGATTTCACTTTCTGAGGGGACAAACCAGTCGGGGAAAAAAACTTACCTTGTTGGCAACTCCATTAATTTTGGAGAAATCTCTTTTATTCATCCCGAACTCACGAGTAACGGGGACGCCTATTTGGAAAACGGCCATTTAAAGCTCGAAGCGGTCTTGAACGTCGGGGTAATTTTTAGTGGAGCCAGCCAGGCAACGCTCGATGTCACCCGTCTTTTGGCCTCGACAAACCCATTTACTAAAACCTACTATTCCCTTTCAACAAACCGTTCCGACACGCTGAGTGAAGTCTATGACGAACCTCGTACCAACACGTTAACAACAATCACCGAATCAGCCACGGTTCCTTTGCGTTTGGTTTTAGAAATTAAACCCCAACAACAGGGAAAATTGTCTGATCATTTCCGACTGGAGACTACAACGTTATGAAAAAAACGAAAAAAATAACCCGACTGTTTGTTTTTACTTTTTTATTTCTCATTAGTTTTTGCTGGAGCATTTCTCCTTCTTTGGCCAAAAAATCTGACTCAGGCGGAGGAGGAGGATATGCCGGGAGCGATAAAGAAAAAATGGAAAAAACCGGAAAAGCAGTCAATGTGATTGGCGTTGGCCCCCCTATCGTGGATTTGGAATGCACAGCAGGAGAAAAAAAGACCTTTACCATTAAGGTGGATAATTCCAACCCCGACCCCGCGGGAGTCACCGTTTTAAGTTTTGGCATGGTAACCACCGGCGCTAAGGATATTATCCAGAAACCAATCGCCTCATTACCCCCAAACGCGCTGGTCCGTCATACTATTATTGAAACCCCTTATCTGACAATCCCTCCCCGCAGTTACAAAGAGGTCTCCATCACCATCGACGTTCCGGACGGATTGACCGGCACGCAGTATGTCAGTTTGTCGGCCGCCAGTACCGGCTACTCGGACCAACATGGTTATGTCCGTAAATCGGAATACGAAGCGGGAGTTGATATGGGAATGCAACCGGCGGTGGGAGTCACTGTCAAATGCAACATGATTGGCACCATGAAATATGCTTTGTCCTTAGACAAGCTCGAGAACCATAAAGCCAGTGGCAACGAACCCACCACTCTTTCGGGGGTCATCAAGAATATCGGAAATGGCGAGGTCATCACCGTACCGGCCTTAGTCCTTTTGAATTCTTCCAACCAGGTGGCTGGACGCCTTAAATCTGATAGCCGGGTGACGATGGTGCCGGGAGGAATCTACGACGTGAATTTCAAGTCGCTGTTTAGCAATGTCCCCGCCGGTACATACAAAGCGGTCTTTTCCATCAGCGACCCAAAATATCAGTTGACCCCCATAACCCGCGAGGTGGTGGTTCACTAACCCTGCTGTGGCAGAAGAAGGGCCATTCGCAGGCTGATCGCAGAGCTCTCAGCACCTGGGGCGCCAGAGGCGCTGAACCGCGCTCATGGCATCTGGGGCACCAGAGGTGCTGATCCAATGAAAATTGTCTGCGCACTCCTTCTGCTCTGTTTTATTTTTGCCTCTCCAGGTTTTGCGCAAGAAATAACTTCAAAAATCGAAGTTGGGATTGGCGAAAAAAAAATAATCGACCTAGAAGGATTTGGTTTTTTTATCTCGGATGAAACAATCGCTTCTGTCGAAGAAGTCCCTCCCAACCGCATTGCTGTCACAGGAATTCGCGGCGGTGAAACCCAAATTCTCTATTGGAAAGATTCGATCCTTCACACAGTAGTTGTATCGGTTACCGTTCCGGCTCTTTTTACCGGCTCGCGGGGAAAAACGCCGCAATTTAAAGGAAACAGACCCTTTTTCATCTATGAATTCCAAAATTCATCCGGTTTCTCCAACAAATTATTTTTTAGTTCTCCCTCTTACAATCATACCCTGATTAGTAAATTCCCCGTGGCAAAGGGGAGCTTATCCACTCTTGGCACCTTTCGTCAAAAAGAAGGGGAAGCCGATTCAGTGACACGAGGGCAAGTCACCTATCTGGATACAAAACGGTATTTTCAGTTTGGAGAGACAACAGCGACCACCTCCCGTTTCGGCATTTTTAATTCGTCTTCTTTACTGGGATCTCTACTCCGTTTCAATGCAGTCCCTCAATCCAGCAAAAATGTCACTCACGAGATCAACTTTTTTGGTGGCTCCACACTCCCTTCCAACCTTCTAGAAACAGCCCTGAAAGATCCTCTCTATGGCGCCAACTATTCTTTTACCCGTTACCTTCCTAAAAAAATATTGCCCGATTTTGCCAATGCCTCGGCCTTTAGTTACCAAGGCAAGGGGAACAATTCGACTCTGATTGGCGGTGTGGGAGAGGCCAATTATCATGTAGGAAAAAATATCTCCCTGGGAGGAGGGATGGCCCGGGGAGAGGGAGGCTATGCGGGAACCTTTCGACCTGCTTTTGAAAAGGAACGGGGATTGTTGACAGGAAGTTACACTTACATCAATCATGGTTTGACAGAGATCGGTCAGCTGTCGCAGGGAAACGACGAACACAACGCCTCTCTGGATACCCAGTGGCTTCTTAAAGATGACAAAACTATCCTGGGAGGAAGTGTTACCCATGAAATGTCACTTCCTAAGGGAAATTCGGAGGAGTCCTCGACCACAACTACGAGTGGGAATTTTTCGTTTAGTAAAAGGCTGGCCTTAAGAAAATTCTACGGTCTTAGTTATAGCGCAACCCGCTTTCTGATAGATGGGAAGCAAACGCTGTCGAATGGCATGGGAGGTAACTTGGTTTATCCCCTCTCGAAAAGTTCGCGGGTGAGCCATAACCTCCAGTATACCCGTTCGGATCTCGGTACTTCTGCCAATGGAATGGGCTTTTCGACCGCGTTCGATTTTGAACGCCGGAACATCACGTATGATTCAACCCTGTCAACGTCTGTCGCGGAAGGGGATAATTTGGCCAGCGAATCCTTAAGTCTCGACCAAAGTCTCCAATGGGCTATCAAAGATGGAGTTCTCGAGCTGGGGGCCAACTACACCAAACCCTCCCTGCGCGATAGCAACACCCATCAGTTTATTTTTAGTCAGCTTTTTAACTACCCTCTCACCAGCCTTCAGTGGTTCTCGGTTGCCAGTTCGCTCAGTCTTCTAAAATCGGGAAGTGTGAGCACCGTAAACGGAAGCATGGGGCTTGTTTACCGCCGCTTCTTTGGACCAGCCGTTGTTTCCGATCCTCTTTGGAAAAGACTATTCAAGGGAGGAGGAACTTCATCGGTTGAGGGAAATATTTTTTGGGACAAAAATTATAATTCGTTTCTGGACGAAGAGGATACCCCCATTGCGGGCGCTCATGTCTTTCTTGACAAAGGTTCCAAAGCGATCACCGATAAGGATGGCCACTTTACTTTCAAGAGTGCCAAGCCGGGGGAACACCAATTGCATGTGGAACGGGAAAGCATCCCCCTTCCCGATCCAAACATCAAAATCCCCGAACAAACTTTTACCACCAATGGGCACGATACGCTCAATCTACCGATCCCTCTCACGATTCCAAAGGCAACCCTTCGCATTCAATTTTTACTGGATACGAATGACAACCGAAAAGCAGATGAAACGGATGGGGTGGCCCTTATTCTTCATGCCATTGTGACCCTGCCGTCAGGAGAAATACGCACCATTTCAACACGAGGACAAGGGGGAACATTGGTCCAGGGAATTGATACCGGAAAAGTTGCTGTCCGAATTGATCCTGCTGAAATGCCGGAATCGATCCAGTCGCTGGGCCCTGTCGAACAGAAACTAACAATCACAAACTATGACGAATATACGGTCATCTTTTTGTTTAAGCCTACCAGGGGACTTCAGGGAAGAGTCGTCATGGCCGAAGGAAAACCCCTTCCCAGAAATATGACACTTAAGCTGGGCAAGTTTGTTTCAACAGTGGATGGACAAGGATATTTTTGGCTTAAAGATTTAACGCCGGGCACTTACGACTTCACACTCACCAATATACCAAAGGGATACTGCAAGGAAGCCGGGTTTCCAAGTCAGCTTATTGTACCCACTGATTCTTTCGTACAAAGTATGACGTTCACCTTGACCGATCAGTGTGCTCCGTAATTCAGAGATGAAGGTTAGGCTGGCTAAAGATCAGGGCACGAAAATCTCGCCAGGCATTGTAAGACAAGCGTTCCAGGGGGGCATGGTCATCCGACAAGACGGAAGCCGACTCATCGATTTGCGCCTCGGCAATTTCTTGCAAAGAATGCGTGACTACTTCTTCTAATTCCAAATTCTGGTTGGCCCACAACTTCCCCTTAACTTCATCCAAGGAAGTTTTATTTTTATAAGCAATTAAGAGAGTATTGGTTGGATTGATAGGAATTTCAAACAAGGATGGAAAGACACTGGCGACTGTTTTCACCAAGGTTTTTGAAACTTTTTTTTCCGGTGAGGGATCCGCCAAGTTCATCATGACAAACCCCACATCGTTCAGATGGTTTTTAAGCGCCGTATAAAATTCCTGCGTGGCCACATAAAAAGGAATGAACAAATCTCCCGTATAGAGATCCAGTGCAATGACGTCGTAGATTTTTTGGGAACGTTCCACAAAAGGGCGGGCATCGGTGATGGTAATTTTATTTTTTTCATCTTCGGTAAGGCCAAAATATTTTTTACCCGCCTCAATCACCTTGTCATCAATCTCAACTCCATCCACTTCAAGCTGTGGTGCAAAATGTTTGAACTGGGTCATACTGATACCGGCGGCCACCCCCAAAAAAAGGCAATGGGAAGCTTGGGGTTGTAAAATGGGAAGCAGATTAAAATAGTCCCAAAAATTTCCGGTCAGCAGATGGTCACGGTAGAGGGTGGAATGAATGACTAAAAATTGCGATGACAAGTTAACCGAATTTTCCTCGGTATCTTCATAGACAAAAACGCGGGCATACTTTGATTCTTCATCCGAAAGAACCCGTCCCGATTTGGTCAAAAAATGGAGATAAGAATCGGAAACAGGAATCTGTGAGAGAGGGATCAAAAGCCCCAAAGCCAAAGCGGCCGTGCGATAGCGAACAACAAGTCCCCCGATAGCCAACGCCATCAATGTTACAAAACAAAAGGTCAAGCTGGCTTTGGTGCCAAAAGTGGGAATGAGATAAAAGGCGGCCAAAAAAGTTCCGAGGATACTTCCGGCCGTTGATAAAGCATAAATGGATCCAGCGGTCGTCCCCACATGGCCGATTTTGGCTCGCACCGCGATGATAAAGGGGGATACCATGCTTAAGAAAAACATCGGGAGACCAAAAAGAATCAGACTTCCCAAAAGTGTTCCGGTAATAATATCAAATTCGATTAAGGAATGGAGAATCGAAAAAGAAAAGAGACGAATACCCACGCAATAAAGGGCGGCCAAAAGAATAAAGCCATAAAGAAGCGAAGTCGCCCCATTCCGATCGGCAAGCCACCCCCCTAACCAATAACCGCAAGCTAATGCGAGCATAATGATGCCGATAAGACTCCCCCACACGTAAACAGAATATCCAAAGTAAGGAGCCAGAAGACGAAAACCAAGCATCTCGAGAACCATGATTACAGCGCCTGTAACAAAAGGGGTTAAGAGAAGATAACTTCTGACAAAAAGTTCTTTTGACATAGGTTAGGAAGTGTATCAGTAAATAAGGAAAATGTACTCATTAAAAATTAATCAACCCTATTTATTGTTCTTTTTTATTATAAACCTTGTGGGTCTTGTTGGCTGTGGCTCTAGCAACGGATTAGAAGAGGACTTAACAATCACGATTTCGGCTATGTCTTTTAGTCCAACAGCGCTCAACGCTCTTGCGGGGGATACAATTACGGTGATCAATGATGATACGACGACTCATACGGTCACTTCCGAGTCGAGCCCCTCGTTGTTCGACAATTCCGGGACATTTGATACGGGAAATATTTCACCTTCGGGAACGACCACTTTTAGAATTCCCGATTCGGCAACTTTGGGAACCATTTATTATTTTTATTGTAATCAACATAAAAGTCTCATGAGTACCCCCAACGGGACGATCACGATTCAAAATTAAATACAAATACCCCATGGTTCATCAAAAAATGAAAGTAGTCCTCACTTTTTTTCTACTTCTTTGTTTTTCCACCACAAGCTGGGCGGCCGATTGGAAAGACGAATTTGTCACTCACCTCCACAACGGCGCCGTTTATGTACAGGATAAACAAGGCCACGATCTGCTCGCGCATCGCATTCACGATTCGTTCATGCCTGCTTCCATCATCAAGCTGGCCACCACGGCTTGCGCTCTTAAATTATTGGGGGAAGATTTTCGTTTCACGACTGATTTTTATATAACACCGGATAAGACACTCATCGTCAAAGGTTATGGCGACCCGATGATGACCTCCGAAGAGTTGGCCGCTATCGCCGACGAATTACAAGAAAAAGGAGTCAGGCAAGTAAGCGGGATAATTCTCGACGATTCCTATTTTTCTCCGCACATTGTTATTGATGGAATCGAACATTCGTCCAATCCGTATGACGCGCTCAATGACGCGCTGTTGGCCAACTTCAGCACTATCAATATTCGTAAATTAAGAAATGGGCGCATCGAATCGGCCGAGCCCCAAACTCCGTTGACCCCGTTGGCTCTGGAGATGGCCAAAAAAATGAGAGTGGGAAGTGGACGGGTCAATCTGGCGCACGATCGTCTCAAAGCTGTCCGTTATTTTGGAGAGTTGCTGGCCGCTTTTTTACAAAAGGAAAATGTGACGGTCAGCAATGTCGCCAATAATATTCGGTTAGGTTTGGTTCCTGACAACGCAAAATTAATTTATCAACATCATTCCTCGCACAATCTCCACGATGTACTTTTGGGGATGCTCGAGTTTTCAAACAACTTCACCGCCAACCAGATTTTTTTAAGTTTGGGAGCCAAAGTGTATGGCCCCCCCGCCACTGTTGAAAAAGGGGTGAATGTGGTGAGCAAATTTTTGAGGGAAGAAGTGGGATGGAATCATTTTCAAATCGCCGAAGGTTCCGGACTTTCGCGCAGAGATAATGTGACTCCTTTTGAAATGATGCAACTGGTTCGTTATTTAGAGCCGTACAAAGAATTGTTTCCACTGAAAGACAAAGACCAATTCCGGGCTAAAACCGGCACACTGAATGGAGTCAATACTTTTGCCGGTTTCATGCCGGTGGATCACGACGGAGAAGTGCGGTTTGTGATTATGATCAACGATCAAGTCCCCTCTCTTTATAAATTTCAACTGGCCGAAATGTTGCAGCGAGGGTTAAACGGCGAACCGTTGGGGGTCATTAAAAATCCGGCTCCTCGTCGGAGAAGTCAAAGAGTAAGAAGACACTAGACAACTCCCTTTTTTCCAACTAAAAATGAAACTTCTCGGTTTCATGCCGAGAAAAATAATCCAATTTTAGGTCCCAAGGGACCGAGTTTTTATAGGTATGAAAAATGCTGTTACAAATTCTCAAATCCAAAATTCACCGCGCGACGGTCACCGACGCCAACATAAATTACGAAGGGTCCATTACACTTGATGAAGACTTGATGACCGCCTCGGGGCTCTACATCAACGAGATGGTCCACATCTGGGACGCCACCGAAGGACATCGCCTCTACACCTACTGCATGCCCCCCGCGCCCAAAGGCTCCGGCACCGTTTGTATTAACGGAGCGGCGGCGCGGCTCATCAAAAAAGGGCATATCATCATCATCACCAGTTTCGTCAACATGACGTTGGAAGAATATAAAAATCATTTGCCCAACAAAGTGATCGTCGACGAAAAAAACCGGATTAAAGAAGTAAAAAATGTTTAAAGAAAGTTAATGTCCCATGAAAGCCATTCGCATTCACAACTATGGCGGCCCAGAAGTTCTGCAAATTGACGAAATCCCCGAACCGACTCCCACAGACAACGAAGTTAAAATCAACATCAAGGCGAGTGGCCTCAATCATCTCGACATTTGGATCCGCTCTGGCGCTCTGGGATTGCCTTTACCGCTTCCGCTGATTCCGGGAAGTGACGGTGCCGGGATTATTACCTACGTTGGAAAAAACGTGACGCGCTTCAAAAAAGGAGATCACGTTTTCATCAACGCCGGATCCGGTTGTGGAAAATGCGATTCTTGTCGCATCGGCCAAGAAGCGCTTTGCACCAAATTTTTCATTTTGGGTGAACATGGTAACGGCACACACTGCGAATTTATTTGTTTGCCCGAACATCAAGTTTTTTCACTCGCCAAAAATATTCCTTTCACAGAAGGTGCGGCCTTCCCTCTGGTCTTCATGACCTCCTGGCACATGCTGGTTGCCAAAGGACAACTGCAAAAAGGACAAACCGTTTTGATACTGGCCGGCGGAAGCGGAATTGGAATGGCGGGAATTCAAATAGCCAAAGTACGCGGAGCCAAGGTGATCACGACGGTCGGCTCGGAGGAACACAGACAAAAAGTTTTGAAACTGGGTGCCGATTTTGTCATCGACCACTACAAAGAAGACATCGCCAAAAAAGTAAAAGAGTTCACCAACGGACAAGGAGTCGCTGTTGTCTTGGAACATGTGGGCGAAAAAGTTTGGCAGTCGTGCCTAAAAAGTTTGGCCAAAGGGGGCCGGCTGGTCACTTGCGGCGGCACCACCGGAACCGATGTGTCGATCAATCTGCGTCATCTTTTCATGAAGCACCAACAAATTTTAGGTTCGACGATGGGAAATCCATCAGACATGGAACAAGTCGCCACTCATATTAATAACGGCGATTTTTCTCCCGTGATCGCCCAACAACTCCCCTACTCTCAAATTGCCGAGGGACATCAGATCATTGAAAAAGGGGGAATGTTTGGAAAAGTGGTTCTCACCTGGTAAGAAACATCAAAATAAAGCACGGATCCTCTGCTCCCAACTTGGGCTTGTCCAATTTTGCGGCCCTACAATTTTTTGGATGATCTTTCCTTCTTTGTCGATGAGATAACTTTCGGGTAAACGATAAGTTCCATACTTGTCGGCAACATCTCCGTTAGGATCCAACAAAACCGTCATCTCAAAAGAAACTCTTTTGCGAAAAGCATCGATGGCTTTTTTCCCTTCTTCATCAACTGAAATGGGAAGGACAACAAAAGGATCGTTGGGCAAGAATTTTTTTTGGAATTGGTCTAACAACGGCAATTCCCCCACACAGGGCGAACACCAAGTGGCCCAAAAGTGAACCAGCACGATTTTGCCGCGATAATCGTGTAGGGAAATTTTTTGTCCCTTTTCATCGGTCAGAGTAAAATCAACATTTCTTTTTGCCAGCACCGCGGCAGACATTTCCTCTTTTGGCTGGATAGAAAACCAATAAAGTCCAATCGCAATCAAAACTAAACCGATAAAAAGACGTTTGTTCATAAAATAAAGTAAACCGTCACCCCGTACTTGATACGGGGTCCATCTACTGGATGCCGGATGATTACTCCGGCATGACGCATTTACTGCAATCTCCATAAAGAACCTAACTCCAAAGAAGCCATTACTTTGGCCTTTTCGCATACCAAGTCGGCATCGCTCCACCCAAAATAAGGACGGACTATTTCAATGACACGATCGAGAATCTGAGTCGTCATCTTTTTCCCTGCCATCCAAAGAGGAAGTCTTCTGAAAACCACATCTTCCAACGTGCACGGCACATGGTGATTGAGTTTCCACCGAATCCAATCGTCCGTATATTTTCCCCAAATTGGCATTCCCAAAAGCCGCTTTTTATAATCGTTAGGATCCGACAAAAATGTTTTGGATTCACTGTTGGATTTTTTGGAATGAGGAAAAGCAAAACTGGCAATCTCCTGAGAAATTTTTCGAAACGTCGTGTATTTTCCACCGGCCATAAAAACAATGCCGGCCGAGTTCTTCCAGATTTCGTGCTCGCGCGAGGTTTTGGCTTCGGTTTCGGCGCCACTATCCAACAAAGGCCGGACTCCCGCATAAGTCATGATAATATCTTCCGGCGTCAGTGGAGTTTTGGGAAAATAGGATTTGAGAATTTTGAAAAGATAATCAACGTCGGCACGAGTGGCATGCACTTTTTCGATTTCTCCCGACGAAGGAGAATCGGTCGTGCCGATAATCACCACCTCGGCCCCAGCACCTAAGTCTTTACGGGGAATCGTAAAAACAATCCGTCCATCGGGAGCATACATCACCATACATTTTTCGACGGGAAATTTCTCCCAAGGGACAATGAGATGAACCCCTTTGCTCGGCTTCAATTTTTTTACCGCCCCTCCCACCACGTGCGATCCAAATTTTTCGGTCCAAGGACCGACGCAAGCAATCACCTCTTTGGCTTTGACTGAAAAGGGAACCGCCGATTCAAGAAGACTGTCTTGCAACTGAACCGTGTACAAACCGTCACTGCCACGAGCCGAAACATCAAGCGCTTGCACATAATTGAGGGGGAGCGCCCCGCGTTTGAGAGCATCCCCCAGCGTTTCCAAAACCACTTCATCGTCAAGCATCATCGCATCGGCGTAATAAAAACTTCCTTTCAACCCTTCTTCGCGAAGATTTGGAAAAAGTTTTTTAGCTTCATCGGCTGAATGTTTTCCATGAAAAAAAGGAGTTCGAAAAAAACTTAATGCATCGTAGAGCCACAAACCAGTGCTCAACAAAAGCGGATTTCTCTCGCCAATCCCCGCAAATTTTTTCTGGTAAATGGGAACATCAAATTCGAGCGGGGTGACAAGATGAGGATGTGTGTTGACCAACCAATGACGCTCGGCCAGCGCTTCGAACACAAGGTGAAAATCCATCATCTCCAAATACC
>Ga0209515_10002578_pt1 | contig 27577 bp, 31 predicted proteins | sample Subgroupgradi54m_FD_187454 | JGI IMG/M metagenome (GOLD analysis project Ga0209515, IMG submission 187454) | Subsurface groundwater microbial communities from S. Glens Falls, New York, USA - GMW60B uncontaminated upgradient, 5.4 m (SPAdes)... ... | reverse complement strand
CGCCTTGACCGTTGCCGAATATTTCCGCGACGAAATGCACCAGGACGTGCTGTTGTTCATCGACAATATTTTTCGTTTTACCCAGGCAGGGTCGGAGGTTTCCGCGCTTTTGGGCCGCATCCCGTCAGCCGTCGGGTATCAGCCGACGCTGGGGACCGACATGGGGGAATTGCAGGAACGCATCACCTCCACCAAGAACGGGTCCATCACGTCCATCCAGGCCATTTACGTCCCGGCCGACGATTACACCGACCCGGCCCCGGCGGCCACGTTCGCGCATTTGGACGCCACCACCGAATTGTCCCGTTCCATCGTGGAATTAGGCATTTATCCGGCCGTTGATCCCCTGACCTCCTCATCGACCATTTTGGCCCCCGAGATCGTTGGAGAGGAGCATTATCAGGTGGCGCGCGGCGTGCAGGAGATCCTGCAGAAATATAAGGAGTTGCGGGATATCATCGCCATTTTAGGGATGGAAGAACTTTCCGAAGAGGACCGCTTGACGGTCGAACGGGCGCGCAAGATCCAGAAATTCCTTTCCCAGCCGTTTTATGTCGCCGAACAATTCACCGGTGTCAATGGTCAGTACGTCCCCTTAGAAGACACCATTCGTTCATTCAAGGAGATCCTGGAAGGCAAACACGATGCCATTCCCGAACAGGCCTTTTACATGGTCGGCAGCATTGAAGATGTGATTGCCAAGGCGAAAACATTGTAATTATGTTCAAGTTATCCGTCATAACCCCCACGGGACAGGTTTTTGAGGGCGATGTCCATTCCATTGCCGCGTCCGGGCTTGAAGGCGGTTTTGAGGTTTATGGCGGTCACACGCCCATGGTGGCGGCGCTCAAGCCGGGTCAGTTCGCCATCAGGACGGCTTCGGGAGTTTCCACGCTGGCTGTTTCTGATGGAATTCTGGAAGTCGGTGTTGATCACAATGTTCTTGTCCTGGCTGACAAGGCCGTTGCCGGGAAATAATTTTAAAAATTTCATGTCTTACGATCCCGCAATCCACGATCACATCCAGGACAAAAAATCTCTTTTCGGCGTTATTGTCCATTCATTCTTCGTCATTCCTTTCCTGATCGCGGTTTTCAGCGTCCTTTTGTTCGCCGCGGTGCGCATCCTGACCATGGAAAAACACAGCGTTTACGATGATTTGCGGGACATCAAGGAGGGGGGATCAACCAAGCGCTGGCAGGCCGCGTTTGAATTGTCCCGCGTTCTTGTCAACAAAAACGAAGTTCCCGGGGACCAGAAGTTCTTCGACGGGATGGTTTCCGCCTTCACACAGTCCAAACACGATGATGACCGCATACGCCAATACCTGGCATTGGCCATGGCCCGCACCGGGGACAGCCGTTTTGTTCCTGTTCTGCTTAAAAATATCAAGGAGGAAAAAAATGAGAATTTATACGCAATCATTATGGCGCTTGGTATACTAAAAAACAAAACAGCAACAGGCGATCTTTTGACGTATCTGCAAGATGACGATCCCCGTATTCGTTTGGCCGCGGTCATTGCTTTAGGGAATATCGGTGATCGCAGGGCCGTTGGGGCGCTTAAAACAATGCTCAATGACCCCCAGCCCAATATCACCTGGGACGCGGCCATTGCCCTGGCAAAAATGGGGGACGTTTCCGCCAAACCCGTGGTATTAAAACTTTTGGACCGTAATTATCTGGCGGGTTTTCCCCAGGTGGATGCCCAGGAACAAACCAGGATCGTCTCTGTCGCCGTTGAAGCGACAGCCGGATGGGATGATCCTGATATTGATGTTGTTTTAAAAGACCTTTTTATTTCGGATAGAAACATGAACGTGCGCGCCCTGGCGCATCAAGTTTTGGAACGCAAGGGCAGATCGTAAACACTATGGCGGACGAACAAAGATCAGGCATGATCAGCGGCGACATGGATCGCCGTTCTTTCATCAAATGGTCGGTGATCGGCTGGTCGGCCTTTGCCGCCGTGGTCGCCGGTTACGGCTCCATGGTCACGCGGTTTTTATTTCCCAACGTGCTTTTTGAACCGCTGCAGACCTTCCGCGCCGGATACCCCGATGAATATGAAGCCGGGCAGGTCTCTGAACAGTTCAAAGATCAGTACGGTGTCTGGATCGTGCGCGATGACGAAAAAATTTACGCCCTTTCCACCGTTTGCACCCACTTGGGATGCACCCCCAACTGGATGCCTTCTGAAGCCAAATTCAAATGCCCCTGCCACGGCAGCGGGTTTTACAAGACAGGGATCAATTTCGAAGGTCCGGCGCCGCGGCCTTTGGAAAGGTTCAAGATCGCACTTTCCGACGAAGGGGAGATCATCGTGGACAAGACCAAAAAATTCCAGCAGGAAAAAGGGGAATGGACCGACCCGGATTCATTCATAGCGACATGACCGCGGACCCGGATAAAAAAAATTTGATGGATAAGATCAAAGAGACCGTGGTTTGGCGTTCCATTTTTCGCACGGGCATTCCGGTGACCACGCATCGCCAGCGCATGATGATCATGCTCAATAGCGTGTTCCTGCACCTGCATCCGGTGCGTTTGCCCAAACACGCGGTCAAGGTGCGTTACACCTGGTGCATGGGCGGCCTGACTTTTTTCATTTTTCTGGTATTGACGGTCACCGGCATTCTGCTCATGTTTTATTACCGTCCGACGGTCGAATACGCGTACGGCGATGTGCTAGACCTGGGCCAGCAGGTGCCGCTGGGCATCATGCGTGAGATCCACCGCTGGGGCGCGCACCTGATGGTCATCACCGTATGGCTTCACATGTTCCGTGTTTTTATGACCGGTTCTTACAAGCCGCCGCGGGAATTCAACTGGGTCATCGGCGTTACCTTGCTTGTTTTGACCATGCTGATGAGTTTCACCGGCTATCTTTTGCCGTGGGACCAGCTGGCGATCTGGGCCATCACCGTCGGTTCCAACATGGCCGGCGCCACACCGCTTTTGGGCATGAACGGCCCTGGTTCTTCTTTATTGAGCATCGGCGACGTCAATTTCGTCACGCCTGTTAGCGACGCGCGTTTTGCTTTGCTGGGCGGCCGTTTCGTGGGGGAGTCAGCGCTCTTGCGTTTTTACGTTTTGCACTGCATCGGCTTGCCGTTTGTCATCATGATCTTCATGATCGTGCATTTCTGGCGCATCCGTAAGGACGGCGGCATTTCAGGACCGACATAACGATGGAACAGATCAAGCATTTTATCAATGTCATTGCCGCGCCGAAATATTTGTTCAACATTGTCCTTGTCGGGTATTTGATCCTTTTTCCGCCGTTCAAATTTTTTCAAAAGATCCATGATCGGTTGGGCGTGGACCGCCTGTGGACCAAAAAAGGCGGCATCGTCCTTTTTTCTTTGCTGTTTTTAGTATTTGCTTTCGGCCTGACCGATGAAAATTTCCGCCTCATCGTCCTTAAGCCGGACAATGTGCCCATTGCCGCGCTCATTTTTGTCGTGGTTTTTTTTCTGTGGTTTGCCATGAAACAGGCCACGGAAAATGACGCGGCTATCAAAGCCGGCGGGAAACCCAAGGAATGGGCCGAAAGCCGGGAAAAAGTCCTGGTTTTTCCGGATCTGGTCCACATCGAGTTCATCGCCCTGATCTCGGTGTCCGCTTTGTTGGCCGTATGGGCCGCGTTCTTGCCAGCGCCTTTGGAACAGCCGGCAAATCCGACGGTGTCACCGAACCCTTCCAAGGCCCCGTGGTATTTTCTGGGATTGCAGGAAATGCTCGTGTATTTCGATCCCTGGATCGCGGGTGTTGTTTTCCCGACGGTCATTTTGCTGGGCCTCATGTGCATCCCTTATATTGACATGAACCGTAAAGGGCTGGGGTATTACACCTATCGGGACCGCAAATTCGCCATCAATACGTTCATGCTCTTCTGGCTGGTGCTGTGGGTGTTTTTGATCATCACCGGCACGTTTTTGCGCGGCCCCAACTGGAACTTCTTCGGGCCGTTCGAATATTGGGACCATAACAAGATCGTTGCCTTGAATAATATCAACCTTTCGGAATTGGTCTATATGATCGGCCTTAAAAAGGGGATGCCGTCCAACATCCTGTTCAGGGAAGCGCCCGGTTTCCTGGCTCTGTTCGCGTATTTCGGGCTTCTGCCCGTGATCCTGGCCAAAACCGTTTTAAAAGACCTTTACCGGCATGTCGGTGTCATCCGTTATAGCATTTTTGTTGTGCTGTTCCTGATGGCATTGAGTTTGCCCATCAAGATGTATTTGCGCTGGTTATTCAACATCAAATATATCGTCGCCATACCGGAATGTTTCTTTAACATTTAAGATGCCTCCTCCATTACCCCCTGAATCGCATTACGACCCGAAAAAACTGCAGAAGATATTTGCCATCGCGACCTTGGTGCTTTTGGTGTCTTTGTTCGGCGTTTTTGCCAAGGATTATGCCCGCGAATGGAAAACGTATCAGCGCCAGTTTCGGGTTTTGGAAGTGGAAAAATCCCGGGTCAAACTGGATGCCCAGAACAATGACCTGGCTAAAAATGAAGAATATCAAAAGGTCCTTAAAGAACTGAAAACCGCCCAAGACAAGTTAAAGTCCCGGGCCTTGGCCGTTGCTTTGGACCGCCAGCGGATCGCTGACGCCCAAACGGTCAAAAAACTTTATGTCCAGCAGTCGCAATTCGCCAAAGCCGAGTATGGTGCGCTCAAATACAGATATGAGCAAGCCGCGGGCAAAAGGCAGGAAGAAGCGCCGGAATTAAAAATACAGCTGGACGCTCTGGGTGCAAAAATTGAACAGTTGCGTTTAAAGATCGAGACCCAGGACACTGCGATCAAGGCCGGAACAAATGACATTCAGGATATCGAAAAAGACACCAGGGACCTGGATAAAAAACGTTTGGCCATGGCCAAGAGATCAGAGATCATCCAGCGTAAATTAAAACGCATCGATCTGCAGGAAATGTCGCCAGCCGATCAATTGGCCGAAGCCGTGCGCGATATGCCGTTTGTTGAATTGGCCAACCCGAATGACAAGATCCGCCAAATTGTTCTTAAAGACATTCCCGAAGACGTGAATTTTATGAAAGTCCCCCGGGTGGACCGCTGCATCACCTGCCATTTGGGCATCGACAATCCCGATTTCAAGGACGTGGGCCAGCCGTTTAAGACGCATCCCAACCTGGAAATGTTCGTGGGCAAAAATTCCCCGCATCCGATGGACTCATTTGCCTGCACCACCTGCCATATGGGGCGGGGAAGGGCCACGGATTTTGTTTCCGCCGCCCATACGCCGCGCAATGAGGAACAAAGAAAAGAATGGGAAAAAAAATACGGCTGGAAGGAATTTCATCATTGGGACCAGCCCATGCTGCCCGCGCCCTTCACGCAGGCGGCGTGTTTCAAATGCCATCAGGACCAGACCGTCATCAAAGGTGCTGAAGTGCTGAATTTGGGTTTGAATTTGATCGAGCGCGCCGGTTGTTATGGATGCCACACCATCGCGAAATACAAGGATTGGCCCAAGGCGGGCCCGAGTCTGGAATTTTTGGCGTCCAAAACAACCAAGGAATGGGCCTATCATTGGATCGAAAATCCCAAGGCCATACGCTACAACGCCTGGATGCCGTCGTATTTTAACCAAAGCAATACCAATGACCCGGCGTCCATGAAAAGAAGCGAACAGGAAATCCGTTCGATCGTGGCGTTTTTGTTTGCCAACAGCAAGCCATTTAAGGTGGAAGGCGCGTCAGAGGCCGGAGATCCGGTCAAAGGAAAAGAATTGGTCGCGTCCTTAGGATGCATGGCCTGTCATCAGGTGCAGCCCCAAAAGACGGATGTCAAACGCGATCGTAATCAATTGCACCGTGAATTCGGGCCCAATCTCATTGGTTTGGGCAGCAAGACGTCCAGGGCATGGCTGTTCGATTGGCTTAAAGATCCCAACCGTTATCATCCTGAAAGCAAAATGCCCAACATGCGTTTGAGCGATGGGGAGGCCTTGGACATCGCCGCGTATTTGGCACAGGATGTTTCGCCGGTCGCGGCCAAACCCATTCCGTTGGTGAATGAAAAGATCCTGGATGCTATTGTTCTTGATTTCCTTAAGAAATCAGACACGATCGAAGCATCCAAGGCCAGGACCAAGGCTATGTCTGTGGATGAAAAGCTTGTGTTCGCCGGCCAGCGTCTGGTCCGTGAATACGGCTGTTTTTCATGCCATAAGATCCTCGGATTTGAAAATGAAAGACCCATCGGCACTGAATTGACCGAAGAGGGCGGCAAGAGCGTTGAACGGCTGGATTTCGGCCTTGTGGATATCGAACACAACAAAGAGGCATGGTTCAAACAGAAAATGCTTGATCCGCGTATTTTTGACAAGGGCAAGGTGAAGGAACCGCTGGAAAAACTCAAGATGCCCAATTTTAATTTCACCGAAGAAGAAGTGGATGCGATCACCACGGCTTTGATGGGTTTTGTCAAAGACCGGCCCGATCCGTCAAAAATGCCCGGTCAGGGGGTGAAGGCGGCGTTCATCCATGAAGGGCAAAAGATCGTGCGCCAGTTCAATTGCCAGAGCTGTCACATCATTGAAGGAGAAGGCGGGGCCATTCAAAGCACTCTGATCGATTGGCTCGTGACCTATCAGGGCAAGGATGCCAATGATGCCCAATCCGTGGTCCGCAGTTTTTCGCCGCCAAATTTGATCGGGGAGGGCCAGAAAGTGCAGGCCCAGTGGCTGTTCGAATTCCTGCATGGGCCCACACCCATACGGCCGTGGCTGCGTGTGCGCATGCCGACCTACAGTTTCCATGCCGGCCAGATCAATTCTTTGGTCAAATATTTTAATTATCTCGACGACCAGGAATTTCCGTTCACCGATATTTACCATCCACAGATGAGCAAAGAAGAGTTTGAGGCTGCCGGCAAACTGTTTTCCAAAGATTATTTCGGCTGTGCCCAATGCCATATCGTGGGAGACCAGATGCCCGGCGGTTCGGCGGAGAACTGGGCGCCGAATTTTGCTTTGTCCGCCAAGCGTTTGAAACCCGACTGGATCATCAAATGGCTGACCAATCCCGCGGACTTGCTGCCAGGCACCAAGATGCCGACGTATTTTGACCCGAAAAATTTTGATGAATCCGGGCCCCCAGATATCCTCAACGGGGATGAACACAGGCAGATCAAGGCCTTGCGTGATTATCTGCTGACCATTTCCAGCGGCCCCGTCCAATCCACCGCGGGATCATCGTCATCTGCGGGGCCCGCCCGGTCCACCGCGGAATCACCATGACGATCACGATCCTCGGCGGCGGCATTTCAGGCCTCACCGTCCTGCATTATTTAAAACAACGTTTTGCCAACACCGTTGATATTACTCTTTTTGAACGTGAATTCAGCCCCGGAGGTACGATCCACACTTTAAAAAAAGACCAATGCCTTTTTGAATCCGGCCCCAACGGTTTTTTAGACAATCAACCGACAACTTTAGAATTGGTCCGCCAGCTTAAAGCGGAAGATCAACTGATCGAAGCTGACGCGCGGGCCAAACGCCGTTACGTTCAATTCAACGGTCGGCTTCATCTAGTGCCGACGGGACCGTTGAGTTTGATCCAAACGCCTTTATTGTCCGCAAGGGCCAAATGCCGTCTCATCATGGGAGTATTCAAGAAGAATATCAGCACCGACCAAAGCATTTACAATTACATTGCTGAGCGTTTTGGTCCGGAAGTATCAGAACGTTTGGCAGACCCCTTTATCAGCGGTATTTACGCGGGCGATGTGAAACGTTTGCACATGGCTTCCACATTCCCCAAAATTTCAGGTCCTAAAAAAAACAAGCACAGGTCCCGCATGCGTTCTTTCAAAGAGGGTATGGGACAGTTGATCCAAATTTTATCCGGGCGTTATGCCGCTTGCATCAAAACAGGACAAGAGATCAATTCCTTGAAAGAGTTGGATGCCCGCCATATCATTTGCGCTGTTCCGGCGTATGTGGCGGCCCAATTATTGTCCGATATCGCCCCTGATCTAAGCGCTGCTTTGTCCCGTATTGTTTACGCGCCTGTGGCGGTGGCAGGGTTGGTTTTTGACAGGGGGTCTTTTAAAAAAGACCCGGATGGTTTTGGGTATTTGGTCCCTTCCCAGGAGGGCAAGGATATTTTAGGCGTCCTGATTGAAAGCAATGTTTTCCCTCAACGAACACCCAAAGGCCTGGTCATGGTCCGTGTCATGTTGGGAGGGATCCATCATCCGGCCATTATCAATGACAGCCCTGATCAGATCCTGGCCAAAGCTGTTCAAGAAATAGATGCCATTTATGGGCTTAAAGCCGGCTGCGTGCAGACATTCGTTCAATTATGGCCCAAAGCGATCCCGCAATATGAGCTGGATTATCCGGCCTTGCGTCAAACCATAGCCAGTGAACTTGTCAAAGTCCCCGGTCTTCATCTTTGCGCTAATTATTTGGACGGCATTTCCTTCAATGACTGCATCAACAATGCTAAATCCATTGCGGGCTCCATCCTTATCTGATAAGCTTAAAAAATTATGATTTATCTTTTTCTATTTATCTCTTTAATGATTTTGGCCGGCTGTGAACAAAAGCCCGTGGAGCGTCAATACACCGAGGTGATCATTGAAGCGCCCAAGGCCGAGATACCTGCAATGATGCCCGCTGTCCATGCCGCTGATCTGACATGGACATTACCGCAGGGCTGGATGGAAGGGGCCGCCCAAGGGATGCGTTTGGCCACATTTCATTTGAAAAATGCTCCCAAAGATATCGACGTATCCATCGTTGCTTTAGATGGCATGGCCGGCGGCCTGCAGGCCAACCTTGGCCGTTGGCTGGGGCAGATACAGTTGTCGGTGTCCGAAGATGCGCTGACAAAATTGATCGCCCGGGCCCAAACCGTCAAAACAACCGGTCCAATTGAGGCGAAAATTTATGATTTCACGGCCCTCACGGACGGCGAAGATACCGGATCCATGATCGCGGCCATGATGTTCATCAATGGCAAGACCGTTTTTGTCAAAATGACCGGCAGCAAGGATCATTGCCGGCGGCAAAAAGACAATTTGCTTGGACTTGTCCGGTCCATATCAGCGCCATGAATAAATTATTGTCCATTGTATCTTCCTTGAAGATCACCTGTGCGTGTGTGTTCTGGCTGTTTGTGCTCACCTTCTGGGGCACGGTGGCCCAGGTGGGGCATGGACTTTATGAAGCCCAGGAACGCTTTTTTTATTCCTGGTTTTTTCATCCGCAGTATTTCCTGCCTTTGCCCGGCGCCCAATTGACCATGTGGGTTTTATTCTTTAATTTAGTGGCCTCGGCCTGGACGCGGTTTAAGGGTATGCAGGACATCCGTTCCTGGGGTTTAAAATTAACGCATTTTGGGATTTTGTTGTATTTGGCCGCGGCATTCTTCACATTTATTTCCACGGAAGAATCTTACCTGAATTTACAGGAAGGGCAGGGAAGCAATGTTTCCAGTTCCTACAGTGAGTGGGAAGTGGCTTATTGGACAGACCCGGGCCTCACCCGCCATGTGAAGGCGGTGGACATAGGCAAGGTTCAAGCCGGGCAGCAATTGCCGTTTGAAACCCGTGATTTTCAATTAAAACTCATTCAATATTATCCTAACTGCGTGGCTTTTACTAAAGCCCTGCCGCCTGACGGGCAGCAACCGTTGAACGGGTCCGGGATCACTTTATTGCAGCCAAGGCCCATGATCAAAGAAAGGGAAAATAATATCGCCGGAGGCCTGTTTGAATTAACAACCACAGGCCAAACACGGTCTTTATTGTTATACGGCGCAGAAGCGGCCCCGACCCCTGTTGTGATCAACGGCCGGACATATTTCATGATCCTGCAGCATAAGAAATATCCATTGCCGGTGGCGATCCAGTTGAAAGAATTCCGCGTGGCATTTTATCCGCGCACACAGATCGCCAAGAGTTATGAAAGCACCGTGATCGTCCGCAAAGATCAAATCCAAAGGCAGACCAGGATCTATATGAACAATCCCTTAAGGGAAAAAGACTACACATTCTTTCAGGCCTCATATGCCATCGGCCCAACGGGACTCAGATCCTCCACCCTGGCCGTGGTCAGGAATTCCGCCCGTGGCTGGCCGTATGTCGCCTGTTTTGTCGTATTGGCCGGATTGATCCTGCATTTTTTGGTCCAGGCCTTTGTCCGGAAAAGACCGTCATGAAAAAATTGGTTTTTTTCTTCCAGATCTTTTTTCCGGTCTTCTGCGTGTCCGGCGCGTCAGCCCATGAGCCGGATTGGCTCAACAGTTTTTCCAGGATCGCTGTTTTTGAAGAGGGCCGTATCAAGCCCATGGACACTTACGCGCGTTCGGTTCTTTTACAGCTGTCCGGCAAAGACCATTTTGGAAAGAGATCTGCCTGCGCATGGGTGGCGAATTTACTGTTCCAGCCGGATTCCGTGGGCCATGACAAGGTTTTTCTCATCAATCATCCGGATATTCCGGCGGCCTTATCCATGGAAGCGAACCCTCAGCGCCACTACAGTTTTGATGAACTCCATGAACATTTTGAAAAATTGTCTGAATTGGCGCAGGGAGCTTCGGCCATTGAAGAAAAACAGCGCTCCCTGGTTGAAAATGAGCTCTTAAGGGTTTATGGGAATTTGCGATTGTATATCGACCTGTCCGTCAGTTTTCGATTTACCCAACCCCATCAGGATTTTGCCGTTCATTTGCCCGAGACAGCCCAGGCATTGGGCATGCCCGTCAATGAAGGCGGCTACAGTTTTCTGGACATCGCTTTAAAAGCAGGCGAGATGCACCAGCTGACGTCCGGGCTGGAAACAAAGACCAAAGATCAATGGACCGGATCTGACCGGGAGATCATGATCTTAGCCAGGAATTTATTCAACTGGAGCGATCGCTTTGAAGGGCTGCCTTTGCATATGGTCCCTTCCCCCCGGGGAGAGTTTTTTTTGACCCCCTGGGAGGCGCTCACGCAAGAGTTTGCGGATCGGGCTGTCCATCAGGAAGTGATCGATCTGGCCCAGGCCGCTGCTGCTTATCAGGGCCAACAAATGATCGAAACAGATCTTGCCTTGAAGAAATTTTTCGTTTCCGTTTCCGGCCGTATTTTTGTTTCCGGCAAGAAATCTTTGAATAACATTGATCTGGAATTGCTGTATCAAAAAGCAAAGCCGTTTGACGCGGCCAGATCATTGTTTTTGATCGCGTTGATCCTGCTTTTTGCTTCCATGTTCGGGAAATACAGCTGGATCGACCCCGCGTTATGGGTCCTGATGGTGTCCGGGGCCGGTTTGAACCTGGCCGGTGTCCTTGTCCGCTGTATGATCCTTGGCCGTCCGCCGGTGTCATCCTTATATGAGACGTTCATTTTTGTCAGCTTGATCGCGGTTATTTGCGCGTTATTGATCGAATTTTTTCAAAGGAACCGTTTGGGATTTTTGACCGGGGCCATCAGTTCAACGGCGCTGTTGATGATCGCGTCCAAATATTCGGCGGAAGGCGATACCTTAAAAATGCTGATCGCGGTCTTAAACTCCAATTTTTGGCTCGGAACACATGTGGTCACGATCAGCGCCGGTTATGGGACCTCCTGTGTGGCCGGCGTTTTAGGGCACGTGTGGCTGATGCAAAAAGTACTACGGCAGGAAACCAAGGTTTTAGAGGCCACCATGACCACCATGGTTGCGGTGATGGGGGTCGCTTTGATCCTGACATTTTTCGGGACGAATTTGGGAGGCATTTGGGCGGACCAAAGCTGGGGCCGGTTCTGGGGATGGGACCCCAAAGAAAACGGGGCCTTGATGATCGTCCTATGGCTGATCTTTTTATTCCATGCCAAATGGGCGGACCTTATTGGCCCCGTTGGGCTGGCCGCGGGCAATGTGGTCACCTTGATCGTGGTCATGTGGGCATGGTTCGGGGTCAATTTATTGAGCATCGGTTTGCATTCTTACGGGTTCACCTCCGGTGTTGCCGGCGCTCTTTTGATCTACGCGGTCTGTGAAATAGTATTTTTGATCACCACGCTGGGGGTCATTAAAAAGTTTCAATCTTCCGAGAAAATGTAATGTATACCTGCCCCATGCATCCGGAGATCCGCCAGGACCATCCCGGCGACTGCCCAAAATGCGGCATGCATTTGGAGGGGCTCAATTCCCACGAAGAAGAAAACGGGGAACAAAAGCAGATCAATTCTCTGTCTCAAAAATTCTGGATTGGTCTTATTCTGACAATTCCCCTCGTATTATTGGTGTTGGGGGAGATGGTCCCTACCATAAATTTTCAAGCATTGATACCGTATCGTTTATTGCCGTTCATACAATTGGCTTTGGCCACACCCGTGGTCTTATGGACAGGAGGGATGTTTTTTGTCAAAGGCTGGCGATCCTTGGTTAATAGAAATCTTAATATGTTTACTCTTATTGCTCTGGGCGTCGGAGCAGCTTATGGTTATAGCATGGTGGCGACTTTGTTCCCCCAGACTTTTCCGGAATCGTTAAAGAAGATGGGGAAAATTGACCTTTATTTTGAAGCCGCAGCAGTGATCACTGTTTTGATCATTTTAGGTCAATTATTGGAAGCCAAGGCGCGCAGTCAAACTGGCCAGGCCATCAAAGCTCTGCTTGGGTTGGCTGCTAAAAATGCCCATCGGATCCGTAATGGCGTTGAAGAAGAAGTACCGATCGATACCGTTCAAAAAGGGGACGCGCTCAGGGTCCGGCCTGGAGAAAAGATACCGTTGGACGGTGTTATTGTTGAAGGCAGAAGTTCTGTTGATGAATCTATGATCTCCGGTGAGCCGATGCCGGTTGAAAAAACAAAAGGTGACCGCGTCATTGGGGCCACGGTCAACCAAACCGGAACGTTTGTTATGAAAACAGAAAGAGTGGGAGCAGAGACTTTGCTTTCCCAAATCATCCATATGGTAGCGGAAGCCCAACGCAGCCGCGCCCCTATCCAAAAATTGGCCGACACGATATCCGGTTACTTTGTTCCCGTTGTGGTGTTGATCTCCGTTTTGACCTTTATCATCTGGGCTAATTGGGGGCCGGAGCCGAAATTAGCGTACGCCATTGTGAATGCCATTGCCGTTTTGATCATTGCCTGTCCATGCGCTTTGGGTTTAGCTACGCCCATGTCCATTATGGTCGGCGTTGGCCGCGGCGCCCAGGGAGGAGTCCTCATTAAAAATGCCGAAGCCATTGAAAAGTCCGAGAAAATCACTCATGTTCTGACGGATAAAACAGGGACGCTCACAGAAGGAAAACCAAAGGTCACGGCATCTGTCCCGAACCAGGATTGGGATGAACAGGGGCTTATCAGCATGGCCGCCTCCATAGAACAAAGCAGCGAACATCCTCTGGCAAGGGCCATCATTGATCACGCGAAAGAAAAAAATGCAAAGATCGGATCCGTTCAAGATTTTGAGTCCGTCACAGGCGGCGGCATCAAAGGTCAATGGAACGGGCAGAGGATCATTTTAGGAAAGCAAAAATTCCTCGAGGAGGAAAAGATCAACTTGCCCGAAGGCCTTAAAAAAGAGGCGGCGCAATTACAGGCCAGGGCGCAGACGGTTGTCTGGGTGGCTGTTGAACAAAAAGTAGTCGGTATTCTTGGTATATCTGATCCGGTTAAGAAAACAACCGCTCAAGCGATCGAGGCGCTTCATAAGATGGGGGTCAAAGTGGTGATGCTAACCGGTGATAATCATACAACGGCCCAGGTGATCGCCAAAGAATTGAACATTGATGATGTCCGGGCTGAATTGGAACCGAAGAGCAAACAAGAAATTGTCAAACAATTCAAAGCCCAGGGGGCTGTTGTCATGATGGCCGGCGACGGCATCAATGATGCCCCGGCCCTGGCCCAGGCCGAAGTTGGCGTGGCTATGGGAACGGGGACGGATGTGGCTATTGAAAGCGCGGGGATCACCTTGGTTAAGGGGGATCTCACCGGCATTGTCAAGGCCCTGCGATTAAGCCGGGCGGTGATGAGAAATATCCGACAGAATTTATTTTTCGCGTTCATTTATAATGCGCTGGGGATCCCGGTGGCTGCGGGTGTCCTCTATCCGGCGTTTGGGGTCCTTTTAAGTCCGATGATCGCCGGCGCGGCCATGAGTTTCAGTTCGGTTTCGGTCATAGGGAATGCTTTAAGATTGGGAAAAATCAAGTGCTGATCCAAATCCCTCTGTTGTCTTTCCTGGCCTTTGGTATCACGTATCCTTTGTTCCTCTGGTTAAGCGTCCAGGACCCCATCAAGAACAATTTTCATCGTTTCCACCTCGGCTGTCCGACGGTCATTGCCGGATTTGCGATCATCTGGCTTTTCTTTTTACCTGTTGAACAGGGTTTAAAGAACATGGCCTTGCTTTGGCTGGCAGCGGCACTGGCCGTGAATGCTTTATTCTGGAACAAAGAAAAAGCGCATCTTTGGACCGTAACGCTTTTGTCTTTATGGGGGATGAAACTATTCGCCGTTGTCTACGCGGCGCTTGTCCGTCCGGACGCGATGCAAACAGCGATCAGCATTTTCTCCGGGTCCATAGTGGCAGGCGCTTTTTACGCCATGAACCTCGGGCATTTTTATTTGAATGTCCACGGGCTAAAAATGGGCCACCTTAAAAAAGCTGTCGTGGCTTTAGCAATCCTTCTGACATTGCGACTGGCATGGGACGCGTATGATCTGGCGGCTGGCAAGGTCATGCACGCCGGAGAAATGAAACCCGTTTGGACCTTTATCAATTCCCCTGATGGATCTTTATTATGGATGGCGATCTTTTTCGGGACAGTATTCCCGCTGGTTGGGTCCTATTTTGCTTTTGGCACGTTGAAATTAAAGAACACCCAGGCCACGACCGGGATCTTATACGCGCTTTTGAGCGCGATCCTGCTGGGAGACCTGGCGTACAAATATTACCTATTAAAATTCGGCATTCCTCTTTAGTTCTTATGCCCACCATTTCCAGATTCTGCGGCCATTGTAAAAAATATACCATCAATGAAATCACGGATGGAACAGAGCTCAAGTGTCTGCACTGCGATCATTCCTTCGGTAAGGTCGAAACCGTTGCCTCTGTTTTTGACCGCTGCCCTGTCTGCGCATGCCGGCAATTTTATACGGACAAGGATTTCAACCAGGTCATTGGTTTTATCATTATGGGCGTTGGGATCGTCCTGGTGCCCTGGACATACGGTTTGAGCCTGCCTGTTTTCGCCCTGGCGGATTGGCTGCTCTACCATAAAGTACCCCGGTTGGCGGCTTGCTATCGCTGCGGCAGCGAATTCCGCGATTTTCCGATTCCCGACCGCCTTAAGCCGTTCATGCACCCCATTGGACTTAAATACGATAAATACCGTTAAGGAGATTTGCCACTCCCGTCTTGACAACCCAAATCGGTTGATGTAACCTGCATTTTACATAACAAAGGAGGTTTTCTATGGATCGTCGTTACAGGATTTTGTTGACCGTTTTAGGTTTGACCATCGGCCTTTCGGGCTATGCCATGGCTGGCGGGTCTGTGACCGGGACCATCAAATATAATGGCGCTGTGCCTAACTTTAAAGAGATCAAAATGGACGCGGACCCCATTTGCATGGCCCAGCACAAGGAAGCGGTTTATCCGCAAACACTGGTCTTGGGCGATGGCCAGACCATGGGCAATGTGCTTGTTTATGTTAAAAATGCCCCTGTGGGCAATTACCCCGCCCCGGCCGATCCTGTGGTCGTTGACCAAAAAGGATGCAATTATGATCCCCACATCATCGTTTTGCAGGCAGGACAAAAGATGAAGATCCTTAACCCCGATGGGACTTTGCATAACGTGCATGCCCTGTGCAAGATCAATCCGGAGTTCAACATGGCCATGCCTAAATTCCGCACCGAAGCACAAAAAGCGTTCGACAAACCGGAATTCATGTTTGCCATGAAATGCGACGTGCATCCCTGGATGGGCGCGTGGGTCAGTGTCCTGCCCAACCCGTTTTTTGCCGTGACCAAGGCAGACGGCAAGTTTGAGATCAAGGACCTGCCTGCCGGCACCTATCAAATTGAGGCCTGGCACGAAAAATTGGGGACAAAAACGGCAACGGTCACTGTCAGGGACGGGGCTGCTGTGGCGTCTGATTTCACGTTTTCTCTGCCGACGAAAAGTTAATTTTAAGGAAACATATGTCGGACCATCAAGAAATGCCGTTTTGGCGCAAATACATTTTTGCCACCGATCATAAAATGATCGGTCTGCAGTATGGCATCACGGCCCTTGTGTTCCTTTTATTGGGCTTTTGCATGATGCTGCTGATGCGCTGGCAATTGGCTTATCCGGGCCAGCCGCTGCCCTTGATCGGCGGCTGGTTCGGGGAAGACCGTATGCCCGGCGGGGTCATGCTCCCGGAATTCTATAATCAATTGGGCGCCATGCACGGGACTATCATGGTGTTCATGGGCATTGTGCCTCTGGCGGTTGGCGCTTTCGGCAACTATATCGTGCCTTTGCAGATCGGCGCTGCGGACATGGCTTTCCCTAAATTGAACATGGCCAGTTACTGGGCGTATTTGACTGGCGGCGTTATCATGCTGGCTAGTTTCTTTCTGCCCGGCGGCGCTGCCAATTCCGGATGGACGTCTTATCCGCCGCTGGCCGTCATCGCTCCCGTAGGCCAAACCGCGTGGCTGGTGGGAATGGTCTTTTTGATCACGTCGTCGCTGTTGGGCGCCATTAATTTTATCGTCACCATTTTTCAATTGCGCGCTCCCGGGCTTGACTGGATGCGTTTGCCGTTTTTTGTCTGGGCCCAGTTGGTCACGGCATTTTTGCTGCTTTTGGCCTTTCCGCCCCTGGAAGCCGCGGGGGTCATGCAATTGATGGACAGGACCTTCCATACCAGTTTCTTCATGCCCAACGGCCTTATGGTCAGCGGCCAGCCCGTACTCAATACGGGCGGGGGAAGCGTGCTTTTGTGGCAGCATTTGTTCTGGTTTTTGGCCCATCCGGAAGTGTATGTGTTGATCCTGCCGGCCATCGGCATCGCGACCGAGATCATCGCCAATAATATCCGCAAACCCATTTGGGGTTTAAAGAGCATGGTGGGGTCCATCATCGTGCTGGGGTTCCTGTCATTCATCGTTTGGGCCCATCACATGTATTTGACCAACATGGGGACCGTTATCAGCAGTTTCTTCCAGGCGACAACGATGATCATTTCCATCCCGTCCGTCATTATCCTGACCTGTTTGTTCCTTTCTTTGTGGGGCGGGTCCATCCGGTTCAACACGCCCATGCTTTTTGCCCTGGCATTTTTGCCCATGTTCGGCATGGGGGGGTTGACCGGTTTGCCTTTGGGCCTTGCTTCAGCGGACATTCATCTGCACGATACGTATTACGTGATCGGGCATTTCCATTATGTCGTGGCGCCGGGCACGATCTTCGCGCTTTTTGCGGGGATCTATTACTGGTTCCCCAAAATAACGGGGCGTAAGATGAACGAGGTCCTGGGTCATTTGCATTTCTGGCCCTCATTGGTCTGTATGAATTTCGTCTTTTTTCCCATGCTCATCCAGGGCCTGGCCGGCATGTCGCGGCGTTTATACGACGGGGGGGCCAGTTATGCCCACAATCAACCGGTCCTGTACCTGAATACCGTCATTTCCACCGCCGCTTTTATCATGGCCGCGGTGCAAATTTTTTTCATTGTCAACCTGATCTGGAGTTTATCAAAAGGTAAAAAAGTAACGTCCGATAATCCATGGGATGCCACGACCCTGGAATGGGCCGCGCCAACACCTCCGGGGCATGGGAATTTCCTCAAACCCGTGGCTGTTTATCGCGGGCCATATGAGTACAGCGTTCCGGGCGCGTCCAGGGATTTCAGCCCGCAGTTCGAGAAAAATATCTAAATTAAGGAAGACCATGAGCGCAGGGATTGTCCCATATGTCGTTGAAGAAAGACCCGATACCGGTTTTAATAATGCCACCTTAGGGATATGGCTGTTTTTGGCATCCGAAGTCATGCTGTTCGGCGCGCTTTTTTCCTCATATATCTTATTGAGGGTCGGCGCCGCCCATTGGCCGTCGGGAGCGAGCATCCTTAATATCCCGTTGGCAACGTTCAATACGTTCATTTTAGTCGGCTCCAGCATTGCCGTTGTTTTTGCCTGGGCCGGGCTCAAAGAGAACAATTTCGGTCAATTTAAAAAATGCATGGCCGTTTCCATGCTCTGCGGCCTGGCATTTTTGGTCCTCAAAACTTTTGAATACAAAATGAAATTCGTCCATGGGCTTTTCCCGTCGACCAGCACGTTTTTGGCCATTTATTTCACCATGACCGGCCTGCACGCTTTGCATATCATCGGGGGGCTCATCGTCAACGGCTATTTGTGGGGGCCGGGTTCCAAAATGTTCAAGGAAGACCCCCATCATTTCACGCATCGCGTTGAGATCGCCGGGATCTACTGGCATTTCGTGGACCTGCTGTGGGTCATCCTTTTATTCCCGGTGTTGTATTTATTGTAAGGAAAGATCGATGAGCGCGAACACAAATTCTCCAAGCACGTCCCAGATGGTCGGCATTTACAGCAGACTTTTTGGGCTCTTGTCGGTCATCACTTTAGTCGGCATTGCGGCCGTTTATTTTTTCCACATTCCGGTATGGGTGGCAATGGCCGTGGGCCTGGTCCTGATCGCCCTCAAAGGCACCATTGTCGTTGATTCTTTCAAACAATTCATGGTCGGCCGTAACATCATCGTCATGGTTTTTACCATGACCGGCATTTTTGTTTTGGGGTTGCTTCTTTTGCCCGTGCTGAATCACAGCGACCGTTTGGTCGGAACGCAGGACATTTCCAAACAGATGCAGATGGAAACAAAAGAAGGGGGAGGGCATCATGGGGATTAAGAACATCCATATCCTTCTCATCGCGGCCTCGGTCCTGGTCTGCCTGTTCTTCGGGCTTTGGTCCGTTCATCATGCCCATGGCCGATGGGGGATGGCATCTTTTGCCGTTGCAGCGGCATTGACCGTTTACGGAATAAATTTCATTAAAAAAGCGAAAACATTATGATCAGTTTCTGCTCGGTCTGCTTTGGCGACCCCAATTCACCGCTGACCAAGGGGTTGAATATGGGGATATTCACTTTGCTGGCCTTTGTTCTTGTTATTTTGGGGGCCTTTGCCGGCCTTTTTTGGAACATCCGCAAGCGTAATCGCAAGATCCATACTTGATTAAGAGGTACTCATGTTAGGACTGCCCATCAATGCTTCATCCCACGGTTATGAAATAGACCAGATGATCTATCTGGTGCATGGGCTCATGTTCGCGCTGTTCGCGGGGTGGGGGATCTTCTTTTTTATCGTCCTGGTGCGGTTTAACCGCTGGGTCAGCCCCAAAGCGGACCATACGGGGGTCACAAGCCACGTTTCCAAATCCATTGAAATAGGGGTGGTGGTCGCCGAGATCATTTTACTTGCCGGTTTTTCCATTCCTTTCTGGGCCAAACAGGTCAATGCTTTTCCCAACCGTCCCGACGCTATTGAAATAAGGGTCGTTGCCGAGCAATTCGCCTGGAACGTGCATTATCCGGGCAAGGACGGAAAATTCGGCAAGACCGACCCCAAATTCATCAATGCGCAAAATAACCCCGTTGGTTTGGATTTAAGCGATCCCAACGCCAAAGACGATATCGTGACTCTCAATCAACTGCACGTTCCTGTGGGCCGTCCAGCGATCATCCGCCTTTCCAGCAAAGACGTTGTCCATTCTTTCTTCCTGCCGCAGATGCGCGTCAGGCAGGACGTGATCCCCGGCATGAGCATACAGACATGGTTTATACCTACCAAAACCGGGGCATGGGAGATCGGCTGCGCCCAATTGTGCGGCATTGGCCATTACCGCATGAAAGGATTTTATACGGTCCATTCCGAGGCAGAATATGAGAATTGGCTGGCCCAACAGCCGACCGCGGGTGGTTCTTCGAATTCCGGCGGTGATTCCTTCTGGAACTGACCCTTATGCCTGATTTTTCAACCTTGCGCCGTTATACAAAATTCGTATGCGGCTCAACACTTTTTTTGATCTTTGCCGGCGGCCTTGTTAAAAGCACCGAGTCAGGCCTGGCTGTGCCGGATTGGCCTTTGTCATACGGCACATTGTTCCCACCCATGGTGGGTGGGGTGTTTTACGAACACGGCCACCGCATGGTCGCTTCTTTTGTCGGGCTGCTTGTCCTGGTCCTGACCATTTGGCTGTTGCGCGCGCCTGTTGAGGGCTGGGTCAAAAAACTTGGGGTCGCGGCGCTCTTGACCGTCATTGCCCAGGGTGTTCTGGGTGGATTGGCCGTCTTGTTCTTTTTACCCCTTGCGATCTCTTCGGCCCATGGAGTGCTGGCCCAGACGTTTTTTTGCATGACGGTCTTGCTCGCTTACGCTTTTTGTGTTGAGCGCCAAAACCGTTTAAAGGCAGAAGATGAGGGGACAGACACCAAATTCCTGAAATATACGCTCATCCTTTTCGGGATGGTGTATGTTCAATTGATGATCGCCAATGTCATGCGCCACACCGGATCAGGGCTGGCTGTTCCTGATTTTCCGACCATGGGAGGGTCGATCATTCCCTCCTTTGACCAAAGCATGCTCAACAGGATCAATACCTGGCGTTTCGAACAAAATCTTGAACCCGTCAGCATGGGGCAGGTGCATATCCATATTCTGCACCGCTTGTGGGCGTTCTTGATCCTGGCGAAATTGCTTTTTATTAATCATGTGGCATATCGCGACCATCTCAACAAGCCGCTGGTGATGAAAACGCTGTATTGGCTGAATCTGGCAATGTTTGCGCAGATCATGCTGGGGATTTCCACGGTCATTTTCAAAAAAGAGGTGTATACGACCACGGCCCACGTCACCATGGGAGCGGTTGTCCTGGGGTTATCGTTGTTACTGGTGCTGCGTTCTTCGCCCATGACCTGGGTAAAATTCAAAGGGATGTTGTCCGTCCGATGATCAATAAAGAAAAACACAATGCTTACATTGAATTGTCCAAGCCGAGCATTTTAATTCTGGTGCTGGTGACAACCACTTTGGGATATTATCTGGCTGGAAAAGGCGTGCGGGATTGGGGAATTTTGAGCTGGACGCTTTTGGGCGCGGCCTTGACCTGCGCGGGTGCCGGGGCGCTCAATCATTATCTGGAACGCGACAGTGATGCTTTGATGAAGCGCACCAGGAACAGACCTTTACCTAAGGGGACCGTCACCCCGGCTAATGCCCTGGCCTACGGGATCCTGACGATCCTGATGGGGGTTTCTGTATTGTGCTGGAAGGTCAATTTATTGACGGCGTTCCTGTCGTTGTTGACGGCGTTCTTGTATGTTTTGGTCTATACGCCCATGAAAAAGATCAGCTGGCTCAATACGACGATCGGCGCCATTCCCGGGGCCATTCCGCCGATGGGAGGGTGGGCGGCGGCGACCGATCATCTCGACCCCGGGGCATGGGTGCTGTTTTTCATCCTTTTTGCCTGGCAGCACCCGCATTTTTACGCCATTGCCTGGCTGTGCAAAGAAGATTATGCCAAGGCGGGATTCAAAATGCTGCCGGTGGTTGAGCCCGATGGCATCTCAACATTTCGCCACGCCATTTTTTATTGCCTCATGCTTCTGGCTGTTTCTGTGCTGCCTTCCTTTATGGGCATGTCCGGAAAGATTTATTTGGCCGGCGCCGTGATTCTCGGGTCGGCCTTTGTGTATGCCGGCTGGCGCCTGCTGCGTTCCCATTCCATGACAGATGCTCGCCGTTTACTGGGCGCTTCCGTCCTGTATCTGCCTCTATTGCTTTTTGTGATCATATTGGACCTGTCTATTTTATGATGTTCTCCAAACGTTTTTTCTTTGCACAAATCCTGTTCTTCGCGGCTGTTTTTTGCGTGGGTCTGGCCTATGTTCGTTTGCCCGTCCAACCTTTGCCTGTCATCGGAGAGATCGCTGATTTTCATTTGCTCAACAGCGATGGGAAGACAGTTTCGCTCAAAGACCTTAAAGGCAAGGTGTGGGTGGCGGATTTCATTTTCACCACCTGCGCAGGCATTTGCCCGACCATGACCGCGAGCATGGCCCAGGTGCACCGTTCCTATGCCCTTGTGGATGAGGTGCGTTTGGTGTCCATTTCCGTTAATCCTGAAAATGATACGCCTGAAGTCCTCAAGGCCTACGCGAAAAAATTCAAGGCCAATACCGGCCGCTGGCTGTTTTTGACCGGGCCTTTGGCTGATATCCAAAAACTCGCGGCGGGATCGTTCAAATTGGGAAAAATCGATGAACCGGTCTTTCACAGCAGTTATTTCACGCTGGTGGATAGAGAAGGACGTATCCGGGGCTACTATGACGGAACGGACAGACACAAGGTCGCGCAATTATTCAAAGACATCGCCGTTGTTTTAAGGGAGAAGAAGGGATGAGCGTTCCAGTCTTGCCAACGATCAACGCGTCTCTCAACGGCCTGGCCGGGACTTTTCTGGTGCTGGGATTTTTGGCCATCAAACGCAAAGACCGAAACACGCACAAGAAATTCATGCTTTGCGCTTTTGCGTCCTCAACCCTGTTTTTATGCACGTATCTGTATTATCACCTGACGTCGGCAGGGATCACGCATTACAAAGGCCAGGGGTTGTGGCGGACAACTTACTTTTTTATTTTAGGGACACATACGCCTTTGGCTGTTTTGATCGTGCCGTTGATCATCATCGCCATCAGGCATGCCTTAAAAGGCGATTTTATCAAACACACCCGCATCACCCGATGGCTTTACCCGACGTGGATGTACGTTTCCGTGACGGGAGTCATGGTCTACTTAATGCTTTACGTTTTTAAGCCCGCCTAATAAAAACTTCGCCAATCGTTTTTCTTTTTCCCAAAAGAACGGGAATTGTCCCAGGATAAAGCCAAAAAACAACAGCCCCAGCTGATAAACCGGCGGAAAGAGTGGGATATAGACAAGGGCTTTCACCCAGAAAGGGGTGCTGGCCTTAATGCCCAGCAAAGGAAAAATGACCTTGCGGATCGAGACAATGGACATGCCCGCCAAAGAAAAGGTGAGCATGATCATCCAGAAATCCCAATTGCTTTGGATGTTCCATTTTAATTTAAGTTTTTGGGCCCATTTCATGACATTGGCCTCATTTCATGCATGACCATGTTTAAAAAATAGATCCCGACGCCCAAGACCACAACAGCCGCCACGCCCAGAACGATCATCATTTTCTTAAAACCGTCCGCTCCGGTATCAAATTTAAGGATCGTTCTCATTTTTTCAATATCATCGCCTGGATGACCCATCCGACGGCAAAAAAGACAATGGACAGCAACAGGACACGACCGGGCATCATGTTCGGGAAATGCCTGATAAAACCCAGGACCATGATCCCCAAACCCGCTGCCTGAAATATTTTGGCCACCCAGTACATGTTATCCCGTTGGTCTTTGGATGCCGGCCATGCTTAAGATCAGATCCGTATTTTCCCTGAAACATTGATGCTGTATCCTTTTGGCATAAAAAAAATGGATGATCCCGGTCAGTAAAAGCCCTTGATAAACCCATACCGGCACCTTGCCCGTGTCCGCGGCGCCGTAAAATATGAACGCCGTCATCAGGATGAGGATATTGAGCAATTGCGGGGGATATAATTTGCGCTTAAGCAGGATCGAACGCTGGTGATAGTTGCCGGATATCCTGTGTTCCAGCATGTATTCCTTGACGCTCACACCCGTGCCGACGAAAAAAAACATGACGAGCGTTTCAGTCCATAGATAAACGATGCTGGTGAGGATCAAAAACGACATGGGGCTGGCGTTAAAAACAGGAAAGGGGACAAGGCTTTGGCCGAATACGACCAGGATCATCCCCAGAGACAAGAGGGAAGAAATATAACAGGTGTACATGAAAAACCACATAGAGGGGAACCCGCAGCAGGGGTTATTTTGGGGGCGCCAGAGGGGTTTTCTTCTCGGTGATGACGGGAAGTTCTTTGGATTTTTTGGTGTTCAGTTCTATGTAACTCTTGAATTTTTCAGGGATGTCGGAATCAGTATAAATGGCCTGCACCGGGCATTCAGGGATGCACGCGCCGCAGTCAATGCACACGTCAGGGTCAATGACTAACATTTCCTTGTCTTCATGGAAACAATCCACCGGGCAGACGGTGACGCAGTCGGTGTATTTGCATTTGATGCAGGGTTCGGTGACGATGTGGGACATTGAAAATATCCTCCGGTTAATAAGAACAATATTAAATTAACATACCAATCCACGTGTGTCAAATGCCAATCCTTTATTGACGGCCATTGGGCGATTACCTATAATTGAATCACTATGTTTGACAAACGATCCGTCCAAAAAACACTGTCCGTTAAGTCATCAAAATATATGATTTTCGCCTTGCCCAAACTGGCGAAGGCGGGCTTAAAATCGCCTTCGCATCTGCCGTTCTCCATCCGCATCTTGCTTGAAAGCGCTTTGCGCAATCACGACGATTATCAGGTCACCTTCAAAGACATCGAAACGATCCTTAACTGGACGCCCAATACGCCTAAAAATGAGATCGCTTTCAAGCCCGGCCGCGTCATTTTGCAGGATTTCACCGGCATTCCATGCGTCGTGGACCTGGCTGCCATGCGCGATGCCATGAAACGCATGGGAGGAGACTATAAGAAAATAAATCCTCAAGTGCAATGCGATTTAGTCATTGACCATTCCGTGCAGGTGGACGCGTTCGGCACTCCAAAAGCATTGGGCCAAAACGTGAAAATGGAATTTGAACGCAACCGCGAGCGATATGAATTCCTCAAATGGGGCCAAAGCGCCTTGCAGAATTTCCGCGTGGTCCCGCCGGCCACAGGCATTGTGCATCAGGTCAACCTTGAATATCTGGCCAAAGGGGTATTGAAAAAGAAGATCGGCAAGACCATGGTGGCTTACCCCGATAGTTTGGTCGGCACCGATTCCCATACGACGATGATCAATGGGCTAGGCATCGTTGGTTGGGGTGTTGGCGGCATTGAAGCGGAAGCTGTGATGCTCGGCGAGCCCATTTATATGCTTTTACCGGAAGTGGTGGGTTTTAAATTGACCGGGTGTTTGAAAGAAGGGGTGACCGCAACCGACCTGGTGTTGACCGTCACACAGATACTGCGTCAAAAAGGCGTCGTGGACAAATTCGTTGAATTTTTCGGTGACGGGTTAAAACATTTGACCTTGCCGGACCGCGCCACCATTGCCAACATGTCTCCTGAATACGGGGCCACCATCGGCCTCTTTCCGGTGGATGAGGAAACATTGGATTATTTGCGCCTTTCCGGCAGGACAGCCGCCGAGGTGGACCTGGTGGAACATTATTACAAAGAGCAAGGGTTGTTTTATGATCCTAGGTCGGTCCAGCCGCAATACAGCGATCTTTTGGAATTAGACCTGTCCACGGTCGAGCCGTGCCTTGCCGGGCCCAAACGTCCGCAGGACCGCGTGGCTTTGACGCAAGTCAAAACGAATTTCCGGGCCTTATTGACCGCTGACGTCGAACAACACGGTTATGGTTTATCCAAAGGCGATCTAAACCATACGGCCGTTGTCCGCAATGGTGTCGCCGCGACCATCGGCCATGGCGCGGTCGTGATCGCGGCCATCACCAGCTGCACCAATACCTCAAACCCGTCGGTGCTCATCGGCGCGGGCTTGGTCGCCAAAAAAGCCGTTGAAAAAGGGCTGACCAGCAAATCCTATGTCAAAACAAGCTTTGCTCCGGGCTCGCAGGTGGTCGAAGAATATTTAAAAGAAGCGGGATTGATGGCGCCTTTGGAAAAACTCGGGTTTAACATTGTCGGTTACGGCTGCACGACCTGTATCGGCAACAGCGGGCCTTTGTCCGAACCTGTGGCCAAGGCCATTGGGGAAGGGAATTTGGTCGCGGCGAGCGTCCTGTCGGGCAACCGTAATTTCGAAGGCCGGATCAATCCGTACACCAGGGCCAATTATCTGGCCAGCCCGCCGCTGGTGGTGGCTTATGCTTTGGCCGGACGGGTGGACATGGACCTGTCATCCGAACCCATCGGTCAGGATAAAAAAGGCAAGCCGGTTTATTTGAAAGACATCTGGCCCGCAGAGGAGGAAATTCACCGTCTGGCGTCCAAATTCGTGAAAGCCAAAATATTCCGCCAACGGTATAAAAGTGTGAACAAGGGCAATAAGGATTGGAATGCCATTAAGTTAAAAAGATCAGACCTTTTTCAGTGGGCTCCTCAAAGCACCTACATCCAGGAACCGCCATATTTTATCAAAATGAAGGCGGTACCGGATGTCCTCAAGCCCATCCAGGGCGCGCGGTGTCTGGTCATGGTGGGGGATTCCATCACCACCGACCATATTTCACCGGCCGGATCCATTGCCAAGGACAGTCCGGCGGGAAAATACCTGATGGCCGAGGGGGTAGCGCCGGTGGATTTCAACAGTTACGGGTCCCGGCGCGGCAATGACCGCGTCATGACCCGGGGAACGTTTGCCAACATACGCCTGCGCAATCTCACGGTACCCGGCAGTGAAGGCCCGTGGACGACCTATTGGCCGACGGGCGAAAAGATGTTCATTTACGATGCTTCTTTGAAATATAAAAAAAGTGACACGCCGCTGGTCGTTTTGGCTGGCAAGGAATATGGCACCGGTTCCAGCCGCGACTGGGCTGCCAAAGGCACAACGCTCTTAGGCGTCAAAGTGGTGATTGCCCAAAGTTATGAACGGATCCACCGCAGTAATCTGGTGGGCATGGGTGTTCTGCCTTTGCAATTCAAGGAAGGGGAGAACTGCACGTCGATCGGGTTAAAAGGGGACGAGGTTTTTGATTTTAGCAGTCTCGACAATGATCTGAAACCCCGCCAGGACATCACGGTCATCGCCACCCATCCCGACGGCGGGCGAAAAGAGTTCAAAGCCACCTGCCGCATCGACACCTTGGTGGAGGTGGACTATTACCGCAATGGCGGCATTTTGCAGACCGTTTTGCGCAAATTGGCCAAATGAAATTGCTTTATGCCCACGGACACTGAGCAAATAAAGGCGCTTTTGAATACCGCGGGTTTGACGACCGGCAGCGGGGGATTCAACTGGCCGAATTTGATCGGCGGCGGACTTTTTGGCATCATCGGCTTCTCGGCATTTATCTATGGTAAAAAAGAAAAGTCCGCCAAACCCATGATCATCGGTTTGGTCTTGATGATCTATCCATATTTTATTCCCAATACGGTTTTGTTATATCTGGTTGGAACAGCCCTGACCGCGGCCTTGTATTTCTGGCGTAATTAAAGGGGTATCATCATGGGACAATTGCGTTTTGCCGTCATTTTAGCCGGATGCGGCAACAAGGACGGGGCCGAGATCCACGAATCGGTACTGACCCTTTTGGCCATTGACCATTCGGGCGGGCAATACCAGTGTTTTGCCCCGGACATAAGCCAGCACCACGTCACCAATTTCCTGACCAATGAACCCATGAAAGAAACGCGCAATGTTCTTTTAGAGTCGGCCCGCATCGCCCGCAG
>Ga0209515_10002577_pt1 | contig 27590 bp, 27 predicted proteins | sample Subgroupgradi54m_FD_187454 | JGI IMG/M metagenome (GOLD analysis project Ga0209515, IMG submission 187454) | Subsurface groundwater microbial communities from S. Glens Falls, New York, USA - GMW60B uncontaminated upgradient, 5.4 m (SPAdes)... ... | reverse complement strand
GATCTGGCGATGGATCGCCGACCAGTTTTTCGGCAGCAAGGGTACGGCAGAGAAGCTCGATCAAGCGCACTTCGATGCCATAGACATCGCAACACTGGTCGGCGATCCATCGCCAGATCATCTCGTGGTCACTCTGTCAGCGATTCATTTCGGTATTCTCGCTGACCCAGAACGCCCTGATCACATGGCTTGGTTGGCAGAGCACAAACTGCCTTACATCGACATGGTCTGGGTCTCGCTTTATGACCTGGAAGGCGCGATTGTGGCCCAGAAGAGTGAAGCTGAAGTCAGAGCGGCCACAGACATGGGTGGCATCGCTCTGCTTCGATCAGGTGCCAAGGGCCGTCGGTTGGTTTCGTCCAATCTTCGTAATACCCGACGCATTCTCGAATGGCTGCGCCAGGGTCAACCGTATGAAGTGGGATTCAGGACTTGGCTGGCTTGGCAAGCCGAGAAACGAGCGGCCGAGTATTGCCAGGCTTCGGAGATGTATTTGAAATCTCTGATCATCAGTGATACCAAGTACGGCATTCCGGACATCTGCCCACCACTTTTCGGTATCGACATTTTCGACGTCTAGGGTTGGTTCTCGCCAACCCTTTTTTTATTGCAATACGTTTTTGTCTGATCGGACGTTTTCGTATTATAGTTTTATCCAAAGAATTTTTTTCTAAATCTGCTATAATACAGTCATGAAAAAGGCTAGTTTGAAAGAAAAATCTGAGGTGTTAAAAGGCCTAAATAAACAGCAAGAAAAGGCCATTACTTTCGGTGATGGCCCACTTTTGATTATTGCGGGAGCTGGGACTGGGAAGACTACAGTTTTGACTCGACGTATTGTTTGGCTGATTGAACAAGGCTTGGCCAAACCAGAGGAAATTTTAGCCCTGACTTTTACCGAAAAAGCCGCCACAGAAATGGAGGAACGCGTAGATCTACTAATGCCATTGGGTTACGCGGACATTAATATCTCAACTTTTCATGCTTTTGCGCAGAAAATTTTGTCGCAACACGCTCTTGATATTGGCTTGCCTGGTGATTTCAAAGTTATCACCCAGACTCAAGCCTGGATGTTAATCAAAAAAAATCTGTACGACTTTGAGCTGGATTATTACAAACCCATTGGCAATCCTAATAAATTTATTCATGCCTTGCTTAAGCACTTCGATAAAGCCAAGGGTGAAGAGATAACTCCTGAGGAATATCTTAAGTACGCGGAAGGTCTAAAACTAGACAAAGATCAGGTCGAAATTGAGGATCATGATAGAGTCGCTGAAGTTGCGAATGCATATCATAGATATCAGAAGCTGCTTTTGGACGCGGGATTTTTGGATTTTGGAGACCTAATAAACTATACGTTGAAACTGTTTCGCGAGCGGCCCAAGATTTTGGAATTTTATCGTAAGCAATTCAAATATGTTTTGGTTGATGAATTTCAGGACACGGATTTAGCGCAGTATGAACTGGTTCGCATGTTAGCAGAACCTCCCGCCCGCCACGCAAGCCAGCAGGTTGCTGGCGTTGCGGGCAGGCAGAACAATATCACGGTCGTGGGCGATGATGACCAGTCCATTTATAAATTCCGCGGCGCTTCGATTTCCAATATTCTGAAATTCAAAGAAGATTATCCTGACGCCGCCGAAATAACATTGACTCAGAATTATCGTTCGACTCAGCCGGTTTTAGATCTATCGTATAATTTTATTCAGCAAAACAATCCCGATAGACTCGAATCGAAACTAAAAATCTCAAAAAAACTAAAATCAAACTTACAACAAAGCGGTCAAATTGAGGTTTTACACGCTCAGACTGTGCACCAAGAAGCTAAACTTGTCATTGATAAAATTTTGAAATTGCAAGCAGAGGACGGCTTAAATTTTAATGACTTTGCTATACTCGTCCGGGCTAATGATTCGGCTGAGCCGTTTATTTCGGAGCTGACGCGGCGCGGTATATCATATATCTTTGTGGCCAACCGTGGCCTTTACAAAAAGCCGTTTATCCTGGATTTGTTGGCATATCTGAGACTTCTGGACAATTACCACGAAAGTGAAAATTTGTACCGGGTATTGAATTTTCCAAAATTCAAACTGTCTAATGACCAGTTGATTTCGTTTTCTCAAATTGCCAAACGGAGAACGCTCTCGCTGTATGAAGTATTGCGCGAAATACACTCTAACCCAAAAATTGATGAGCTGATGCGATTGGTTGCTAAGCACACTCAAGCGGCTCGAGAAATGCCTGTGTCGGAATTGCTAGTCCGAGTTTTGAATGATTTGGGTTTAACTAAGACTTTACTCGAAGAGTCTGTTGAAAATCTAGAAAACCGGGGATTGATCGAAAAGTTCTACCGCAAAGCGCAAGTGTATGAGGATGAAAACGACGACAAAACCATTAAGGGATTTTTAAACGTTATCAAGCTGGAACTGGAAGCCGGTGACCAGGGCGAGCTTTCATATAATCCTGATGTGGGTCCAGAAACGATTAAGGTTATGACAATTCATGCGGCCAAGGGGCTGGAATTTTCCTGTGTGTTTGTGGTTAACATGGTGGACCAGCGCTTTCCTTCCAGGGGACGACGAGAGCAAATAGAAATTCCAGAAGCGTTAGTCAAAGAAATTTTGCCAGAAGGGGACGCCCATTTAATGGAAGAGCGACGGCTGTTTTATGTGGCCGCGACCCGGGCTAAAAGATTTTTGTATCTCACCTGGGCTGATGATTACGGCGGCAGCGCGTACAAAAAGCCGTCGAGGTTCTTGGTAGAATTAGGTCTGGAGCAAAGCCCCAGCAAATCGGCTCCGGCCGGCCAAGTTTTCTTTGCCAATAAACAAACGGCGCTACTTAAGTTAAAAACTAAGTTGCGAGTCCCTGACACTTTTTCGTTTTCGCAAATTTCATGCTTTTTGCATTGTCCGCTGGAGTATAAGTATAAATATATTTATCATCTGCCTCTTCCCGGAGAGGCTCAGCTGTCATTTGGCGTGACAATTCACAAAACACTCGAAAAATACTTGCAAACCATGATCCAAACCAATGCTATGGACCAACCAGATTTGTTTGGGGGAAAAACTAATAAACTGCAAGTACCCAGAAAAGACTTGCTAAAAAAATACTATACTGAATGTTGGGTTGATGACTGGTTCGCGGACAAACTGCAGAAAGAAAATTACCGACAATTGGGGATTAAGCTGCTCGATAATTTTTATGAAAAATTTTCTCAGAATCCGAAGCTTCCTAAATTTTTGGAAAAATCATTTAAACTGAAACTTGGCCAATACAGATTTGTGGGTAAGATTGACCGTGGTGATCTCAATGCCGACGGTACAATTGACATTGTGGATTATAAAACCGGAGCGGCACGGGAAAAACTTTCACCCGTGGACAAAAAACAGCTGTTGATTTACCAATGGGCGGCAGCGAACGAGTTTAAGGAAAAAGTTAACTCATTGACATATTGGTACCTCAATGGCTTGGAAGACACAATAGAATTTTTGGGCACAAACGAGGAGATTGATGCCTTAAAAAAGGAACTATTAGAGACAATTGAGGAAATAGTTGAAACTGTTAAGACTAATAATTTTGCGATCGCAGATAGAAAAACTTCCCATGAGTGCAAATATAGACACTTTGAGGGTTAATATAGTTGTCTATATTTGCACGGGCAGAAGTGAGGCAAGTCATCAGACGTAGCCGAACGTCGCCGTAAACGAGCGAGCGCAGTTTACGGCGCTGCCCAAGGGTGAGCGCACCAGCGCGAACTGTAAATTTAGACATCTTGAAGCTTAATATGGTATAATTAAATGTCCCTTAAAATAAAAATTTGGAAAAAATCAAATTATACATCATTGTTTTTTCCGTGGTCTGCTTGGGCTTTGCCTTAGGATTACTTGTTTTACTGAATTCTCTAACCCCTGATCGATGGGGCAATGTTCTTTTATTCTACTTTTTGCTGTGCGGCTTTATTTTCAGCTTGGGTACAGTCATAGGCTTTAACCTGCGACGTTTTTTTGGACAAAGAGAATTACTAAACCAGTATTTCCGCAGTTCTATACGACAAGCAGTTTGGTTTACTATTCTAGTCGTGGCATTCATGTTTTTGCTCAGTAAAAATTTGTTTAACTGGATCAGTGGGCTCTCATTAGTTTTATGCTTAATTTTTTTGGAAGCGTACTTGTTAACAAAAAATAAATGACCCAGTAATACAACTTTCCGATAGAACATGAAAATGCCCAACGCTGAAAAAACTTTTATTAAATACTCTAATCGAAATTTGCATCGTTATTATTTAACAACCGCCAACGCAGCTCCGCGTTGGGCACGGAAAGTTGATATACTGGGATGACAGACAGTCTGAAAGAACTTCGCGAGCAAGCGATTTCCGAACTAAATACGACAGTGGATTCAAATGTCCTTGATAAGTTTGTTCTGAAATACTTTGGCAGAAAACAAGGCAGATTAACCAATGTTTTACGTTCTTTAAAAAGCCTCGATGACAAACAGCGTCGCTTAGTCGGGGCCGAAGCCAACGAAGTTAAAATTGAAATTTGGCGCTTGATTGACCTGAAACGTCAGAATATAAGAAACGCGGGTAAAAAAGAGTTTATTGATCTAACAATTGATGGTAAAAAGCCATCATTAGGACATTTGCATGCTTTGACGCAAGTCCGCAGAGAAATGCAAAAAGCATTTCAGTCCATGGGGTTTGCCGTGGTGGAACTGCCCCAGATTGAGTCAGATTATTACAACTTTAAAGCCTTAAATATCCCGCCGGAACACCCAGCGCGGGATATGATGGACACGTTTTATTTGAAGGAATCAAGAATCAGGAATCAAGAATCAGATAAACTCCTTTTAAGGACACATATCAGTACGATTCAGTCGCATTTATTGGAAAAATATAAACCACCGTTTTCTGCTGTAAGTTTTGGCCGCGTGTTTCGGCGGGAAGCCACGGATGCCAGGCATGAGCACACTTATGATTCTTGTGAGGGGCTACTCGTCGGAGAAAATATAAGCCTTGGTAATTTAAAGGCTACTTTGTCCGAGTTGTTTAAGCAGTTGTTCGGGCCACTTGTTGAAATTAAATTTCGGATTTCTTATTTTCCGTTCACTGAGCCAAGTGTGGAAGTTTTGATGGGCTGTATTTTTTGCTCCGACACCGACAAAGTCGGGTCGGAGCCCCGACCGAAGCGTCGGGGCGGCAAGGGCTGTTCAGTCTGTGGCAATTCCGGTTGGCTCGAAATGGTAGGATCAGGCATGACACATCCTAAGGTTTATGAATACGCCGGCTACCCCAAGGACCAATACACAGGGTTTGCTTTTGGTATCGGAGTATCACGAGTCGCCATGCTCAAATACAACATACCCGATATTCGTCTGTTGTATCAGAATGATCAACGTTTTCTACATCAGTTTTAATTAAATTAATTTATCATTAACACATATCTATGGATCAACAAATAGAGCAACCAAGTGATATTTCGTATCAAGTCATGCCTCAGGAAGGACACTTTGAACCAGTCCCAGCCTCAGCTCCAGCGGTACCACCAGCATTACCCGCAGAATCAGGTCCGTCCTTCTGGCGTAGTAGGCTGTTATATATAATCGCCGGAGCGGTTGTCTTAGTGGTGCTTGGAGTTTTGGCCTTTTTCATGTTTCGCTCAAAACAACCAGCACCTGTAACTGTTCCAGCCGTAGTTGTGACCAAACTTCCAAAAGTCTGGCTCCAGCAATACTTTAGTAGTGAAACCTGCACTGACCAGACCATGTGCGGCGACGAGGCAGACTCCGACAAAGATGGACTAACAAATCACCAAGAATTTAAGGCGGGTACGAGTCCGGTTAATGTTGACACCGATGCTGACCTTATAGCTGACGGCGACGAGGTTAATATATATAAAACCGAACCCACGCTTAAATACACTGATCGTCGCGATATCGTGCAACAAAATGATTGGACGGATGGGGTACAGATCAAGGGTGGATATGACCCGTTGACGCCTGGACTTAAATTTACTGATGTCCGGAAACAACAAATTGCAGATGATACTGCTAAGTTCAGTTTGCATGAACCGACCAAGACCAGTCTGGCTCCGGCCGTTTCATCTGCGCCAGCACCTGCACCGGCTCCAGTGCCTCAACCAACGCCTGGGCCTCAAAGTTCGCTACCTGATTTAATTATTAGTTCTGTAACTGTGTCGCCAAATCATCCGGTCGTAAATGATAAAAATGTCCTAGTAACGGCAACCATTAAAAACATAGGCAATAAATCTACAAGTAGCAATGAAGCTCTCGACGTTGAGTTTAGCATAGTAGGTTTCGATCAATACCCCACAGCCGATAGAACTTCTGATATATTAAATCCCGGAGAGTCTAGGTCTTTCAAATATTATCCATATAAAGATAACGATTTTTTCAAAGTTACCGATACCGCTGGTACTAAAACTTTAAAAATAGTTATTGCCGGTGGGAATTCCGAAATTAACAAAACGAATCATGATGTAGTAGAAAGCAATTATAACAACAACACATTCACTCAACAGGTGGAAATGTTTAGCAACTAAATGAAATTTTCCCTCGAATGGCTGAAAGAATTAAGCGGGTACAAAGGTTCTGCCCAAAACTTGGCAGAGCTTTTGTCGTTGCATGCATTCGAGACAGAAATCGTCCAAGCGGGTCAGCAATTCCACGGTATTATTGTGGCCAAAGTCACTAAAGTTGAAAAACATCCAAATGCTGATCGCTTAAGGGTAATCACACTTACTGATGGTAAAAATACGATCGGCCCAGTAGTTTGCGGCGCCTGGAATTTCGATGTCGGCGCTGTGGTGGCTCTGGCCTTGCCTGGCGCTACTATTCCTCACAATCAACATGACCCGGAAAGTAAGCCGTTCACTCTAACCAAAGCAACGATTCGCGACATAGAATCACAGGGCATGATTTGCTCAGCCAAAGAACTTGGAACAGGTGAAGAAGGCAGCGGCATATTACTTTTAGATTCGCGTTATAAACTTGGTGAAAATTTTTCAGTCAAGGATCACGGATCACGGATCATTCTTGATATCTCGGTTCCGGCTAACCGTCCTGATTTAATTTCATATACAGGCGTGGCTTGGGAAATTGCGGCTCTGACCGGCGCCAAATTCAGAATCAAGAATCAAGAATCAAGAATCAAGAATCTTAAGCCAAAGCTTTTAAAAATCCGCATATCAGAACCAAAATTCTGCCAGAAATATGCGGCCGTTCGATTAGCTAATGTAAAAATTGGCCCGTCGCCAAAATTTATTCAGGAACGTCTGAAGCTTTCAGGGCTTCGCCCAATCAATAATATTGTTGATATTACCAATTACGTCATGCTTGAATCTGGTCAGCCTCTGCATCCGTTTGATGCCTCCAAAGTAGTGGGCGCTATAAATGTCCGACGGGCTTACGTCAACGAAAGCATTTTAACTTTAGACGGTCTAACTCACAAACTGACGACGGATACATTTTTAATTGCCGATACCAAAAAAGCTTTAGCTATTGCCGGAATTATGGGTGGCCTGGACAGCGCGGTCAATGAATATACCAATGAAATTATTTTAGAGGCGGCTAATTTTAATAGTGTGTCGGTGCGACGATCCTCCCGCCAACTTAATTTACGCACTGATTCGTCCAGTAGATTTGAAAAATCCCTGCCACCGGCCTTTGTTACTATGGCTTTAGAACACGCTACAGATTTGCTAGTTAAATATGCGTCGGCAAAACCTATGGAATTCGCCCAATCAGGAATTAAAGACGCGAAACCTGTCTCAATTAAGTGTGAGCCTTCCAAGATCAATCAGCTTTTAGGAACAAATATTTCGGCTGATCAGCAGAAGAAAATTTTGACAAAATTCGGATTCAAGGTCCAGGGTTCAAGCAACAAGCTTGTAGTCTCGGTTCCTTTTTGGCGGCCGGACGTGACTGTATGGGAGGATTTGGCTGAAGAGATTGCTCGATTTTTTGGCTTAGATCAAATTCCGGCTCAGCTCCCAAACTTGATTTCGTCAGCAAACATATCAGACTCAATAATCGAGGCACGGGAACAAGCAACTGATCTTTTGGTTGATTTAGGATTTGATGAAGCTTATACCTATTCCTTTACTAAATCGTCGGTGCCCGATTCGCTAGAAATTGCCAATCCATTAAGCTCAGAGCAGCAGTTTTTACGTAAAGAAATCAGCATGAATTATCAACCACTAATCGAGCAAAATTCCAAACATGCTTCTGAGGGATCATTGTTTGAAATCGGCAATGTTTTTTGGAAAGAAAAAGGTGAAATCAAAGAACGGACCAATCTGTTTATGGTCAGTTTTTCCAAAACAGAACCCACAGTTAGCCTCTTGATCGGTAGCCTGCGTGAATTGCTACGGCGTTTAGGAATTAATTTTTTGATCACCCAATCCGAAGAGCAAATAGCGGAAGTCCGCGTTGACGAAAAAAGTATTGGTTCAATCGTTAGTTCTCAGCCAATCGATCCGATCCAATGGACTGCGGTGGAGCTCGATTTTGAAGTATTGGCCCGGATGATGAAACCTAAACAATACCAACCAATCAGTCGTTATCCAGGTCGAGTCCTGGATGTCTCGATTATAGTCCGAAAAGATCTCCCCTGGGAAAAAGTGAAGGAATCAATTATCAAGGAAAAATTAATCAACTTGGTTGAATTGCTTGAAGTTTACCAAGGCCAAGGTATTTCACCTGGTAAAAAAAGCATGACTTTTCGTGTGCAATACCAAGCAGATGATCGGACGTTGACTGATCTGGAAGTTCAAAAAATCCACAGCCAAATTTTGGCGGATTTAAGGGCCAAATTAAACGCGCAGATTAGGGATTAAAGCGCTCAGTCGCTATCCCCGTCCCGGACGCCGCAATTGTTTTATCCACAGTGCGGCCCGCCTCGCGTCGACGCGAGTCGAGGCGGGCGATCCGGGATCTATACAAAGATCCCGGATATTTCGTCTAAGTTTAAGCTCAATAAGCGAAATTTAGGGAAGGGCTGCTATTGTTACTCTTGTTTTTCACGATCGTGAAAAACAAGAGTATAAAAAAACAGAGGTCAGCACTCGCGGCTGACCTCATAGCGACCAGGAGGAGTTCACGACGTACTGCTTAGCGCCCTCCACTGGCGCCGTCTCTCTCGGACCTGTAGCTCTCTCAAGAAGTGCTCGCTCGCGAGCTCTTCTCGCTCCTTATCGAGTTCACGATTAACTCCCTCACGCGTGCAGGACTCGACTTCCTCCATCACTCTTTTGAGCGTCCATGGAGGGAGCGGGACCTGGTTGCGCCTGTGCCACTCCTTTACCAGCCCGTGCTTGGCGTTATAAGTAAGCACGCTCTGGACCGCTTGGCTGAGTTGCTCGAGCTTTGCGGGATCTGCCCGGTCAATATAGAAGAAGATCGGGAGAAGATCTGTGATCATGTCATCCTCCGTTCCCATCCTGCAAACCACGTTTCGCAGGATAGCGTATATTACTAGACAAAATAGAAAACGTCAAGGGCCAGGACTTCTAAAAAGCCTAATTTTCTGCTATAATATAGTCGTTAATATTGAACGACTTATGACCATTCAAGAACTCAAATCTAGAGTAGAACCGATATTGAAAGCCAACGGCGTGGAATACGCCGCAGTTTTTGGCTCGGCCGCAAGAGGTACGGCTCGCTCCAATAGCGATGTTGACTTATTGATTCGATATAAAAAAAGCCCCGGTTTAATTAAGCATATTGGGCTTGCTTACACGCTACAGGACCAATTACAGAAGAAGGTAGATTTAATCACTGAACGTAGTCTTCGACAAGAAATGGCACCTTTCGTAAAAAAAGACCTAAAAATACTTTATGGAACAGGAATTCGACCTGATTTATCGTAATCATATACTTCAAGCAATCACCGAAATCGAAAGCTTTATTTTAAGCATGGATTATAAAATTTTTTCTCAAGATCGTAAGACTCAATTGGCTGTGGTTAAAGAACTTGAAATTATTGGAGAGGCATCTAAGCGATTATCCGAAGAATATAAGAAAAAATTCCCCGCGATTCTCTGGAGGGAAATTGCAGGCATGAGAGATGTTTTGATTCATGATTATATGGCAATGGATATGATCGATGTTTGGGATTCAGCTACCGAAGGAGTTAAAGAACTTAAAAAAGCTTTGGAATCTATTTGAACTATGGCTAAAGAAGAAAAAGACATAAAGAAAGACGCGCCTCGCTCGACGCGAGTCGACGCGGGCAAGGGATATACCGCTGACCAAATTACAGTTTTGGAGGGTTTGGATCCTGTACGTAAGCGCCCAGGAATGTATATTGGCAACACAGCTAAAGAGGGTTTTCATCATCTGCTGAAAGAAATCGTAGACAATGCTATTGATGAAGCTATGGCTGGGCATGCCAAGCAAATCAATATTGTTATTCACAAAGATAATTCTGTGTCCGTGCAAGATGATGGCCGCGGTATCCCTGTTGATATCCATAAACAAACCAAAAAGTCAGCTTTGGAAACGGTCCTGACTGTTCTTCATGCCGGCGGTAAGTTTGGCGGGGACGCGTCCGGATACAAAGTTTCCGGGGGTCTGCATGGTGTGGGTGCTGCTGTGGTCAACGCTCTTTCTGAATCACTCCGTGCAGAAGTGCGGCGAGATGGCAAAATTTTTATTCAGGAATATAAACGGGGTAAGCCTCTGGGAAAGGTTAAGATGATTGGCAGAGTTCCTCCGAAAGATCCTTGGCAACGCGGAACAAAAATTACTTACAAGGCAGATCCGGAAATATTTACGGAGATGGATTTTGACATGCAGTTGGTTTTGGATCATTATCGTCAGCAAGCGTACCTAACCCGCGGCGTTCATTTAATAATTACCAATGAGCAGACAAGTTTTAGTTATCAATATTATTTTGAAGGTGGCTTGGTCTCATACATTTCGCACATCAACCGAAACAAGAATGTCAAAACTCAGCCCATGTATGTGTCAAAAACCGTGGACAGTATCATGGTCGAATGCGTGGTGCAGTACACGGATGAATTTTCAGAAACGGTTTTGACTTTTGCGAATAATATTTACACGGTTGAAGGTGGCATGCACATGACTGGATTTCGCTCAGCTTTGACACGCTCACTCAATAATTACGGAATCAAAAAGGGTTATATCAAAGAATCTGATAAGATCGTGGGTGAGGACATGCGCGAAGGCTTGACTGCAATCATTTCGGTTAAGCTCGCAAATCCGCAGTTTGAAGGCCAGACCAAAGCCAAACTTGGGAACGCCGAAGTCCGAGGCGTAGTTGAGGATGTGGTTGGTCAAGGATTGGAATTTTGGCTGGAAGAACATCCCGCTGACGGTGGAAAAATATTGGAAAAAGTTTTACTGGCAGCCAAGGCCCGTCTCGCGGCTCGCGCGGCACGTGATGCTGTTATTCGCAAAGGAGTTTTGGAAGGTCTGGCCTTGCCTGGCAAACTGGCGGATTGCTCAGAATCCGATCCCTCGATATCAGAACTTTATATTGTTGAGGGTGATTCTGCCGGCGGCACGGCCAAACAAGGACGCGATCGCCGCTTTCAAGCCATTCTTCCTTTAAGGGGAAAGATTTTGAATGTCGAGCGCGCGCGTTTGGACAAAATGCTCTCTAGCGAACAAATCAAAAATGTGATCATAGCCTTGGGCGCCGGGGTTGGGGATCAGTTTGATATTGAAAAATTACGTTATCAGCGGATCATCTTGATGGCTGATGCGGATGTGGACGGTGCTCATATTCGGACACTGCTTTTGACATTATTCTACCGATACTTTCCTGAAATTATTAACCGTGGATATTTATATATTGCCCAACCACCGTTGTTTAAAGTTCAACAAGGCAAGTTTTCTGAATATGCTTTTTCGGAAAAGGAGCGTGACGCTCTGATTGGAAAATTTGCGAAAGAGAGTAAGCATTCAGGGGTTCCAAATGTTCAGCGCTACAAAGGTTTAGGGGAGATGAACGCGATACAGCTTTGGGAAACAACCATGGACCCGGCCAATCGCGTCATGCTCCAAGTCACGGTGCAGGACGCCGAAAAAGCCAGTAAGATTTTTGAAATGCTCATGGGCGATGAAGTCGCCCCACGAAAAAACTTTATCCAAACCCACGCCAAGTCAGTCAAAAATTTAGATATATAATTTGTTTGGTAATAAAAAAAGCCGTAACAGTTGCTGTCACGGCGACTTAGGAGATTGGAGATTCACGATCATCATTCTGAGCTCGCCCAGTTGCTTTTGTTGGTCAGCGACCTTGTCCTCAAGTTCCTTAATTCTGGCGGTTTGCTCGTACTCGGCCACCACTTGCGCCGAGTAGAGCCAGCGCATGCCATTGATGTTTCTAATCCCGAAATGGTAATCAGGACGGTTGGCCCGAGCTATAGCGATCTCCAGTTGATCGGGTGTGAGTTTACCGGCAGCAGCTAGCGCCAGCTTGGCCGATATTTGCTCCATGTCGTCATCGTCAGCTTTGCTCTTGGCGAGATTTTTCACTTCGAGTATCGGCCGCCAAGTGACGCGGTCGGCAATTCTACTGCTCTGACCTTGAACTGACAGCACGCATAGACCGATCAAGACAATCGCGGCTACAAAAAGTTTCATTGCGTCCTCCTCAGTGATACTTGCAATTCTAATACATTTAGACTACAATATCCACATAAGGCCGCGAAAGGCCTTTTAAAAACGAGTTTTTTGGTTTAAACCAAAAAACGAAGTCCCGGACTAGATCCGGGAACCAAATCAATTCTATGGCAAATCCCATACAATTTATCAAAGAAGCCCGCGCGGAATTGGCCAAAGTGGTCTGGCCCTCGCGCAAAGAAACCATCAGAATTACCATTGCGGTTATTGCTTTATCTGTTGTGGTTGCCTTATTTCTAGGACTTGTGGATTACGGATTGACCAAGCTATTTGAATCTATTGTTAATCGATAATTAATTTATGGCTAGGCAACAAGTTACAGGCGAAAAACATTGGTACGTTCTGCACACATACTCGGGTTATGAAGACAGTGTCGCGTTTAACCTCAAACAGCGTATTGAATCCATGGGCATGGAAGATCGAATTTTTGGTGTCATCGTCCCTAAGGAAAAAAAGATTAAGATCAAGGATGGTAAGCGCACGACAGTCGAAGAGAAAATTTTTCCAGGATACGTACTAGTCGAAATGATTGTCACGGACGATTCGTGGTATGTTGTCCGCAATACCCCTAATGTCACCGGTTTCGTAGGATCTGGTACAATCCCAACGCCAGTTGGCGATGATGAGATTTCGTCTTTGCAAAAGCGAATGGGTGTCGAGGAACCAAAATACAAGATCGATGTTAAAGCTAATGACCTGGTACGCATCATGGATGGGCCGTTCAAGGATTACGAAGGAAAGGTCTCGGAAACTGATGAAGAAAAAGGCAAGGTTAAGGTCTTGGTGTCTATTTTTGGTCGCGAAACTCCAATTGAATTAGATTTTTTACAAATTAAGAAACTATAAACATATGGCCAAAAAAATTAAGACAATTATCAAAATTGTTCTGCCCGCAGGCAAGGCCACACCCGGCCAGCAATTGGGTACATCTCTTGGTCCTCACGGCGTAAACATGGGTCAGTTTGTTAAGGAATTTAACGAACGCACGGCCTCAGCTGGTGATACTGTTATCCCGGCGGAAATTACGATTTATGAAGATCGGTCATACACATTCGTTCTCAAAACGCCGCCGGCTTCAGCTTTGATTTCCAAAGCCGCAGGAATTGAAAAAGGATCTGCAAACCCCTTGAAAAACAAGGTCGGAAAAATCACTAAAGCTCAGTTGCGGACAATCGCCGAGCAAAAGATGCCAGATCTCAACGCTAATAGTGTCGAAGCAGCAGAAAAAATCGTGGCTGGTACGGCCAGGTCTATGGGTGTGGAAATAAAATAATGGTTTCCGTTTCAGTAATATTTTTAATATTAATTCTAATAATTATGGCACTCAATCTAACTTTACGAAAATCATTTCTCTATATATTCGCCACCGTTGGCTTGATTCTCATGATCATTGCGGGCGTGAGTCTAATCGATCTGGGACTTAAGACCTATGTTTTTACTAAAGCAGATAATTACTGCTACAACTATGTCATGCCAGTAGATAAAGCAGGCAATACCACAGAGCCAACTGCGCAACAGCTTGCTGATCAGAAAAAACAATGTGAAGAGCAACGCTCAGCCAACAAGCAAAGTCAGGCATCTAATGCCATTGCCATGCTCATCGTCGGATTGCCGCTGTATTTCTATTTTTGGATGACAATTAGAAAAGAGAACCAAGTTTAAATTAACAGGAGCAATATGGGTAAAAGATTAGATAACGCAAAAAAAGAAATCGATAATACCAAATCACATCCGTTGGCTGAGGCTTTGGTCTTGGCTAAGAAAACCGCGACTACTAAGTTTGTGGGCAATATTGAAGTACATGTCCGATTGGGTATTGATCCAAAAAAATCAGACCAGACAGTTCGTGCCACGTTGACTTTACCTCATGGCACGGGTAAGACCAAAAAAATTGGAATTTTTCGCGGTGCTGAAGGTGAAGAGCTGATCAAGAAAATTAAAGACACTGGAGTTATTGATTTTGACATTGCGATTGCCGAGCCGGCCATGATGCCTAAGCTGGCGTCGATTGCTAAGATTTTAGGGCCTCGTGGACTTATGCCCAACCCCAAATCCGGCACGGTGACCGCAGACATTGAAAAAGCCGTTAAAGAATTTGCCGCTGGCAAAACTGAATTCAAAAACGATGAGTCTGGCAATGTTCATATGATTTTGGGCAAAAGCAACTTTCCAGATGAGCAGATCATTGACAACTTTAAGGCTTTTATGAACGCCTTGGCTCAGGCCAAACCAGCCGGACTTAAAAAAGAGTATGTGGTCTCGGTAACGGTCAACGCAACCATGGGGCCGGGGATAAAACTTAAGACTTAGTTATCAAATGCGCGGCTACAAAGGCCGCGTTTTTTGATGAAAATATGCTATAATTTAGCTATGAAAATTTTGATTATTGACAACAATAGTAGACATAAAAATCAGTTAATTGAATTGGCACGAGATCAAGGATGTAACTCGGTAACACTAATGGGATTCGGTGAAATAAATTTAGCAAAAATTTCTGAATTTGATTTAATTATTCTTTCAGGCGGCCACGGGGATCCAATTATAAATCACGACGATGAGTATGCCTTTGAGATAGAATTAATAAAACTTGCAAAAAAGCCGATTCTGGGCATCTGTTTGGGCTGTGAGCTGATTGCGCATACTTTTAAAAGCACACTAGAACTTTTGAAAGAGCGAGAAACCAGCGAACTCGACTTGGAACTGCTTGAAGAGACTCCCTTCACTCAAATTTTTTCTAAAATTAAAGTCCATGAAGGACATAGATGGTATATTAAAACTCTTGGCTCGACACTTAAGGCGCTTGCCAAATCCAAAGATGGAATTGAGATTATTCAGCATAAAATCAAGCCAATTTATGGTGTCCAGTTTCATCCGGAACTTGATCCATCTGCTGGTAGAAATTTAATTCATTATTTGCTATCATTGTAAATGATTAAACAAAAATTATGATTCTCTCTGACCGAGACATCAAAAAAGCTATAAAAAGTGGGCGCATCAAGATCACCCCCAAGCCGGATTACAAAGTCCAGTTGGATGCTTGCATGATTGATTTGCATTTGGGCAGTAGTTTTCGGGTCTTTAAGCACTCGAGTTACGCCTACATTGATCTCAAGGGCCCAATTGATGTGGACAAATTAATGAAGGAAATTGAAGTGCCCAAAGGCGAGCCATTTATTATGCAGCCTGGAGATTTTGCACTTGTGACCACAGTGGAAACCTTGAAAATTTCGGATGATTTAGTGGCTCGAGTCGAAGGTCGAAGCAGTTTGGGTCGCTTAGGGATTATTGTCCACGGCACTGCCTCGGTTTTCCACCCGGGTTGGGATGGTAAGCCAACGTTGGAGCTTGGAAATTTGGGAGTCATGCCCGTGGCACTTTATCCCGGCATGAGGATTTGCGCTTTTACTTTTGAAGAATTATCTAGTCCCGCAGAGGTCCCATACAGTAAAAAGAAGAGTAATAAATACGCGGGGCAAAGTAAGCCCCTGGCTTCTAAATTATCAGCGGAAGTCAGAAAGGAATACCGAAAATAATGACGCGGGGCAAATTTATTGTAATCGATGGGAGCGACGGCACGGGTAAGACTACGCAAATTAAACTTTTAGTTAAGAAACTTACTAAATCAGGTTTGAAGGTTCGGGTGGAAGACTTTCCACAGTACGGTAAAAAATCAGCCGGTCCGGTTGAGGATTACCTCAACGGCTCGTATGGATCGGCCACTGCACTCGGAGCTTACATTCCATCAATTTTTTATGCCGTTGATCGGTTTGCCGCCGCTGAACGAATCCGTAAGCACTTGAACGCCGGGTTCGTGGTCTTATCCAACCGCTACGTTACATCCAACATGGCTCATCAAGGGAGTAAGATAAAAAACGCGTCAGCCAGATCAAAATATTTTAAATGGCTGACTGATTTGGAATATAGTTTTTTCAAAATCCCAAAGCCAGACATAGAAATAATTTTACACTTGCCGGCAAAAATTTCCTCGAAACTCATAAAACAGCGAGGTCCAAAGTTCTTTCTCGGATACAAGAAACTAGATATCCATGAGGCTGATTTGCAGCATCTAGCTGTAGCAGAAAAAGTTTATTTGGAGATTGCCAGAAAATTTAAATTTCCAGTTATTTCAGGATTCGTAAACAATAAACTCCTCAGCCCTAAAGAGATCAATGACAAAATCTATGCCATCATTCGAAATCGAAATCAAAAGTCTGCTGGGAAGTAAAGATAAAGCAGATGAGCTAATCCATAAGATGCAGGCCAATGACCCGGCATTTGTTGTGTTAGGCTCGCATGAGCAGTTAAATCATTATTTTACCGGAGGGGAAATTACTGCAATACGTTCCCGTATTGCAGTCTTACAGATACCGGAAAAGTTTGATAATGCGGAAGATATTTCAGTTCGAACAAGGCAAGCTGACGGGAAAGTAATTCTAGTCATTAAAGCCTCAGTTGACGATACGACAAGCTCTAACGGAACTGCTCGCCTGGAATTCGAATCACGAGTTGATTTAACTTTAGATCAGCTTGATCAAATACTTTTGGACTCTGGATTTCAGTATCAAGCCAAGTGGTCTAGGGAGCGTCAGGATTTTAAATACAAAGGGCTCAGCGTCAGCATTGATAAAAACGCGGGCTACGGATATTTAGCAGAGTTTGAAAAAATAATAGACGACCAAAACAAAGCTGAGGAGACTAAGAGTGCAATACGAGAGTGTATTACACTATTAGGATTACAAGAGTTGTCCCAAAACCGCCTGGCGCGTATGTTTGATTATTACAACAAAAACTGGCAAGATTATTATGGCACAGAGAAAACCTTTAATATCGAGTAATATGGAAACCAAACACTCAGAAAAACAATACCTTGACCTCATGCAAGAGATTCTGGATAAAGGACTGAAGCAGGAAGATAAGGGGACAGGGGATATAACTTATAGTATTTTTGGCCGGCAAATTCGTTTTGATTTGTCTCAAGGTTTTCCATTGCTCACAACCAAAAAAGTTTTTTGGAAAGGTGTTCTTCATGAACTCTATTGGTTTATGTCGGGTCAGTCGAATATCAAATATTTGGTAGATAATAAAGTCCATATCTGGGATGATTATCCGTATCGAATTTATCGGGAAAAAGTAAAAAAAGGTTCAGTTCCTGAACTGACAAAAGAAGAATTTGTAGAAAAAATTGCGAGCGATAATGAGTTTGCTAAACAACATGGCGAGCTCAGGTACATTTATGGGGAAATGTGGCGTCGCTGGCCAGCCAAAAATGGTCGGACAGTGGATCAATTGCAGTGGGTCGTGGATGATCTCAGAAAAGACCCAGATGCGCATAATGCTTTGGTTAATTCCTGGAACCCTGAATATCTCTATGAAATGGCATTACCAGATGAGTCTTGCCGGTTTCCAATTTGCCATAATATGTTCCAAGTCAATGTCAAAGACGGCAAACTATCTTTGCAATTGTACCAAAGAAGCGCTGATATATTTTTGGGTGTACCTTTTAACATCGCTAGTTATGCGTTACTAACTCATATATTGGCGCAAGTCACGGGTAATCAGCCTGGAGAATTTGTCCATACCTTTGGTGACGTGCATATTTATGAAAAACATATGGATGCGGTAAAAGAGCAGTTAACCCGCGAGCCAAAGCCTTTACCCACAATTAAACTTGATCCTTCTGTCAAAAATATTGACGACTTCAAGCCCGAACATGTCACACTGGAAAACTACGATTCCCATCCGCCAATTAAAGCTGAGCTAGCTCTTGTCGGTGGAATCGTAGATGAAGACTGGAAAAACTTTGTGCAGAAGAAAAACGTATGAACCACTCAGTTGGTGTAATTTTAATTGAAGGTGATAAAGTGTTATTAGTGAAACACAGTTCTGGTTCTGCTTATACAAGAGAGGTTTATGGGGCTCCAGCAGGCAGAATTGATCCCAATGAAACAGAAAAACAAGCAGCTGTAAGGGAATTTCATGAAGAAACTGGATTAACCACCTCAGAAGAAGAACTTCAAGAATTTGAAAATAACTATTATAGTGCAGAGCTGGATAGAAAAAATGGGAAGGAGACATGGTCGATTAGATTTTTTCGAGCTGAGCGCTACCAAGGCGAACTTAAACCTTCAGAAGAAGGAACACCCGAGTGGATAAGAATAGAAAATCTAAAACAAATGGATGTCCTTCCAAATGTTATTGAGGGAATCGAGGCTTCGCAACGTGAGTGGACAAAAGTGACCGTACGGCCAAAAATGTCCACTGAGTGTCCATCCCGAGCGAGCTTTAAAGGATTTAACTTGGTCGCGAGCCGAGGGATCCCTCCTATAAGCTTTCGTAAGGGATCCCTCCACTCCCGCTTTGGTTAAAGCTAACTGAGGTCGGTCGGAATGGACAGAGTACTTATCGGAGGTTAACCAAAACATTATGAAAATATCATTCGTAGTCGCAGTAGCAAAAAACGGAGTGATTGGCAGTCACAATGCCTTGCCATTTTATATTCCGGAAGATTTGAAGCACTTCAAAGAGATCACCACTGGCCACACTGTGCTCATGGGCAAAAATACTTTTGATTCAATCATGAAGCAACTAGGCAAACCGTTGCCGAACCGAAAAAATGTCGTGATTACAAGGCATATGGATTACCAAGTCCCAGAAGGAGTTATGGTGTATCACGATTTGGAAACCGCGCTCAAAGAACTGGAACCAACCACTGACGAACTGATGATTGCGGGCGGCGGGCAGATTTACCAGCAGTTGTGGGATATGGGCAAGGTTGATAAACTATACATAACGCATGTGCACAAAGAAGTGGATGGCGATGTCATGTTTCCCAATTTAGATTTGTCGAAATGGAAAAAAGTTAGCGAAGATAAACATGAAGAATTCACATGGGCAGTGTATGAACGATGATTCTCTGTCTTTGCGAGCAACTGCTTTATCAAAGAGGGTTAGGCATCGGCAGTTGCGAAGCAATCTCATCACATGGGTTAAGATTGCTTCGCCCGCCCGCCTGACGGTAGTCGGGCAGGTCGGCCGCCAAGTTAGTCCTCTGCTTAAACACCCAGCCTCCTCGCAAAGACACCTAATAAGTAGAATTGTTTACAACAATAGATATGGAAGAATTACTCAAAAAAATTAAAACACTCAAAGACCAGGCCTCTGATCTTAAGGAGCATCTTTGACCATGCTCAAAAGAAACAAAAGATTTTAGAACTGGAGGAGGCCATGTCTGATCCTGACTTTTGGTCAGACCAAAATACGGCCAAAGCTAAAGCTAAAGAATTAAGCCAGCTCAAAAATCAGATTGAGGAGTGGTTTAAACTTGAGTCAGATTTAGCTGATTTGGAAGAACTTTCTGCTTTAGCCGCCAGAGAGACAGACCAGGCAATTGAGAAGGATTTAGAGGCCAAATTTAAGCTCCTACAGGCTCAATATGAGCAGTTTCGTTTGACTACCTTTCTTTCGGCCAAATACGACAATCATGACGCGATTCTGTCCATTCACGCCGGGGCGGGCGGAGTGGATGCCCAAGACTGGGCCGAGATGTTAATGCGCATGTACATTCGCTTCAGCGAAGGCAAAAAATTCAAGGCTTCAATTGTGGATCAAAGTCGAGGTGGTGAAGCTGGAATCAAAAGCGTTGTGATAGAAATTACAGGTCCGTACGCTTACGGGTACCTCAAAAGTGAAGCTGGTGTCCACAGATTAGTTAGACAATCACCGTTTAATTCGACGCATACAAGAGAAACCTCTTTTGCTTTGGTGGAAGTGCTGCCAGTTATTGACCAAACAGAATTTAAGCTCAATCTGGACGACATAGAGATTGAAGCTAAAACTTCTCGCGGCCACGGCGGGCAATCAGTAAACACAACTTATTCCGCTATTCGAGCCACACACAGGCCTACAGGGACCACTGTGACAATTCAAAACGAACGCAGTCAAACTCAGAACAAAGACCAAGCTCTAAAAATTCTGGCCAGTAAGTTGGGACTATTGGAGGAACAAAAACAGGAGCAGGAACGTTTAAAGATACGGGGAGAATTTCACAGTGCCGAATGGGGCAATCAGATCCGCTCTTATGTCCTGCATCCATATAAGCTTGTTAAGGATCACCGGACCGCCTATGAAACTTCTGACGCCGAAACTGTTCTAGATGGCAATTTAGACGAGTTTATAAAAAATTATTTAGAATATGCTAAAATGGTTATGTAATAACCATCCCGGACTTGCCTGCCCGCCAAAGCCTTGGCGTCGGCGGGATCCGGGATCCAATCAAGCAAATGATCAAATTTGACCAGGTAACAAAAACATACGACAAAGTCACGGCCTTAAAAAATATCACTGTGGAAATCCACAAGGGCGAGTTTATTTCCCTTGTCGGTCAGTCAGGCGCAGGTAAATCAACTTTTATCTCACTAATTATTGGCGAAGATCGGGCTGACAGCGGTCGAATCTTGATTGATGACATTGATGTCTCTCAAATTCGGCATAATAACATTCCGTATTTGCGCCGAAAAATTGGCGTGGTATTTCAGGATATCCGTCTGCTGCCCAACCGAACAGTCGCAGAAAACGTGGCCTTTGCTATGGAGGTCTCCGGTGAAACCAGTCATGCGATAAAAAAAGAAGTACCCAAAATTTTGGAATTGGTTGGATTGCAAGATCGCGAGAACGCTTTTCCTCATGAAATGTCTGGTGGCGAGCGCCAGCGTGTAGCCATTGCCAGAGCCCTTGCACACAAGCCTGTGCTGCTTCTGGCTGACGAGCCGACTGGCAACCTGGATTCAATCAATGCCTGGGACATTATTCAGCTGTTGATGAAAATCAACAAGACTGGCACAACTGTAATTTTAGCCACGCACGCCAAAGATTTAGTTAATAGCGTCAAAAAGCGGGTTATCACAATTGAGAAGGGTGAAATAATTTATGATCAAGAAAAAGGAAAGTACGTTTTATGAACACCATTATTCCAAAACGTCTAATTCAATCAGGTGTAACTAATTTTTTACGTAACATCTGGATATCCATTGCCGCCACCTCAATGGTTGCGATTACTTTGTTTATTATTTCAACGATTTTAATTTTATATACCCTGATAGCACTGTCCGTGCAAAATAGCACGGATAAAGTTGGCGTGGTCACCGCGTATTTCAATGCCACCACTACAGACAAAGAAATGGCCAATGTCCAGGCTGAGATTCAAGGCTTACCTGGAGTAAAATCCGTTCAGTTTACAACGCGTCAACAGGCTAAAGATTTATTTAAACAGCGTCACCAGAATGAACCGAGTCTACTCCATACCCTAGATGAATTTTCGGATTCTGACAATCCCATTCCTGCCTCTTTGGCTATCCGAGCCAATAATCTCACTGACTATCCAAGCATATATAACACTTTGATCAGTGACCGCTATGCTCCATTTTTTCAGACCATCAGAGATAATCAAAAAGTGATCAACAAACTGCACTCCATAATCGGCTTTATCACAAAATTTGGTTTAGTCTTGGCTTTGATTTTTATGCTCGTAACAATTATGGTGACTTTCAACACAATCCGACTGACAATTTACAATCGCCGGGAAGAAGTAGAAATTATGCGGCTTGTGGGCGCAACTAATTGGTATATCCGTTGGCCATTTATGATTGAAGCAATTTTATATGCCTTATTTGCCACGGTTTTTGTCACGCTTATTGTTTTCATCATTCTCATGCTGCTCTCCGGCCGGATTGAACAGTTCTTGTCTGTCAGTAGTCTCGGTACCAGCCTGATCAAAGCCTTATTCTGGAAAATTTTACTGGTTAATTTGCTGGCCAGCGTCGGTTTAGGCCTAGTGGCTTCAGGTATTGCCATGCGGCGATATTTGAAGGTATAATAAGATCATGAAGGTCATACTCACCAAGGATGTACAAGGACTAGGACGCTCAGGAGATGTCAAAGAAGTTTCTGACGGACATGCCAGAAACTTTTTAGTGCCCAAACATTTCGCCCTACCCGCGACCACACAGGCCTTAGCTAAACTACAAAAAGAAGAACAGGAACACCAGAGCAAGGTCACCAAACAGCAGGAATGGTTCGAAGCGCTTAAAGTGAAACTAGAAAGCAAAACATTTACCATCAAGGCAAAGGCTAGTAAGGAACACTTGTTTGCCGCTGTTCATGAAAAGGAAATCTTAGAAGCCTTAAACTTACCAGAAGCCAAAGTAATTTTAGACAAACCCATAAAAACTTTGGGTTTGCACAAAATCGAAATTTGGCTAGACCCTAAATATTCTGTTAAAATTAACCTAAATGTCCAATCAATATGACCGCAAAAAAAACAAAGCGCAGTACTAAATATATCTTTGTCTCCGGGGGTGTGATTTCTGGCCTCGGAAAAGGAATCACTGCCGCCTCAATCGGAGCTATTTTGAAAGGCAAGGGTTATAGTATTTCCTCGGTTAAGGTGGATATGTACCTAAACATCGATGCGGGCACAATTCGTCCCCAGGAACATGGTGAAGTCTTTGTCACAGATGACGGCGTAGAAACTGACCAGGACCTTGGACATTACGAGAGATTTTTGAATACTGATTTAACCAAAGCGAATTACATTACCACTGGTCAAGTTTACGCTGAAGTTTTGCGCAAAGAGCGGGCCTTTGAATACGATGGCGAAGATGTGGAAGCCATCCCGCACATTACTGACGAAATTATCCGGCGGTTCAAAATGGCGGGCAAAGGCGCGGATATTGTGATTATTGAACTCGGCGGCACAGTCGGGGAGTACCAAAACGGAATTTTCTTTGAAGCCTCGCGTCTGATGAAATTGCGGCATCCTGGTGATGTTTTGCAAGTGCATGTGGCTTACTTGCCAATCCCTAGCTACTTAGGTGAGATGAAATCCAAACCAGTTCAGCAGTCAGTTCGCTTGCTTAACTCTCTTGGCATTGAGCCGGACTTTGTGGTCGCGCGCGCGGAGCACATGGTAGACGACAAGCGCAAAGAGCGCATTGCTCTGTTTTGTAATGTCAAAAAAGAAGACGTAATTTCCAACCCGGACATGCCCTCAATTTACGAAGTCCCGTTGGTTTTGCAACAGCAAGGATTTGGGGAGAAAATCCTCCTAAAATTTGGTTTGCCAGCAGGCAGTAAGGACTTAAAACCGTGGCGCAATCTGGTGCGGACCATGAAAACTGTACGTAAGGAAGTTCACATCGCGGTGGTGGGCAAGTATTTTGGCACTGGTAATTACAACCTTTCAGATGTCTATGTTTCAATCATTGAGGCGCTCAAAGCCGCCAGCTGGTACAACAGGGTCAAGCCCGTCCTGCATTGGATCGATTCGGAAAAAATTGAGAAAGAGGGTACTGATGTTCTCAAGGGCATGCATGGTATCGTTATCACTCCGGGATTTGGGAAGCGGGGGATTGAAGGCATGATTACAGCCATCACATACGCTCGCACGAAAAAAGTCCCGTATTTGGGTCTCTGCTACGGCATGCAAATGGCCACCATTGAATTTGCGCGAAATGTTTTGAAGCTAAAAAACGCCAACACTAGCGAAGTTGATGATGGCACACCCCATCCGGTGATTCACATTATGCCTGACCAGGAAAGAAAACTTTTGAAAAAAGACTATGGTGCCAGTATGCGGCTCGGCGCCTGGCCCTGTGTCTTGAAACAAGGTTCAAGAGCCCAAAAGGCATACGGTACTCGCAAGATTTCCGAACGGCACCGCCATCGCTATGAATTCAATAATAAATATCGCAAACAATTTGAAGCCGCTGGATTTGTCTTCTCCGGGACTTCTCCGGATGGCCACTTGGTAGAAATAACCGAGCTCAAAGATCATCCGTTCTTTGTAGGCGTGCAATTCCACCCGGAATTCAAATCAAGACCACTAAGTCCCGGACCATTGTTTAGAGAATTTATCCGTGCTAGTATTAAAAAGCACTAAAATATATGCTAACTAACGAAGATATAGTAAATATTGTTCAAAGTGTTGTAAAAGCTGAAAAGGAGCTTTTTTACACCAAACCCGAACTTGATGAAAAATTCCAGAAAATGCAAGACTCCTTTTCAACTCTGCAAACCTCAGTTGATGCCATGACTAAGCTTTTCAAGCAATACGTCGAAGAGCAAAAAATTTATGTCCACAGATTAAATCGCCTCGAAGACTGGGTCAAGCAAGCGGCCACTAAACTCGGGCTAGAATATAAAGTCTAAATACTTTTAGAATAAAAAAAGAACCGCATCTGCAGAATCTGCAAGGTGCGGTTTTCGTATGGCGCGTACCTGGTGGTGACCTAGATTCTAGGTGTCGGTTTTGTGGAGAACCAGTGATATGGGGCACCCTTTAAGCCTTCAACCATGACAGCTGGTAGCTCCGGCAGGCTCGTTGGTTTCTGACCCTCAAACTCAACTGGACCGTCGAGCGCGAGAACACAGAATAACTGTACCTCATTGTCGAAAGGCACATGCCGTTGGATCAGTGTGATGTAGAATGCCTCGAGAGATTTCAACGCATTCTCGAAATCTCGTCCACGGCGTGTGTAAGGGTTCACTGAGACCTTCGAGCGGCCGTCCTGTAACATCTGGTCACGCTGTTCGTGCCAGCAGGACACCCAAGGATAACAAAAAGGCTCGTTTATGTCAATGCTAAATTAAAAGACCTCCGTCTTTGCGAGGAGGCCGGGTGGTTAAGCAGAGGACTAACTTGGCGGCCGACCTGCCCGACTACCGTCAGGCGGGCGGGCGAAGCAATCTTAACCCATGTGATGAGATTGCTTCGCGACTGCCGATGCCTAACCCTATGTAGATAAAGCAGTCGCTCGCAAAGACAAAGGTTGTTCAGCGGATTTATTGTGCATTTTCTGTCCTAAGCTGCGTGACTATAGCGCCGAGAGAGATTAAGAACAGGACAAACACTGCCAGCCAGCCGATTATGGGGATTAGTGAAACAATGAGCGCGATGATTGCTCCAAGCACTAGATCGCGCTTGAGATTTAGTGCTGCGTCTTTTTTGTACCATCCATAGACTAACCTGCCAGTGTAAAAGACCATAACTATCGAAGCCATAACCAAAGTTAAAAAATAAATTAGTAGAAGGATAATACCCAGATACACTCCGACTACGGTTATAAATAATAATCCGGCGACGATAGGCGAGGCGATAAGCGCTAGGAATCCAATTCCAAAATTTGTCAGGGTATTAGACATTGTCCCAGTAACCAGCTTGGAAATTTTGACTGGGAACAAATACAACAAGACAAATCCGGCAACCAGCAAGGCCAAAAGCTTGATTAGAGTACTGATGGCAATCAAAGCGCCCAACGAATGGGCAAAGCCTCGAGCTTTGATTTGAGTAAAATCGATAGTTCCAATCTTAGCTCCGTCTTTTACAATGGCCGGATTGGTCCCGTGATAAGTAATTTTCCCCACCACTTCGCTAGCTGGTCCAAAGGTTAGCTGTTGATTGGCCACGATGTCCAGGTTCCCGTCGATTTTGCCATTGATCGTTACATTGCCACCATTGATTTTTCCATAACCCTTAACTTCCGAATCAACTGAAATATTGCCACCTGCGATTACTAGGTCACCGGCAACACTGGCCTTTTGAGCCACTGTGATATTACCACCAGCAGCTAAAAGATCAGACCCGATTGGCGAGTTGATCGAAACGTTACCACCAGCGATTCTTAGATCACCGCCGACCGGCGCATTAAGACTCAAATTACCGCCACCGACAAACAGGTCATTTTCTACTGGGCCATTTACCGTGACCATGCCACCCGCCGCAAACAGGTCGCCATTCGTTTTTCCGTTCACAGTCACCGTGGCTCCTGCGATATAGAGATTTTTGTGTGTGTCTTTTTCCAGGGTACTAACACTGGCGTCATTGCGGTTTTGCGGGGCAATGAATTCAGCAGCCGAAGCCGTCAGACAAAACATGAGCAAACCCAAACTGACGATTGCTATTTTTTTAGTCATAAAATTCACCAAAAATTTAATTAAATCTACAAGTATTTAAGCACATTTTACCGTCGTGTGCAAGGTAGACACGCCCTCGCCGATCGGTCAAGGCTTGTCTAGTAGTATAAAACTGCAAATAAAAAAAGAGCACATGGGAAGATGTGCTCTGCAAGGCCCTAAAGACCCGACTGATGACACTGGAGAGCGAGCAAGGCAAGCACTGCCTTTGAGGCGGGTTTGCAAAACCCATCCTCAATGCTGGCCAACAAGAACCCGGTAACCTTGAGGATCCGTTCGTAGTCTGCGCTCGAACCGTCCAGGGCGTAGGTCGCCTGATCGAACCGTGCCGTCCATTGCCCATTGAGCAATCGGTTGTAGATCAATGGGATCGCACCGAACGCCTGCACCTGAACGAGAAACTCAAACTGACGGGTATGGACGAGAGCCGCTGCCAAAACGGGGTCAATGAGACCTCGAACCGGGTGAGCGACTTTGTAGCAGTACTCTCGCAAGAACTCGTGGAGGAGCTTTTCGTCCCGGGTAGCGCAGACTGTGTGAACCCTGCTTTGGGCGAAAAAGCCTACACAAAGCGTCGCGATCTCAAACTCATTCGGCAACTTGATCCGACTGACCAAGTGCCTGACCAGGCGTGTGCGAGCTTCGATGCGCAATTCTTCATCTGGTTCGGCAATGACGACCTCATTACCGATTTTGGTGAGGAACTGAGTGCCCGTAGCGCTCATCGCCTTGGCCTGTGCGATGGCCTGAAGAAGCCCACGGGCCTCCTCAACAGACGCCGAACTGTACCGCTCAACCAACTCTTCGACTGTCGCGTGCTTCCGACTTGAACCTTGCATGTGATGTCCTCCTTGTTTGGTGCCCATGTTTATAGGGGGCACGAGTGGACAACTCTAGGCTAGCACGTAAATCTTATATGAGTCAATAACTTAAAACCCGCCGATCTGATC
>Ga0209515_10002574_pt1 | contig 27636 bp, 26 predicted proteins | sample Subgroupgradi54m_FD_187454 | JGI IMG/M metagenome (GOLD analysis project Ga0209515, IMG submission 187454) | Subsurface groundwater microbial communities from S. Glens Falls, New York, USA - GMW60B uncontaminated upgradient, 5.4 m (SPAdes)... ... | reverse complement strand
TCGCGGCGCGTCTCGCGCCGCGAGCTGACCTCTTCAAATTTGCATTTTTCCAATTGGCGGAGAGAGTGGGATTCGAACCCACGGGACGGCTATTAACCGTCGCAGGTTAGCAACCTGCTGCCTTAAGCCGCTCGGCCATCTCTCCTAAATCAGATATCATTTTAGCTAAAATTCTGATAATATTCAAATATATGAAATGGTTTAAACCTTGGGGCTGGGTATATCGGCCCATTTCAATCGTTGGTTGGGTGATCACAATTTTAATGATTATTTTTTGCGTGCAGGTTTTTCTAGCAGTTGATCGTCACTCGCATTCAGTCAGCGACACAATGTACGGAATATTTTCATTTGTGGTCCCGGCACTTGGGGTCTGGCTCTGGCTGGCTTCCAAAACTAGCCATGCGCCGCGGTGATGGCCCAGACTTCGGCGGCTTGGGCGGATTTCAGCATTTTTGCAATTTCATTTAACGTACTGCCAGTCGTGACCACATCATCAATCAATAAGAATTTTTTATCCGCGACCAGACCATTGAGCGCAAAGGCGTTTTGCACATTGCTCTTTCTTTGATCGTGAGTGAGTTTGGTTTGCGGCTTAGTAAATTTGAACCGAGTCACAGTTTCGTTGTTCACCGGAATTCTTAAGATGCTGGATAATTCTTCGGCTAGTAGTTGGGCTTGGTTAAAGCCCCGCCAATTGTATCGGCGAGTATGCAACGGCACGGGGATAATCGTGAATTCATGAAAGTACTCAGTTAAATTTTCTTTCCGGATGGTTTCCAGCATGATTCGGCCCAGAGGAACTTTGAGATCCGAAACAAAATTATATTTGAATGTTTCAATAATTTTTTTGACATGTCGGTCGCGGTAGGGCAAGGCGCTTAAGATACCGTCAACCGTATTTCGCGACACGCAGTCTGGGTGAGTTTTGCCAAACGGACTGGGTTTTTCACACACCAGGCAGAGTTGTTGGTCCAATCGTGCGAGATTGTCCAAACAGGTTTCGCATAGAAAGATTTTATCCACACCGCAAACCAGGCAAGAAACCGGAAAGACTAGGTCCAGAAATTCTTGGCCTAGTCTTTGTAAGTTTTTTATGACATTCATATCTACACCCTAGCTAATTCAATCTGTTTGATCTGTACCTTGCCAGTATTGACTGTAATTTTGACTTCAGCCATCTCCGCGATTTCTCCGGTAATAATTTTTTCCGCCAGTTGGTCCTCAATCATCTCTTGGATATTGCGGCGGATCAGCCGCGCGCCTTGGGTCGGATCATAGCTTTTGTCGGCCAAGAATTTTACGACGTCGCGGTCAAAACTCAGGGTCATGTTTTGCTGTTTCAAGGTTCGCTCAACCAGCATGGTGAGTTCCAGGTTTAAGATTTTCTTGATTTCTTCCAGGCCTAATGGTCGGAACACAATAATTTTATCAATCCGGTTCAAAAGTTCCGGCCGCATGGCTTCTTTCAGCGACTCTAAAACTTTTTCTTTGACCCGGTCGTATTCGGCTTCGGCGAGGCTCCGAACATCCGGAGCTTCATCACTTGTGACTTCTTGCGAAAAACCAAAGCCTTTGGCCGTGCGGGTCAGGTCCGCCACCCCGATGTTGGAAGTCATAATCACCACGGTGTTGCGAAAATTGACCCGCTTACCCGCGGCATCAGTCAGTTCGCCCTCTTCCAAAATTTGGAGCAGGATATTGAAGACATCCGGATGGGCTTTTTCAATTTCATCAAACAGAATTACGGCATAGGGTTTTTTGCGGATTTCTTCGGTCAGCCGACCGCCTTCTTCGTAGCCGACATAGCCAGCCGGCGCGCCGATTAAACGGGCGACATTGTGCCGTTCCATAAATTCGGACATGTCCACTCGGATTAACGCGTCTTTGTTTTCAAAGACTTCTTCGGCCAAAACTTTCGCGGTCTCGGTTTTACCCACTCCGGTCGGGCCCAAAAACAGGAAGGAAGCAATCGGCCGTTTCGGCGAAGTAATGCCGGCCCGCGAGCGCCGGATTGCCGAGGCGATAAGTTGTGTGGCCTCGTCCTGGCCCACGATCCTGGTTTGGAGGATTTTTTCCAGGCCAATCAGTTTTTTGCTTTCCGATTTTAGAAGTTTGGTCAGGGGAATTTTGGTGATGTTGGACACAGTGCGCGCAATGTCCTCAGACGTGATCTGCACGCCTGCAGCCGATTTGCGGTTGAGAGTTTTTTGGTATTCGTCTTTTTGTTTTTTGAGTTTGTCTTCTTGGGCCTTGAGGTGTAGCGCAGTGGTAAAATCTTGCAGCATCACGGCTTTGGTTTTTTCTTCTTCCAGCCGTTTCAATTCGCTTTCGAGTTTTTTGACCACGCGCAAGTTGCGGGTTTTGGTGTTGAGAGTTTTGGAGTAAGCCGCCGTTTCATCAATTAAATCCAAAGCCTTGTCCGGTAAAAACCGGTCAGTCATGTATCGGGAAGACATTTCAACTGCGGCCTTGATCGCATCATCAGTGATTATGAGTCCATGATGTTTTTCATAATATTCGCGTACGCCAGTCAAAATTTCAATTGATTCCTCATTGGACGGTTCTTCCACTAAAATCGGCTGAAAGCGGCGTTCCAGAGCGGCATCGTGTTCAATATATTTTTTGTATTCGGAGAGAGTAGTGGCGCCTATGACCCGAATTTCACCGCGAGCCAAAGCCGGCTTTAAGATGTTAGCGGCATCCAATGAGCCGGTGGTGGCGCCGGCCCCGACAATCGTATGCAGTTCGTCAATAAATAAAATAATGTTGTGATTATCTTTGACTTCGTCAATCACTTGTTTCAAGCGCTGTTCAAACTCACCCCGGAACATGGATCCGGCCACCACTAGGGCCATATCCAGGGTCATGATTTTTTTATCAATCAGCGTGTCCGGGACTTCTTGTTTGGCAATGGCCAAAGCCAAGCCTTCCACAATCGCGGTTTTGCCCACTCCTGGTTCGCCAATTAGCACGGGATTGTTTTTAGTTCGACGATTAAGAATTGAGATTAGCCGTTCGATTTCGGCTTTGCGGCCAATGACCGGATCGATTTTTCCTTTGAGCGCTTTTTTGGACAAGTCGCTGGCAAAGTAATCCAGAGCCGGGGTCTTAGTATTTTTTTCCGGGGTGGGCAATTCGGCTTGCTCATCAACGTTCAAAAGGTCGGGAAATCGCGACACGTTTTTAAAAATTGACAGCAAGTTTTTGCGAAGTTCCATAACCGAGACGCGTAAGGTCATTAAGATATTTTTGGCTTCGTCGTTTTCCATGTCCGTAATGCCATAGAGAAAATGTTCCGTGCCGATAAACTGGTACTGGTGGCGACTGGCTATGATCGCGGCTTTCTCGATTACTTCGCGCAAATTATTGGACAGTTTCGGCTGCCATTTATCCGAGAGGTGATTTTGATTAAGCCGGATAATTTCCTGCTTGATGACCTCAGCGGTCAATTTATTTTTCAGCAAAATTTCCGAAGCGAAAGACGCTTTTTCTTCCACAATACCAAACAGCAAGTGCTCGGTGCCGATATGGTCGTGGTGCAGATCCTCAGACATGCGCTGAGAAGTGATCAGGGCGTTTTTGGCCCGACTGGAGAGTCTTTCTAAGATGAATGAAAAATGATTATTCATGCTATTATTATACCAGATATGTCAAATGTTTACGACAAAGCCATTAGTTTGCTCAAAATCCGGCCTCACGCATCCGGTGAAATCATCCGTAAACTGACTTTGCGGGGTTTTAACACTGATGAAGCCAGAGAGGTTACGGAGCAATTGAAAGAACAAGGCTTAATCGATGACGCTTTATTTGCGCAAACTTTTTTGGAAAATTTAATCCGGTTTAAAACTTTTGGTTTCTATGGCCTGAAGATGAAACTTATGCAGCGGGGGATTCCGGGCCATGACGCTGAAGTTCTTTTGAAAGAAAATTTATCCTTGGATCTCGAAAAACAAATCGCTCAACGAGTCGTGGAGCGAAATAAAAATTTGGATAAAATAAAATTGGCTCAGAAATTGTCGAGAAAAGGATTTAGGAGTGAAGTGATAAGAGCCATGATTGAAAAACCGCCTGAAAATTTTTAGGCGGTTAAACAGTTATGAGATCTTTTTTGAATTGATATCTTGGCGATTTAAGTCGCCAAGGTTTAGCCGCGTCTAAAATTTCCACGCCGATGATTTTGCCTTTTTTGTCCACGTCAAACATCACGCGGTGGTCAATTTCAATTGTCCGGTCAATTTTGCCTTTGCTGATATATACGTATAAAGCATCGACGGTTTTATCGTATTCAATTTTTTGAAATGGTTTTTTCATAATAGAGAGTAACTATTACTAGATGATTATTTTCTACAACATAGATGACTTCAAGAGTTTTGCCATTTAGTTTTTTTCTGGTAATAAATCTGTCGCGGTCGGCTTGAGAAGTAGAATCAGGATTTAATAGAGTTAACCTGACTTGGCTTTTCGTAACATAGCGTTGCCGCAGTCGGGTCTTGGCATGGGGACTATATTTGATTTTCATATCCGTACCAGTATCATAAATCTAATTAATTATTTGGTCAATTTACAGTAAGTCAATACCAGTTTGACAAAACCCTTCGGGGGGGGGTAATATGACCGTAAGTAATTAATTAAAAAATATTTATGAGTGACTCGGAGAAAGATTTTGAACAAATAGCTCCTGAAAACGGTAGTTTAATGAGCAATAAAGATGCTCAAACAGAAGCCAATATGCTCAGAGCAAAAATGGATATTGATATGACAACGGGCTTAAAGGAAAGTGGAGAAAATCCATGGTCTGAAGAGTATGATAGAGCGTTAGCCGAAGTTGAAGATCTGATTAAGCAAGCTCAAGCGGAACCGATTTCTGAGATAGTAACTTCAAAAATAAATCGATTTATTGAAGATAATCGTTCCGTATTTGAATTTTTATTTACAAATAGATCCGATATGACCGAGGACGAACTCGCTCAATCTTATAAAAGTGCGCAGGAACGACACGAATCGAATATGAAAAAACTCCAAGATGCCGCAAAGAAGCTGAATGATTTGAAGTCGGCTTCTAAAAAATATAAGGATTTGCCACGAGAATAAGCTGTATCAGACTCTTTTTTTATTTGGTAAACTAAAAACGCCAGAGAACTGGCGTTTTTGTGATCTGACCTTGGTGAGAAAGTTGGCTTGTCAACCATTGATATAAGTATAGCAGAAAGAAATGGATCCCGGATATTGCCTGCGATATCTAATGCTTTTCGGCAGGCAATTCCGGGATGGGGTCTAGTTTAGCGTTTGTATATCTTTTTGCTCGATCGAGCAAAAAGATATACAAATTATTTTTCCATCTCTTCCAACCGTTTGATCCGATCTTCAATCGGCGGGTGGGTGTCGAAGAGGCGAGAAAAAGCAGATGGATTGCCATGCAGGGGATTGACGATATAAAGATGCGCGGTGGCATTGTTGGCCGCTTCCAAAGGTTCTTGGTCAGAAGCAATCTTGCGGAGAGCTGAGGCCAAACCCTCCGGATAGCGAGTCAGCAAGGCACCGGAGGCGTCGGCCAAATATTCGCGTTTGCGGGAAATTGCCAGTTGAATCAGTGTCGCGGCAATCGGTGAGAGAATCGCCAGCACCAAACCTATGATCATGAAAATCGCGCCGGCGTTGCCGTCACCGTCGCTTCTACGTCGGCCACCAAAGAAACTAGCTCTGAGCATCCAATTGGACAAGAGCGTGACAACTCCGACGAGCACAACAATGATTGTGGAGAGACGAATGTCAAAATTGCCTACATGTGAAAGCTCGTGTGCCATCACGCCTTCCAGCTCGGGTTTGGTCAGTTTGCTTCGTAGGCCTGTAGTAATGCAAAGCACAGCGTGTTTGGGATCGCGCCCTGTGGCGAACGCATTGGGCGCCGTGTCATCAATCAAATAAATTTTGGGCGTGGGTAGACCCGCGGCAATGCTTAAGTTTTCCACTGTGCGGTAAAGATCCGGATCATCGGCGCGTTGGACTTCCTTGGCATGAGACATCGTGAGTACGATTTTATCTGAGTAGAAATAACTGCCGAGACTCATGAACACAGAAAAACCCACGGCGATTGGCAGAAGCAGGGGTTGGTTGGCCGAACGCGAAAATACATAGCCTAATCCAATAATCAGGACTAAGAAAAAAGTAATCAGCAGAGCGGTCTTTTGTTTGTTGGACGAAATCTCTGAGTAGACCATAAGTTTAAATTCTAATATCGAATATCGAAATCCGAAACAAATTCAAATATCAAATGCTCAAAATTCAAAACGGGTTTAGATATTTGTGCTTTGAATTTAGATATTGTTTAGGATTTAGTGCTTCGTGCTTCGGATTTCAAAACTGCACATTTACCGGCTGAGACTCCGGCCCCTTGTCATCAATGTCAAAGAAAGTCTTGGCCACAAACCCAAACATGTTGGCAAAGAGATTGGAGGGAAATGTCTGGAGCTTGGTGTTGTAGTCGCGCACATTGCCATTGAAGAATCGTCTGGCCGCTTGGATTTTATCTTCCGTGTCTGTAAGGTCAGACTGCAAGCTTAAGAAATTCTGATTGGCTTTGAGCTCCGGGTAATTTTCCGCCACAGCAAACAATGATCGGATGGTTTGAGACAGCTGATTTTCCGCAGCCAGTTTTTGTCCCGGGTTGGGCGCGGCCATGGCCGCGGCACGCGCATCCGTGACTTTGGTAAACACGCCTTCCTCATGTTTGGCATAGCCTTTGACCGCATTGACCAAATTAGGGATCAGATCATATCGGCGTTTGAGCTGGACTTCCACGTCTGACCAGGCTTCATCCACTCGATTGCGGGACTGGACCAAGCCATTATAAATGGCAATTGCGGCCATAATTAAGATGGCCAAAACCACTAGAATGATAATAAATGGCATATATTTTTCCTTTCTAAGGTTATTATAAATGTGGTATAATAATAGAGCAAATCCTAAATTCGAATTTCTAAACTCTAAACAAATTCGAATTTCTAAATCCAAAGGTTCAAAACGTTTCTAATTTTGAACATTGAAATTTAGATATTGTTTAGGATTTAGTGCTTAGTATTTAGAATTTAACTTTATATGTCAATTTCTATCGACGAAGTCAATCGCATTGCCAAACTGGCTCGTCTGTCGTTTAACGACGATGAGAAACAAAAATTACAACAGGAATTGTCGGCCATTTTGGATTACGTGGACCAGCTCAAGCAAGTTGAGAACAAAGTTCAGACAGAAAGCATGCCTGATGCGGACGCCTTGAATTTGGTTCGAGATGATGTGGTGGAAGTGACCACTGAACCGGAAGAATTTTTACTGCAAGCCCCGAGTCGACAGAATAATTTTATTAAGGTTAAGAGTGTGCTGGATTAATAACCTGTCTTTGCGAGCGGCTGCTTTAATACTGAGGATTAGATATCGGCAGTCGCGAAGCAATCTCTTTGTCTAGATATGAGATTGCTTCGTCGGCCGCTATTTATAACCCAGATCGTAAACACCCGGCCGCCTCGCAAAGACAAAAGAACTATGGATAATTTTCAAGACCTCACAATCAAATCAGCTGCTGAGCTTTTGGCCCACAAAAAAATTTCTGCCAAAGAGTTGGCACTTATGTCTCTCAAAAGAATTAAGCAAATTGATGACAAGTTGCACGCGTTTTTGTATGTGGCAGAAGACGAATCCATGGTGGCGGCAGACAAAGCGGATTCAGCCATTGCTGACGGGGAGAATTTTTCTCTAACCGGGATTCCTTACGCAGTCAAAGACAATATTTTGGTCAAAGGCATGCAGGCCACCGCTGGCTCTAAAATTTTGGAAAATTACAAAGCAACTTATGATGCTACGGTGATTAAAAAATTAAATGAAGAACAGCCCGTGCTGATGGGCAAAACTAATCCCGATGAATTTGGTATGGGATCCTCAACCGAAAACTCAGCTTATGGGCCGAGCTTTAATCCATATGATATTACAAGGGTGCCAGGCGGTTCTTCCGGCGGTTCAGCCGTGGCAGTCGCTTCGGGCGAAGCCTTGTTTGCTTTGGGCACAGATACCGGAGGTTCTTGCCGGCATCCAGCGGCATTTTGCGGAATAGTAGGATTCAAGCCGACTTATGGCCGGTGTTCCCGATATGGTTTAATGGCCTTGGGCTCTTCGTTGGACCAGCCAGGAATTTTAACAAAAACCGTTGAAGATGCAGCTATGGTATTACAGCTTATGGCCGGCCAAGACCCATTTGATTCAACTACATTACCTAAGCCGGTTCCTGATTATTCCCAATACTTTGACAAGAGTATCAAAGGCATGAAGATAGGCATGCCAAAAGAATATTTTGTCGCCGGACTTGATCCGGAAGTTAAAAGTAGCATTGACCATGCAATCAAAAAGTTGCAGGACTTGGGAGCTGTGGTGGAAGAAACATCTCTGCCTCATATCAAATATTCGTTAGCCGCTTATTATTTGATTCTCCCAGTTGAAATTTCAGCCAATCTGTCTCGTTACGACGGGATTCGTTATGGACTGTCCGTAGCAGGAAATAACTTGGAAGAAGTTTATTTTAATACGCGGTCGCAAGGTTTTGGGGCCGAAGCCAAAAGACGGATCATGATTGGGACTTATGCTTCCTCTGCGGGCTACTATGACGCTTACTATAAGAAAGCCAAACAGGTTCAAACTTTGATCCGGGAAGAATTTAAGAGCGCTTTCTCCAAATATGACTTGCTTTTATCTCCAACCACTCCTGGGACTGCTTTTAAGATCGGAGAAAAAGTAAATGATCCGCTAGCTATGTACTTGGAAGATATTTTTACGGTCGCTCTAAACATAGCTGGAGTACCCGGGATGTCCATGCCAGTAGGTTTGAGCAAAGCTGGTTTGCCCATTGGTATGCAATTAATTGCCTCTCACTTTGCTGAAGAAAAACTTTTCCAAGCCGGTCATGCTTTGGAACAAGCTTTAAATATTAAGCTAAAACCAAAATTATAAGATAATTAAGCCCCATCCCAGACTTGATCTGGGATCCACTTCAATTATTAAAACCAATTTGGTGATAATTAGTGTAGTGGATTCCAGCTTTCGCTGGAATGGGCCAAGGATTTTATGAAAAAATACATATCTTTTACAATTTTAGTAGTTTTGCTCCTCCCAGCTTTAGTCCAAGCCGCAAACTCTTGTTCTGGCACAAGCACTAACAATGTTACGGCGCTCCCGACCTGCATCAACCAAATTTACGTCTGGTCATTAGGGGTTGCGGCGCTGTTGGCCCTGATGATGATGGTTATCGGCAGCTATTACTATATGACTGCCGCAGGTAATGCCGAACGCTCAGCCAAGGGGGTTGAAATCATTTGGTCCTCTATCATTGGTATTGCTATCCTCTTCGGAGCTTATTTACTCTTAAATACAATCAATCCTCAACTGGTTAATTTTCAGCTGACTAAGGGTATCTGTTATGACAAAAACGGCAAGGCCACCAGCGCCACCCAACAATCACAATGCACTGGAGATAGTAAATGGTATACGGTGTTTGATAATGGAACAACCGCGGCTCCGGGGCCAACATCTCCCGCCGCACCCAGAGCCCCATAAATTATGAAGTACGAACCAGGTACTGAAGATTTGACCCGCGATTATGTTTTATTACGTATACGTACTACAAAGCATTAAATATCCAGATAAGCTGTACGTTGGTTCAACGCATGATTTAAAGAAACGTGTAGCAAAACATAATCGCGCTGATAATTTTTCGACTGCGCCTTATATACCGTGGCGTTTAATCTTCTACGAAGCTTATTTATACAAAGAAGATGCAATCAGACGAGAAAGATATCTAAAAACTAACAAAGGATCCAAAGTAATTAAACAAATGCTTAAGGAATATTTTTACCACTATGGTCGAAAAATTAAGTCAAATCTCTAGTACCTGGGAACCCGTCATTGGACTGGAAGTCCATGTACAATTGAAAACCGCGAGTAAAATGTTTTGCCGAAGCAAGAATGCTGAGGCCACTGAGGCTAATGTGCATATTTGTGAAATTTGCACGGGCCAGCCCGGCACTTTGCCCGTGATCAATCGCGAGGCCATTAAAAAAACCGTGATGGTTGGTTTGGCTTTGAATTGTGAAATCGCCGAGTATTCCAAATTTGATCGCAAAAATTATTTTTATCCGGATTTGCCCAAAGGTTATCAGATTTCGCAGTTTGATATGCCGCTTAACGGCAAAGGACAGATGACGATGACTATGACGATGACAGGAGAGACGCGGACGATTGGCATTACCCGTGCGCATTTGGAAGAAGATGCCGGGAAGCTCGTGCACCCAGTTGGCGCGGATTACAGTTTGGTGGATTTTAACCGCGCGGGCACCCCGCTGCTGGAAATTGTTTCTGATCCGGATATTCGATCATCAGAGGAAGCTAAACAGTATTTGCAGGAATTGCAGAACATCATGCGGTACTTGGGCGTCTCGGACGCAGACATGGAAAAAGGGCATTTGCGCTGTGATGCCAATATTTCGTTGCGAAAAATCGGCGATTCCGGATTGCCGAATTACAAAGTGGAAGTAAAAAACATGAATTCGTTTAAGGCCGTGGCCGCGGCCATTGAATTTGAAATTAAAAGGCAAGCAGAAATTTTGGATGAAGGTAAGATTCCTTCTATGGAAACCCGCGGCTGGATTGATGACAAAGGAATTACGGTCTCGCAACGCTCAAAAGAAGAGTCGCAGGATTATCGGTATTTCCCAGAACCGGATTTGCCAGTTTTACATTTTACTAAAGATTGGCTGGATGAATTGCGCCGCGAGTTGCCAGAATTGCCCCAAGTCCGCAAGGCGAGATTTATTAGCGAATATAAATTACCACAAAAAGATGCGGAAACTTTGGTGGTATATAAAGAGCTTTCAGAATATTTTGAGCATGTGTTAAGCGAACTTGAGGAGTTGGGGGATAAGTCTACTCAAATTGTGGCCAACTGGTGTTTGGGTCAATTTTTGGCATTATTGAATGAGAATAAACTATTGCCTTTGGAATCGAAAATAACACCCGAGCAGTTCGCGGGATTGATTCAGTTGATCGTGGACGGCAAGGTTTCTAATTCCGCGGCCAAAGATATTTTTGCCAAAATGTTTGAAACCGGGGAACATGCCCATAATCTTTTGGAGCAGATGGGTTTACATCAGGTTTCAGATGAATCTGTAATTTTAGATGCAGTGAAAAAAGTTATTGCGGCAAACCCCAAAGGAGTCGCGGATGCCAAAACTAAAGGCGAAAAGTCGTTTGGCTTTTTGGTTGGCCAGACTATGAAAGAATTGAAAGGCAAAGGCAACCCGCAAATCATTAACGAGCTGTTGAAAAAAGAGCTTGGGCTTTAAATACATTCATACAGTCGCGTATGAAAGTGAGAAGTCTGAACGGCTCTTTTTGTTTTTGGGCAAATAAGCTATTATATTAGCCAGACACGCAAGAGGAGGAGCAGATGCATGTGAGCGGGCTATTCGTCTACTTCATCAAATCCTGCGCCGGAAAGTCGCTGAATCAAGTGGTGGTCGGGGACCGCGGACTGCAACACGATCGTCACTGGATGCTCGTGGATTCCAATGGCAAGATGATTACCCAGCGCACCGCCGGGATGGCAAAAAATGGCGCTCGTTTTCCCGAGCTTGAACCCGGGTTACCTGACCTTCGTTGACCGGAATCACCAGATGTTTGTCGGTCGGGTGGATTTGGAAAGGCAATATGAGGGGAATCACCTCGAGGTAACAGTTCACGGCCAGCAGTTTTATGGCATCGACCAGGGGGACGAAGCCGCGCGTTGGTTTCGAATCTTCCTCGGAGTTGACTGCCGTCTGGTGGTTTTTGATCCTCTCCAACCACCCAGATATGACCGGAAAGGAATTGCCTGGCTGTCCTTTGCGGATGCAGATCCGGAGTTGATCATCTCGGATGCTTCCTTGGATGATCTGAATCGGCACTGCTCGAGGAAAAACCAGATGAAACAATTCCGCCCCAACATCACGGTGGCTGGGTCCGAGCCCTACGCTGAGGACCGCTGGGGTAGAATCCGGATCGGTCAGTACGCCGAGTTCGAAGCCGGTACGCGCTGCATTCGTTGCGTCATCCCAACCATTGATCCGGATACTGCGGAAACCGGCAACAAAGAGCCGACAGCAACGTTGGCGAAATTGCCAGGGCGTCGGGTGGGGAAAGATGTATTCTTCGGCCGAAACTTCAGTCAAATCACGACTGGGTTGATCCGAGTCGGTGATCCAGTCGAAGTGCTAGCCTAAGAGTTGGACTATCCAGCTCTTTTTATTTTAATAAGATGTGAGGTGTACGGCTTTTTGCTCGTACGAGCAAAAAGCCGGATAGTAGTTTAAAAAAATAGCGGGTCGAATACCAGTAAGCCAGTATTCGGCACGCTAAAGTTCTTGTGTTCTTACCCGCAACAGTGGGTCGGCCAGGATCCTTCCAGTAGCTTGGCCGTTTCTGATTTGGTGAGTCCGATGACTGAAGGCGGTACGTGTTCGTCCGTGATCAGATTGTACAAGATGGCAGCTGCCATAGCGTCATTCTCGATCAGCCATTTTTTTCGCATTTCTGGCCCATGTTTAGTCGCAAATTCGGACATGCGACGAGCGAGTTCGGATTCCAACCCAACGGCCAGTTTTGGATGCTTGCGAAATATCTTGCGCAATCCTTTGATGATACGGTAATCATCCCACAACTCCAAATAATCAGTCATTGATGTTTCTGGGAGGTAAGCGTAGCAAACTGTCGGCATTGGAAAGAATACTTGCCGTCCGGCCAGATAGTACAACAACTGTTCGGCGGGTTTGGCTTGAATATCATTCATCTCAGCCTCCGTTTTGCCTATGCTGGTGGCGTACGAAGGATCTGTTTTCACTTTCGATAGCACCTGTTCCACCGCGTTGTATCGGTCAAATTCATGACAGATGTTGTTGGTAATCGGCGGACCTTGAACGTATGCCAGGACTGCGCGGTCGTGTACTGTTGGGTCGACCTTTTTTTCTTCTTGCGCAACGGCGAGAATGGGCAGAGCAAGCAGGGCAGCGATGACGGCGGCGAGTAGCACGATTCGCTTCATGACAATCCTCCAGTTTGAGTTCCCGTTCCGTTTGGGTAAGGGCTTTATAGCATAATCCGATTGCTTGTGTCAATCTGGTTAGGGATATTTTTAACGAGTATTGTAAGACAATAAAAAATACATTCATACAGTCGCGTATGAAAGTGAGGAGCCTGGTTGGCTCTTTTTTGTTTTGTTCATTCCCTTTTTGTCACATATGTATAAAAAAGGGAATGAGATAAAAAAAGAGCCTGGCTTCGCGCACGCGAAGCCAGGCTGTGTTCAAATCAATGAGTCGCCGAACCTAGACCGGGTTGTTTGGCGCGATCGTGAGCACGATCGGCGCGCCTGCTTCCATTAGCCAGTCGAAGAGCCGCTCCGCGGATTCCGCGACCGGAATCCAGTAGTCGCAAGCCGCATTCCACACTGAACGGCTGGCCCACGCCGACGCCTTAGATAGGAGCAGACGGACCATCAGGTAGCTGGCCATTGCAGAAGTGCAACCAGTAGCCAGGGCGACCAGCCAGAGCATCCAACCCGACAGCCACGTTTGGGTTAGGTAAACCGAGCAACTAGTGATAAGAAGGCTTGTGGCCAAACTTACCCAGTAGCCTTCGGACTTCGTGATCGCCCGGCCAAGACCCCGAGTAATCAAAAAGAAGGTCAGCACAGGGAACATCACGAAGAGCCCGACCGAGAACCCGAGGATGAACATGATTCCCAAGAAGCCCGCGATGGCCAAGAACCACGCCAACTCCTGCCTTAGCAGAGCCGTGAGTGTGTGTAGGAACAGTAGGATCTTGCTGTGGGAATACAGCTCCCATCTGCGAAAGTACGATCGCAAGCGTTCGCCGTCTTCCCAGCCGGACTTGCCCATGATCACGGCCTGGCCTATGGCCGGCACGGCAGTAAATAGGAGCATCATTATCGCAATGCCAAGACTGTCTTCCGGACTGGTTCTTTTGTCCAGTCTAAACAGAACGGACATGCCGGCAATGTTCATGACGACAAACACAGTGCATGCCAGACAGATGACCACGTTCGCGCGGTTGACTGGGTGCTCCAGGCCGATTTTCAACCGCAACCCGAATGACCCGATCGCGGCAGCGCATTTGACTACGAACTGTCGCCACACTTCCGACCGCGCGTCAACACGCATGAGCGCCGACAAGACGATCGCGTAAAACCACATCCACGCCCGAGCAGGGATTGGAGGGATTGAGAGCATGGCCTCCGACAGATCCTCGTAGCAGTAGACCACTGTAACACCAGTCAGGCATCCTGCAGCCAACTGCAACCACTGGTGGTTGCCGTACCCGAACCCCAGGATCCCGAGCACACCGCCCAAGAACCCGCCCGCGAGACTGCGACTTCGTTCGCTTCTCATCGAAATTATCCTCCATTGGCGAGTAAAAGACCCATCTATTAAATGGATTATTACATATTTAGTAGTTTTCTGACAAGCGCTTCAGCTTGTGTTTGGTTTTTAATCCATTTAATTCTGTTGTCTCTTTTAAACCATGTCATTTGGCGTTTAGAGAATTTGATGATGGCACGTAAAAGCTGTTCTCTCATTTCGGTATAAGTCAGATGGCCTTGGAGGTAGAGAGACACAAAGCGATATTCCAGTCCCAGCTCTTGCAGGCGTTTGTGAGTCACTCCTGATTTTAGAAGTTTTTTGACTTCAGCTACCAAGCCTTGTTTGAGTCTTTGCTCTAGGCGTTTGTCGATGAGCTTGTAAAGTTGAGTTTGGGTTTTTTTCAGGCCGAGAAGAAGTGCAGTGCTGGATTCCCGCTTTCGCGGGAATGACAATGAGGGGACAGAGCCTATGGCCTTAATAATTTCTAAAGCCCGGATTAGTCGGCGTTTATTCTTAGGGTCAATGGTTTTGGCTCTTCGAGGATCCAATTTTTTGAGCAATTTGAAAAGCTCAGAAACTGGTTTTCGTTCATACAGTTGGCGTAATTTGGGGTTGGGGATAACTTCAGGGATTTGCCAATTGTCGATCACAGTATAAATATAAAAAGGCGTTCCTCCGACTAAAAAAGGAATTTTATTTTTTCTACTAATTTTATCGATCGATCGAATCGATAGAGTTTTGAACTCTGATACGCTGAATTGTTTTCTGGGATTAGCCACATCGAGCAGATGATGGGGGACGAGCCGCTGTTCTTTTTTGGTCACCTTTCCAGTGCCGATGTCCATGCCTTTGTAGACTTGCCGCGAGTCAGCTGAAATAATCTCGCCACGGAATTTGCGGGCGAGCTTAATGGCGAGGGAGGATTTGCCCGAGGAAGTCGGGCCTAAAATAACTATAAGTTTATTCATAAGATATATTTCTTTAGCTACTTTTTCTAGAAAAAGTAGCGCAAAAAGTCGCGACCAATCTTGTCTTTGCGAGCGACTGCTTTTATCCTAAAAGGGTTATTTATCGGCAGTCGCGAAGCAATCTCATCCCAAGATTAGAGATTGCTTCGCCCGCCCGCCTGACGGTAGTCGGGCAGGTCGGCCGCCAGGTTTATCCTTTGCCTAAATACCCGGCCTCCTCGCAAAGACGAAAGCATCATCTTTTCTTTTTTATAATTTTTAATCCACTAAATTTAGACGGTTGCTTTAAAGCCGCCCCATGGACTTTCATCCGGGGACGCATCTTTACCTCTCTTCTTTCCGCCTTAAGATTGTGCTCGGGTTTTAATTTCTTCAAGGATTTTGGTGATAAATTTATCAAGTTTCATTGTACCCAAATCTTTCCCGCCTTCGCCGAGGCTTCGGCGGGCAGGCTGATTGCGAGCCCGCACAGCCACTGACTTGGCGTCCACTTCTTTTTCTCCGACGATTAACATGTAAGGAACTTTTTGCATTTCCGCTTCGCGGATTTTTTTACCAATTGATTCGTTGCGGTCATCCAGCTCGACCCGAACGCCGTTTGCTTTCAGTTCTTCCAAAACAGTTTGGGCGTATTGATTTTGCTTTTCCGAGATTGGCAAGATTTTGGCTTGAACCGGAGAGAGCCAAACTGGAAAAGCGCCGGCAAAGTGTTCAATGAGCACGCCCATGAATCTTTCGACTGAGCCGAGCACGGTGACGTGAAGTACGGCTGGGCTTTGTTCCTTGCCGTCTTCGCCTGTGTATCGCATGTGGAAATTTTCGGGTTGGTTAAAATCCAGTTGGACGGTTGTGAGTTGCCAGCCACGGCCGATTGAATCTTTAACCATGACATCGATTTTGGGGCCATAGAATGCGGCTTCACCTTCTTCCACCACATAAGGACGGCCCCATTTTTTTACCGCGTCAATCAGAATTTTTTCGGATTTTTTCCAAAGCTTTTCGTCACCAAAATATTTTTCGGGATGTTGGGGATCTCGTACCGAGATTTGCACACTGAATTCCTTAAATCCAAATAAACTGTACACCCGATCCATTAAACCTAGAATCAAATCTATTTCTGATTCGATCTGGTCGTGCCTGACAATGTGATGGGTATCGTCTTGAGTACAGGATTTAACTCGGACCAAACCACTTAGTTCACCACTTTTTTCATTGCGGTAAACAGTTGTAGTTTCAGCAATGCGATAAGGCAGATTGCGATAGCTGTGGGGTTCGGCGTTATAAATTTCGAAATGATGAGGGCAGTTCATGGGCTTCATGACGTATTCATCGCCTTCGTTGTCAGTCATAATCGGCATCATGGCGTCATATTTTCCTAAATGCCCGCTTTTTTTGTAAAGTTCAGCTTTGGCCACATGAGGAATATGGACGAATTTATAACCAAGTTTTTCTTTTTCTTCCCGAACGAATTTTTCCAGTTCATGAAAAATCACTTCGCCTTTGGGCAGAAATAAGGGAAGACCTGGACCCACCAGTTCGGAAAAAGTGAACAGACCCAACTCTTTGCCCAATTTTTTATGATCTCGTTTTTTGGCTTCTGCCAACATTAGCAAGTATTTATCCAGTTCTTCTTTGGTGGGGAAGCAAGTGCCATAGATCCGAGTCAGCATCTGATTTTTCTCTGACCCACGCCAGTACGCCCCAGCTACGGATAGAAGTTTGAAGTGCTGCAATTCTTTTTTTGGGTTATCGATATGCCCGCCGCGGCAGAGGTCCCAGTAGTCGCCGGATTTGTAGAAGCTTAATTTTTCACCTTTGCCAGAAAACTCGTCGATCAGTTCATGCTTGTATGGATTGTCCGGATATTCTTTTTTGGCGTCGGCTTTGCTTAGTTCATGCCGTTCAAAACTATCCCAAGATTTGAGAATCTCGCGCATGGTTTTTTCAATCTTGGGAAAATCTTTTTCCGAGATGGGGGTTTCGAATTCGAAATCAAAGTAGAACCCATCTTCAATCGAGGGTCCGATTGCCCGTTTGCTATTTGGCCAAAGTTTCATAACCGCGGCGGCTAAGAGGTGAGCGCAAGAGTGTCGCAAATTGTCTAGTGTTTCGTTGTTCATAATGATTTAGTTAATAGTTTAGAGAAATAAAGGGTAGTAACCCTGTATTGCCATCGCTCGCTCACATTGTATTACGACTAATCGTCGTAATCAGTTCACTCGCTTGGCAATAAAAATGCCCAAACAGATGATTCTGCTTGGGGTCCAGTTACAAAACCAGACGGTTCCACCCAATGTTTTACTTCGTTTAGTCTTTAACGCAAGAGGTCAGCGTAAGGGCTCCGCGGTTGGTAGCCGCATCAAGGCTCTTAGATTTTATTTTCTAACTATGTGTTTTGGAAAACTCGGCAGATCTATTTTGTTGGCCTTGTTATCCAATTTAAGTAATATTTCTTCCTGGCCTTGCTCCAGGTTGCCCAATCTTTCAATAATTCCCTCATGTCCTTCTTCTAGGCTTCCAAGCCGTTTTTCAATACCATCAAAGCCTTGGTTCATAGGCTCAACCACGGTTGTTCCAATTATTCGTGCCAGACTTTCCACAGCCCCATCAACGATAGTTTGAACATCCTGCTTTGTGGGGAGATCCTTAATCTTTGCATCAACAATATCAGCAACATTCTGCTTAGTTGGCAGGTTTTTGAGGCTTTTATCTAAATATTCTTGGGTTAGTTCAGCCATGTTTAAATTATAACTCCCCTTGACAAATTCGTCAAAAAGCTATATTTTAAAGACCCAGATAACTGTTGTGGTCAAGTAAATTTTGACTAGGGTTGGACTATCCGCGTACTGCGCGCACGCAGTTTTCGAGCGATTTTTGCCGCCAGATACCGTGGGTTCTTGAACCTTGGTGGTTTACGAATCCTCGGTTTTTTTATTCCAAAAGTTTTTTTATTTTTATTTTTAAATCGTCGTTGAGGTCAATTCGAAACGGGGTCTTGACTTTTTGTTCATTAATTAAAAGATTGACGCTGAGACTGCCGGGCGCCGATTCAAAGAGCTGTTTTAGTTCTTCAAACAACTGGTCGTTGGCAGCGATTGGGATTTTGATGGTAACGCTAGGGGAGACCGGGGAGGTTAGGGGGTTGAATTCTTTAATATCATCCGCGATAAACTTTGCTTCGCCATCTTTGTCGGATAGTTTACCAGTGATGATGAGCAGTTTTTCAGGCACAATCAGATTTTGATATTTAGCAAATAAATTGGGAAAAACTAAAACTTCAATTATCCCGCTCTTGTCTTCCAAATCGATAAATGCCATTTGTTCACCTTTTTTGGTTAGGATTTTTTGCACGCGGCTTAGGATGCCGCCAATTGTGGCTGTGGCGGTTTTTTCTTGAATCACTTGGTTGATAGGTTTGGCCAGGCGCGCAAATTTATCCGCGTGTTCATCCAGTGGGTGAGCCGTGACATACAAACCCAATAATTCTTTTTCCCAGGTTAGGCGTTCGCGTTTAGTGGCTATTTCTACGGCCCGCAATTTTAATTTGGCGGCAGGCATCAAATTGGCGGCAAACAAACTGGTCTGATTATCAGTGGCGGCTTTTTGCAGGCCGCGGGAAAATTCCAAGACAGTCTCCGTGTTGGCCAGTAATTGGTTTCGTTCACCCAGCGAATCCAGGGCACCTGATTTGGCCAAAGCCTCCCAGGATTTTTTGTTAAAGGTCCGCGTCTGAGTCCGCGCTACAAACTCTTCTAAATTCAGAAATTTCCCGCCGGTTTTTCGTTGGGCGATAATGGTGGAAATGACATCAGACCCAAGATTTTTGATAGCTGAAAGGCCGAATCGAATATTCTGATCATCAATGACGGTAAACCCTGAGAGGCTTTCGTTGACATCCGGCGGTAAAACTTGGATTTTCATGGACTTGCATTCTTCGACCGCTTGGGCAATGGTTTCAGCATCGCCTGATTCCGCAGTCATGACTGCGGCCATAAATTCTACCGGGTAATTGGCTTTCATGTACGCGGTTTGGTACGCGACGATGGCATAGGAGGCGGCGTGGGCCTTGTTGAATCCATACGCGGCAAACGGCTCGATCAGAGTCCAAAGATCCTGGGCTTTTTCTTTGCTGTATCCGGAACGCGTCATGCATCCTTCGGTGAATTTTTCTTTTTGCGCGGCCATTTCTTTGGGAATTTTTTTACCCATGGCCTTGCGCAATTTGTCCGCTTCTTCCCAAGTGTAGCCGGCGATGTGAATGGCAATCAACAGCACATCGTCTTGGTAGGTAATAATCCCGTGGGACTCTGACAAAATTTCTTTCATGGCCGGATCCGTGTAACTGACCAGACGCGGATTGTGTTTGCGTTTGATGTATTCCGGAATCGATTCGATTGGGCCCGGGCGATAGAGCGAAATCATGGCCATGATGTCAAAGATATTGGTCGGGCCCAACTCTTTTATATAATGCGTCATGCCGGAGCCGCCAAGCTGAAACAAGCCCATGGTCTTGCCCAGAGAAAGTAGAGCGTAGGTTTTTTTATCGTCGAGCGGTAATTGATTGATGTCGATTTTGACCTGCTTGGTGTGTTCCACAATTTCTACGGCACTGCCCAAAATTGATAAATTTCTAATGCCCAAAAAATCCATTTTGACCAAACCAGTGGATTCGATGGAGTACATGTCATATTGGCTGATAATTTTCTCATCTTGGTCTTTCTGCAGGGGCGTGTAGTCAGTCAGGGCGGTGGGCGCGATGACAATGCCTGCGGCGTGGACTGAGGCGTGTCGAGCTGAGCCTTCCACTTTCAAGGCCAGATCAATCAGATTTTTAGTTTCCGGATCCTTATCGTAAGCGTCTTTTAGTTCCGGAGTGATCTCGAGGGCTTTGTCTAAAGTCATATGAAAGCCGTATTTGCCAAACGGGATCATTTTGGCAATTTTGTCGCATTTCGAATATGGGATGGCCATGGCTCGGCCCATGTCGCGGATGGCGGCCCGGGCCATCATGGTCCCGAATGTCACAATTTGGGCGACTCGGTCAGCACCGTATTTGTCCGTGACGTATTTGATAACATCATCTCGTCGGTTATCGGCAAAGTCCATGTCAATATCAGGCGGGGACGGACGCATCGGATTTAAGAATCGTTCGAATGGCAGTTTATAATCCAGAGGGTTCACATTCGTAATGCCAATTGCGTAGGAGACAAGAGACCCAGCCGCCGAGCCTCTGGTGGTGGCAATGATGCCTTCGTGGCGCGCCCAATTCACGAAATCCGCCACAACTAAAAAATAGCCGGAGTAATTTTTGTTAACAATGACCTCAAGCTCGTAGTCCAGTCGCTCCACGATTTTCACATCGATTATATTTTTCAGTTCCGAGGCTTCGGTGAGTTCAAAGCCGTATTTTTTAGCCAAGCCCAAGTAGGCGAGAAGTTTGAGATAAGAATCAATAGTAAATCCCGCGGGTACCGCGTAGTCAGGAAAGAATCTTTGATCAATCGGGATAGTCAAATTACATTTGCTGGCAATTTCGTGGCTATTCTCTAAAGCCTCGGGTAAATCATGGAAAAGTTCCGCCATTTGTTTGCCGGTTTTTAGCGACAAGTCCTGTTTGCGCATGTCCAGACGGTCGGTGTCATTAACAGTTTTACCCATGCCCACACAGAGCATCAGGTCTTGCGCGTTGGCATCTTCGCGTTCCAAGTAGTGGCTGTCGCCAGTGGCCACCAGCGGAGTTTGAGTCTCTCCAGCCAGCTTAATCAGTCGCTCATTGAGTAAATTTTCTTTTTGTACATATTGGGGGTCCTGGCTTTCGTGTCGCTGGATCTCCAAATAAAAATTGTCGCTAAAAATTCGTTTATAATCCGCGACCAAGTTTTTGGCTTTATCAAAATCAGAGTTCAAAAGCGCGCGGGGAATGTCGCCGCGCATACAGCCAGAGAGACAAATTAATCCCTCGCTGAATTTTTCCAAAGTCACTTTGTCAATTCGCGGGTGATAATAAAATCCATCAAGCGCCGCCACCGTGGCCAGGCGCATGAGATTTTTGTACCCCGCGAAATTTTTGGCCAGCAGGATTAAGTGATAGTAATCATTGTCAATTTTGGGCCGCTTATTCATCAGTGAATCAATCGCCATGTAAGCCTCCATGCCAATGATCGGCTTGATCCCGGCTTCTAAGGCCTTGGTATAAAATTCAATACAGCCGTACATTACACCATGATCGGTTAGAGCCAAGGCCTCAAATCCTTTTTTCTTGGCACTGTTAACCAACTGGTCGATTTGCGTCAGACCATCAAGCAGGGAATAGTGCGAATGGACGTGGAGATGGGTAAATTTGGACATATTGTATTTGCATTATGGCAAAAAAGCCCAGGGTTGACAAAGTGTTAGATTTTGTGATATTTTTAGGTATTCTGTCGGGACTGGCAAACATGCGTATCATTTTAAGAAACCGTATGGCGCTGGTATGTTCTCAGAGCAGTTGCTCAATCTCGACCAGATCTGATCGCAGAGGCTTTTACACCGCGATCGTGACGACCATTGTCGTTGAGAAAGAAGACGACAAGTCGGCCGAGCCACAGCAGTCGTGAGGAATTCGTTAGCCGGGGTCTGCGCACTAGCGCAGGCTCCGGGTTCTTTTTTATATTGATCTTACATCTTAGGTATTAAATAAACGATCGTTTAAAATATACCCAAGATGCTTAAAACTTAAGCTTGAATTTTTTAATCAGCATTTTATCTCCGGAGAACCGATCGCAGGTTAGTAAATGCATGTAGGGCCGTATTTTGAGTGTATGGGCTATTTCGTGAATTTCTTTGCCGCATGGAAATGGCAAGATAAACACGCTACGCTGGAAATGAAAGAAGCCTAACCTGATCAGTTTTCTTCGAAGAATTTGTCTGGCGCCTTGTTTGTCTTCAGGAATATCAAAAGTCAGCAATCGCCAGCGATGATCCCAGGCGCGCGGTTTAATTACTATATCGTCAAATGCCGTTTTGTTTAAATGGTGCGCTCCGAGTTTGGTAATTAAAATTTTTAGTTTATTCTCTTTAAATTCATAGGCAATGAATTTTTTTTGTTTCAGGTATTTAAGACTGTTATGAATTTGGTTTTTATTGTAATCGGACCCAAGTTTTTGCTTAAGATATAATTTGAGCATGACATATGGGAATTGAGGGGAGAGAACAGATATAACGGTGAATAAAGCGCTGGCGCCCAAAATTTTTAAAATTTTGATAGTTAGGCTATCTGTCGGCTTTATGAATGGTTCGGATCTTTTGGATCCATGGTAGTTATTATAATAATTCTTCATGGGTGTTAAATTAACGATCGTTTAAAGTATAACCATAGTTTTTCATTTAGGCAAGTATTTGAACAAGTACTTGAAATAGAAAAGTCTGGCCCTTGACGAATGGGCAATTTTTGTTTAATCTTGAGCCTACTAGGCTTACTACCCTGTTGTTAGTTTAGAGGAGGAAACATGAGAACGAGACAGTGGCTTTTGGTTTTGACCGCAGTGGTGAGTTTCGGGTGCATTGGTTGCAAGGCGGCAACTCCCAAACAAACAGAAGAGCAGAAAGCAGACCAGGCGCGAGAAGCCGATTTTCAAAAACGCTTCCAAGACGCATCTGAGTATCTGGAGCGGGTGAATGTGAAAGCGATCGCCGGAGGTCAGGTGGTTGTCCCGATCGAACGGGTCTGCGAGCTCCGAACTTCTGATCTAATTGTGCTGGAAACATTTAGCCCTGACCGGTTCGCCAGGGAGGTGGGTTCGCATCCTGAGTTCGGGTACTACAACCATGCGGTGGCCAGAACCTTGCTTCACGCTGTCGATACCCCGGTCAATGAAAGGGCCAAGTTAGCCTCTCCGGAAAGAGGATGTTACTTGAGCTCTTTCCGAGTCGGTTTGGACCCGAAGCCGTCAAAAGGTATGTTCGGACTCAAAGAGTACATCAGTCTTTACGACTGGACTCGCTCACAGGACCTGGTTAAAGCTGCTTTCTTGATCTACCCGGAGAGAGCGGAACTACTCAAAGATTTGGGCTGGACTCACGACCAGCTGAACGCCAAATTGTTGCATGACATGCGGTTTCAGCTCGCGCGTCTCCGCGAGAGAACCCATGGAGCAGAAGCGGAGGAAGCGTACAGAGACATGCTGCAATTAATCCGCGATACGTCTGATCTGGGGTTTTCTATTGAGGATCTGGGCGTCACGTCCCAGGACCAGGGCCGTGTTGCTTTGCAGGACATTCTCGATCGACATCCCGGCCGCCGTACTGACAAGCGATGATCAACGTGCCGGAGTTTGCACATGCGGATTCCGGTTTTTCTTTTTTTATGTCTATAAAAGTGCTATAATTTGTTTATATTTATTTGTTTACTCACCCTCTCCCGCCCTGTACCAGAAGCGGTACAGGGCACCCTCCCCCAAAGGGGGAGGGAAAATTTGTAGAAACCAAATCACATGAACTCCTTACAAAACGACCGGTTACAGGAAGTGTTCCTGATGATTGGCGACAAATTAGCTCCGGTAAATAAAAAGTGGTGGTACGCGCTGGCCATTGCTGTCGTAGCTTTAATCCCGGCGTATTATTTGCTTAAGCTAATATTTGTCAAAGCTACACTGGCTACATACCATCAGCCGCAGATTATTTATGCCACCCCGGCCAAGCAGGCCCTCCAAATTTTGGATAAAAAAATTTTTAGCTTGGGCCACAACGCTTATTCCGGATTCATGAAAATAAAAAATATTAATTTGGAATGGGGGGTGGCCAGCCAGGAGTATGTGGCGCAATTTAAGACTTTGGGTGGCACCGTCCTGGCGAAAGTTAATGGCATCAGTTTCATTTTACCTTCCTCAGAAAAATTATTAGTGTTTTCCAGATTTACCTCAGAGCAAAAACCTGAAGTGGTAGAAGTGATTTTGTCGGATTCGCATTTTATCCATAAACCCGAGGTATCATTTAATTATGAATTGGAGCGGGTCAATGTCCAAAATAATGCCGACGGCTTGGTCGTCTCGGCCGGAATTAAGAATACGACCGCTTTTGGGATCAAGCAAATCAATCTGCCCATGGCGGTATATAATAATAAAAATGAAATTGTGGCTGTGAATTTTACATATATCAATGACGTCGGTTCGGGCGAAACCCGGACATTCCAGTATGCCTGGCCTGTCAACGTGCCGGGAGCGGTCCGGGCCGAGATTAGTCCGGAAATCAATATCTTTGACCGGAATATTTTTTCAACCGAAGCGGGCGTTTCACCTTTTCAGAATCAATGACCCAGTAATACAACTTCGATGCTTTTGCCTTTGAATGGTTTTTGTAATTAAAGTTTAATAATAGTTATTAACATAAATAATATTTGTACATTTTTTTCGGCAAAAGCCGACCAAAAACCATTTATCGAAGTTGATATACTGGGATGAAAGCTTGGCTGGCTAATTTTCGATATTTTGATTTGTATATTTTTATTAGCAGTACCCTGCTCCTGATTTTGGGTTTGCTCATGATTTATTCCACGACTCTGGAAAGCCCGAGCAATTTGTTAGTTCGTCAATTGGCTTACGCGGTTTTGGGCTTTCTTGGCCTGTTTGTCTTGGCATTTTTTGATTATCGCAAGTTTAAGAAAGCCACAGGCCTGCTCTACGTCGTGATAGTGCTAGGCTTGATTACGGTTTGGGTTCTGGGCCACAATGTCAGAGGCTCCACTCGCTGGATTGATTTAGGAATAATGCGTCTCCAACCAGCGGAGTTTGCGAAATTAATCATGGTTATAATTTTGGCCAAATTTTTGGACCAAAGTGGTGAGAAGCTCAAGAGTATCCGATATGTTTTATTGTCTGCGTTGTATGTCGGGATTCCGGCGGTGCTGATTTTAATCGAACCAGATTTGGGTTCAGCCTTGGTGGTCGTTTTTACTTGGCTGGCTATGCTGTTGACTAGTAAAATGAACAAGAAACATTTGGCCGTACTTTTGCTGGGCGCGGTTTTGGTCTCGTCATTTTCGTGGTTTTTCGTTTTGCATGATTATCAAAAAAATCGCATTTATACTTTTTTGAATCCCAGTATTGATCCCCAGGGCCGCGGTTACAACGTCCTGCAGTCGATTATCGCCGTGGGAAGCGGCAGTATCCTGGGTCGGGGAGTCGGGCGGGGACTGCAGTCACAATTGAAATTTTTGCCTGAACGGCAAACTGATTTTATTTTCGCGTCCACAGCCGAAGAACTGGGACTGATGGGCAGTTTGTTTATCTTGGGTTTATTTGGTGTGATATTTTTTCGTCTGGTCCGCGCCACCAAGCACGCGCGGGATAACTTTGGGATGTATTTGACCCTAGGAATTTTTTATATGCTTTTAATACAAGTCTTGATCAACATTGGAATGAATATCGGACTGTTACCAGTCACGGGTATTCCATTGCCCCTGTTAAGTTACGGCGGCAGTTCATTGCTGACGACGATGCTGGCTTTGGGATTAGTTCAAAGCGTCATCGCTCGCCAAAAGGCGGTTAAGTTTGGTAACTAATACCAAAGTTGACTGCCAGTTTATTAGTATATAAACTTTATCTATAATACATGCCTAAATTTGATTTAACTAAAATATCCCAGTGGCTGGCATATATTCTCAAATGCCCGGTCTGTAGTCAGAGGTATAGCCCAGAACAGACCAAAATTATTGACACAGGCGAGGAGCGGCCGCTTAGTGGCCGCAGTCTGCTGGTGCATACAGATTGCGAGCGTTGTAAAAGTTCCGTGGTCTTTTCCATTGCTATTGACGGTCCGGAAATTTTTTCTATTGGGATGGTCACGGATTTAACCTCGCAAGACACATCCAAGTTCAAAAACGCTCACCCAATCACCACAGATGAAGTCTTGGCCACTCACGAGTTTCTTCGGAGCTTTAACGGTGACTTTCGAACCCTTTTGAGATAAAAGACAACCGTTGACTCAACCCTCAAAAACTGTTATATTATGACAGCTAATATTTTTATGGAACAAATTGTAATACAAGCTAAGAAGAGAGAAGTCACAGGCAAGCGAGTGAAAACTTTGCGGGAAGCAGGCACTATGCCTGCGGTTTTGTATGGGCACAATGTCCCAACTCAGGCCATTGAAATTTCGGAAAAGGATTTTACCAAGGCGTTCAAGGTTGCCGGAGAAAGCACTCTGGTTAATTTGGTCGTGGATGGCAAGCCACAGTCAGTCTTGATTCACGATGTTCAGAATCATTATTTGCATGGTATGCCGATTCATGTGGATTTTTATGCGGTCAATATGAATGAAAAATTAAAGGTTCACGTGCCGTTGCACTTTTTAGGCGAAGCACCAGCAGTTAAGGCATTAGCTGGAACTTTGGTCAAAAATATCAACGAAGTGGAAGTTGAGTGTTTGCCTGCTGACTTACCGCAGAATTTTGAAATCGATATTTCGACGTTGAATACTTTTGAAGATGTGATCCGGATCGGGGACATAAAAGTCTCTGACAAGGTTATAATTATCGCTAATCCGGAAGAAGTCATCATCACAGTGACCCCGCCTCGTTCGGAAGAGGAAATGAAGGCTTTGGAAGAAAAAATTGAAGAGGACGTGACCAAAGTTGAAGGTGTGGTTAAACCCGAAGCAACAGTTGAAGGCGCGGTTGACGACGGCAAGAAAGCTGAAGTTGAGAAGAAAGCTGATAAAAAAAGCGAGAAATAATCTATTTGCAACAGACAGATCTTGAATTAAAATTTCGAGTTGTTGCTATACTGATTGTTATGATCGGTTTTTTTTCTTTTGGTAAGACTGTGGTTACAAAATCGGTTGGGATTGAGCCAGTGTTATCCCCGGTCGTAGCAGGTGATCGCAAGCCCCTAGTTAAACCGGTTTCACTGCCGCCTGTACGAACTATTGCTACAAAAGGTGTGCCAGTGCTGATTTTGATGTACCATCATGTGGGTCAAATTACAGAATCAGCCAATGCACTAGATCGTGATTTAACTGTCTCACCGGAAGAGTTTGAACAACAGGTTTTGTATTTCAAACAAGCTGGGTATCAGTCAGTAACCTTAGAGCAAATTTATGATGCAGTGAGAGATGAAATAGCTCTACCCGAACGTGTGGTCGCGTTTACTTTTGACGATGGTTACAAAGATGTGTTTGTGAACGCGATCCCGATTTTACAAAAATACGGGCTTAGCGGGACATTCGCGATTGCCACAGAGTTA
>Ga0209515_10002572_pt1 | contig 27662 bp, 31 predicted proteins | sample Subgroupgradi54m_FD_187454 | JGI IMG/M metagenome (GOLD analysis project Ga0209515, IMG submission 187454) | Subsurface groundwater microbial communities from S. Glens Falls, New York, USA - GMW60B uncontaminated upgradient, 5.4 m (SPAdes)... ... | reverse complement strand
TGCGCGGCAGGCGGGTCGAGCCGAGCCGCGCCGGGATCAGCACGCTGAAGTTCATGGCGGCGTGCTGCCGGCCGGCGCCGGTTCGTCGAGCGCTCGGGCTTCGCTTTCGAGCATCACCGGGATGCCGTCGCGCACCGGGAACGCCAGCCGGTCGGCGCTGCACACCAGCTCCTGGCGCTCATGTTGCGGCGGGCGCTGGTGGTCGAGCGGGCCCTTGCAGATCGGGCAGACCAGCAGTTCAAGCAGTCGGGTGTCCATGCGGGTTCGGTCCTGTGGCCGCCGCGCGGCGCGGCAGCAGTTGAAGCAGCGCCGTGTCGAAGGCAGCGCCGATGTCGAAGTCTAGCGGCGCGACCCAGACCCGAGTCGACCCCATGCGCGGCGGGGCCAGCTTGACCGCGTCCTTCTCGGTCACGATCACGTCGGGCGTGTTGGCCGGCCAGGGCAGGGTGGCGAAATCAAAGTGATCGGGCAGCTCCAAACGATCGAAGCTCAAGCCGGCATGGGCCAGCATGTCGAAGAAGCGCGCGGGCTGCGCCGTTCCTGCGGCGGCGAGCAGCGGGCGAACCGCCAGTGCGGCCAGGGTCTCGGGCGCGGCCGGCACGCCCGACCACCAGTCGGCGAGCGCCACCGCCCCGGCCAGCTTGGCGCGCGCGCAGTGGCCCGGCCACGGCGTCGTCGGCGCGGCGGCGTTGTAGACGACCAGCGTTCGCTCGGACACGCGAGCGGGCACGGGTTCGCGCAGAGGTCCGGCCGGCAGCAACCAGCCGTTGCCGACTCCGCGCGCGTCGAACAGCAGCAGCTGGACATCGCGGGCCAGCCGCAGGTGTTGCAGCCCATCGTCGCTGACGATCGCATCGGTCTGCGGGTGGCGCCGCAGCAGCTCGCGGGCCGCGCCGACCCGGTCGCGCCCGACCACCACCGGCACCCCGAGGCGGATCCGCAGCAGCAGCGGTTCGTCGCCGCTTGCAGTTGCCGGCGTGCCGGGCTGGACCTCGACGATGTGATCTGCTGTCCGGCCATGCCCGCGCGAGATCACTCCCGGGCGGTAACCCTGTGTGCGCAGCAGCGACACGACGGCCATCACGGTCGGCGTCTTGCCGGCGCCGCCGACGATCAGGTTGCCGACCACGACCAGCGGCACCGGCAGGCGCTCGATCTGAAGCCAGCCCGATCGGTACAGCGCGCGCCGAAGCGCGACCGCGCCACCGAACAGCCAGGCGAGCGGCAGCAACATGCACGCCAGCGGCCCGCGCGCGAGCCACGCCGCTTCCAGCCAGCGCGCGGCGCGCGCGCGGGGCCGGCGCGCCGGCTCAGCGGGAATCGCCACCGCCTTGCGGGTTCTGGGTCGCGAAGGTCAGCCTGGGCAGGCCGGCGCGGCGCGCCGCGTCCATCACGTTGATGACCGACTGGTGCGCGGTGGCGGCATCGGCCGAGACGATGACCACCGGTTCGTTGATGCCGACCGCGGCGGCTGCGAGCTCGGTCGTCAGCAGCTCGACGTTGCGGCCGTCGACCGCCTTGTGATTGATCGCGTAGCGCCCGTCGGCCGACACCGAGACAATGATCTCGCGCGGCCGGTCGCGGGCCTTGTCGGCGTCGGCCACCGGCAGGGTGATCTGCAGCTCGGTGAACTTCGAATAGGTGGTCGACAGCATCAGGAAGATCAGGATCACCAGCAGCACGTCGATGAACGGGATCAGGTTGATCTCAGGTTCTTCGGGACGCGGCTTGCGGAAGTTCATCGCCATTCCGATCAGGCCCTAGCCCGGCTGCCGCGGCACCGAGAATCGCATCAGGTGCGGCACGACGCGGTGCGCGGCCTGTTCGAGCTCGAGCGTGTAGGCGTCGACCAGGCCGCGGAAGTAGCGATAGAACATCAGCGACGGGATCGCGATGATCAGCCCGAACGCGGTGTTGTACAGCGCGACCGAGATGCCGTGGGCGAGCAGCGCCGGGTTGTTGCCGCCGGTCGGAGCCTGCGAGCCGAAGATCTCGATCATGCCGATCACCGTGCCCAGCAGGCCCAGCAGCGGCGCCGCCGAGGCGATGGTCCCGAGCGTGTTCAGGTAGCGCTCGAGCCGGTGCACAGCGGCCCGGCCGGCGGCTTCGAACACGTCGCGCAATGCGTCCTCGGTGATGCGAGGCTCGGCGATCACGGCGCGCAGCCCACTTGCCAGCACCACGCCGAGCACCGAATTGTCGGCCAGCTTGTTGACCACATCGGCGGCCGGCAGGCTCGCGCGTGTCACTGAGATCACCTCATCGAGCAGGGTCGGTGGCGCGACGCGCATCAGGCGCAGGCTGGACAGCCTTTCGATGACCACCGCCATCGCCACCACCGAGCACAGGAGCAGGGGCCAGATCGGCCAACCAGCGGCTTGTATGATCGAAAATAACAATCCGGACCTTTCGGCGACAGGTGGTTTTTGGGACGGGCGATTATGGCCCCACAGCGCCCTCGGCCCCGCGTTTTGACGAGCGCCCCTGTCGTGCGAAAGACAGTAGGGCGGCGAGCCGGTCGCAGCTTCGCCTCAGCAATCCACCGCTCGTGTGGATAACTTTGTGGGCAACCCGGCGCGCAGCGGCCAGAAGCCACGAAAACGCAAGGCCTGGAACGGATTGCTCAAAACTTAAGCAGAAAGAATTCGTTGAAAATCAACCACTTGCACGAATATGTCAGCTCCGTGACAGGTATTGCGGCCCGCCAGCCCATGCGCGGCGCGGCTGTGGAGTTCTCGGCCCGCGCCAGTGCTGGGTTTGCCGGTGATTGAGCCCGTGTTGCCGGGCGCGCCGACGGGCGCACTGCGCACCGTCTGGAGCGTTTTCGCGCTGGTGCAGGCGGTGGCCGAAACGCTCGCCGGGCGCTTCGGCGCATGCACGGTTCGCGGCGAGCTGTCGAGCTTTTCGCGCGCCGGCAGCGGGCATTGCTACTTTGGCCTCAAGGACAGCCAGGGCGAGTCGGCGCTGCTCCGCTGCGCGATGTTTCGGCGCGCCGCCAGCCTGCTCGAGTTCAACCCCGCCGACGGCCAGCTGGTCGAGTTGCGCGGCCGGCTGGCCGTCTACGAGCCGCGCGGCGAGCTGCAGTTCGTCGTCGAAGCGATGCAGCGCGCCGGCAGCGGTGCGCTGTACGAGCAGTTCCTGCGCCTGAAGGCCAGGCTCGAGGCGGAAGGGCTGTTCGACGGCGCGCGCAAGCGCGAGCTCGCGCGCTACCCGCGCCGGGTCGGCATCGTCACGTCGCTGGCCGCGGCGGCGCTGCACGACGTGCTGTCATCGTTCGCGCGCCGCGCCCCGCATGTCGAGCTTGTCATCTACCCGAGCCCGGTACAGGGCAGCGAGGCGCCGGGCGGGCTCGTGCAGGCCCTGGAACGGGCCTGCAAGCGCGCCGAAGTCGAGACCCTGGTGGTGTGCCGCGGGGGCGGGTCCATCGAGGACCTGTGGGCTTTCAACGACGAGCGGGTGGTGCGCGCGATCGCCGCGTCGACGATTCCGGTGATCAGCGGCGTGGGCCATGAAACCGACCTGACCTTGTGCGATTTCGCCGCCGACCTGCGCGCCCCGACACCGACCGCCGCGGCCGAGCTCGCGACCCCCGCGACCGCCGACTGCGTCGAGGTGCTGCAGGCGTTCGGCGCGCTGCTGCAGCGGCGCGTGCAGCAGGCGCTCGACGCGCAGGCGCAGCGGGTCGACGCCGCCGGGCTGCGCCTGGCGCGTCCGTCGCTCGTCGTGCAGCGCCACGGCCACGCGCTGGCGCTGCTGGCGCAGCGCTTGAGTGCAGCGGTGCGGCACAACGCGCCGCTGCGCCGCGCCTTGCTCGAGCGCCATGCCGCGCGGCTGCAGCGCTGCGCAGCGGTGACGTTGGAGGCGCGCCGCCAGTGGCTCGATTCGCTTGAAGCGCGGCTGCGCTTGCTCGACCCGAAGCGTGTGCTCGAACGCGGTTATGCCTGGCTCGCCGACGGGTCGGGCCAGGCGATTCAATCGGTGCGCCGGATGTCGCCCGGCCAGGACGTGAGCGCGATGCTTGCCGACGGTTCGGCGCGGCTGCGGGTGACCCATATCGAGGCCGGATGACGAAGCATGCGAACCACACAGGGCCTTTCGCGCCCTGCCTACAATCCGCTTCCTGAACGCCCCGGCGAACACCACAACAACTCACTGAAAGGACGACCATGGAACACACCCTGCCGCCGTTGCCGTATGCACTCGACGCACTCGCTCCGGCGCTGAGCCGCGAAACGCTCGAGTACCACCACGGCAAGCACCACAACGCCTATGTCGTGAACTTGAACAACCTGCAAAAGGGCACCGAGTTCGAGAACCTCTCGCTCGAAGAGATCGTCAAGAAGGCCTCGGGCGGCATCTACAACAACGCCGCCCAGATCTGGAACCACACCTTCTTCTGGAGCTGCATGAAGCCGCAAGGCGGCGGTGAGCCCAAGGGCGCACTCGGCGCAGCGATTAGCGCCAAGTTCGGCAGCTACGCGGCCTTCAAGGAAGCCTTCACCAAGAGCGCGGTCGGCAACTTCGGCTCGGGCTGGACCTGGCTCGTCAAGAAGGCCGACGGCTCAGTCGACATCGTCAACATGGGTGCGGCCGGCACTCCGCTGACCACCGCCGACAAGGCGCTGCTGACGATCGACGTCTGGGAACACGCCTACTACATCGACTACCGCAACCTGCGCCCGAAGTTCGTCGAGGCCTTCCTGACCTCGCTCGTGAACTGGGACTTCGCGGAAAAGAACTTCGGTTAGTGTCTGTCACCCCGACGAAAGTCGGGGTCCACCGGTCGGGGAACGCGCGTCGTGCTGGAGTGGATCCCGGCTTTCGCCGGGATGACACGTCAAGGGTCTACGAGCCGAACGGCGCGCCTTGCAGCTTCGCCCCGGCCTTGATGCCGCGCTTGGCGAACCAGCCCTGGTTCATCTCGAGAACGAAGCGCACTGGCTTGGTCGAGCAGTGCGACTCGAGCGTCTGTGGCTTCATGTCGTCGATGTTGACGACGGTGCCGTCGTCGGCCACGAAGGCGATCGACAGCGGCAGCAGCGTGTTCTTCATCCAGAAACATTGCGTGCCCGGCTCGTCGAACGCGAACAACATGCCGGCGTTGCTCGGCATCGTCTTGCGAAACATCAGTCCGATGCTGCGCTCGTCGTTGGTCTGCGCAAGCTCGGCCTGGATGATGTGGATGCCCGCACCGAGACGAATCGCCGGCAACTGCTGCGGGCCGGTCTGCGCGGCGCAGCCCAGCGACACGACGAGGGCTGCGAGGCCCGATGCGATGCGCCACAAATGAAGGGTCATGGGTCGAGCAAAGAGTGAATGCCCGCGATTATCGGCCGGACGCAAAAACGCCCGGACCAAGCCGGGCGTTTTGCTCGCAACCACCGAAATTTCTCGGCGGAATCGCGTTGGCGTCGATCAGGCCTTCTTGGCGCCCGAAGCGGCCGAAGCAGCCGGCTTGACAGCAGGCGCTGCAGCCGAAGCAGCCGGCTTGGCAGCGGGAGCGGCCGAAGCGGCCGGCTTGGCTGCGTCAGCAGCGTAAACACCAACGGCGAAGAAAGTGGCGGTGAGAGCGGCCAGGAGCTTGTTCATTTTGAAGATTGCCTTTTAGGTTTGGTTGAAATGTCGTCCCTTCCGGGCGACGAGGTCGATAACGAACCGGTTTGTCAGTCGGTTGACAGCCCCTGGCATAGAATCTCTGGCTCACCCCCACGCGACCCATGCGGACCCACTCCGCGGAGCCTCACCCTCATGTATCAGCACATCAAAGTGCCCGAAGGCGGGCAGAAGATCACTGTCAACGCCGACTACTCGCTCAACGTCCCCAACCAGCCGATCATTCCGTACATCGAGGGGGACGGCACCGGGTTCGACATCACGCCGGTGATGATCAAGGTGGTCGACGCCGCGGTGGCCAAAGCCTACGGCGGCGCCAAGCAGATCCACTGGATGGAGATCTACGCCGGCGAGAAGTCGACCAAGGTCTACGGCCCCGACGTCTGGCTGCCCGAAGAGACGCTGCAGGTGCTGCGCGACTACGTGGTCTCGATCAAGGGGCCGCTGACCACGCCGGTGGGCGGCGGCATCCGCTCGCTCAACGTCGCGCTGCGCCAGGAGCTCGACCTGTACGTCTGCCTGCGCCCGATCCAGTACTTCACCGGCGTGCCGTCGCCGGTCAAGGAGCCGGAAAAGACCAACATGGTGATCTTCCGCGAGAACTCGGAAGACATCTACGCCGGCATCGAGTTCGAGGCCGAGAGCGAAAAGGCCAAGCGCCTGATCAAGGTTCTTCAGGAAGACTTCGGCGTCAAGAAGATCCGTTTCCCCAACACCTCGGGCATCGGCATCAAGCCGGTTTCGCGCGAAGGCACCGAGCGCCTGGTGCGCAAGGCCGTCCAGTACGCGATCGACAACGACAAGTCGAGCGTGACGCTGGTGCACAAGGGCAACATCATGAAGTACACCGAAGGTGGCTTCCGTGACTGGGGCTACGCGCTGGCGCAAAAGGAATTCGGCGCCGAGCTGATCGACGGCGGCCCGTGGTGCAAGTTCAAGAACCCGCGCACGGGCCACGACATCGTCGTCAAGGACGTGATCGCCGACGCCTTCCTGCAGCAGATCCTGCTGCGCCCGGCCGAGTACTCGGTGATCGCGACGCTGAACCTGAACGGCGACTACGTGTCGGACGCGCTTGCGGCGCAGGTCGGCGGCATCGGCATCGCCCCGGGTGCGAACCTGTCGGACTCGGTCGCGATGTTCGAAGCGACCCACGGCACCGCGCCCAAGTACGCCGGCAAGGACTACGTGAACCCGGGTTCCGAAATCCTGTCGGCCGAGATGATGCTGCGTCACATGGGCTGGACCGAAGCGGCCGACCTCATCATCAGCTCGATGGAGAAGTCGATCCTGTCGAAGAAGGTCACCTACGACTTCGCGCGCCTGATGGACGGCGCGACGCAGGTGTCGTGCTCGGGCTTCGGCCAGGTCATGATCGAGAACATGTGAACCGGCACGGCCGGAACGAAAAGCCCGCCGCACGGCGGGCTTTTTTCATCGGCGCCGCGTCTCAGCTCGCGATTGCCGGGGCGCCGACTTCCGGGCTGGTGGCCCGTGCCGACAGCACGCCCGCTTCGACCGGGCAGATGTTCTGCGCCAGTTGTCCCTTGGGCCCCTGCACCAGCTCGTAGCTGACCTTGCCACCTTGCTTCAAGGTGCGAAAGCCTTCCATTTGGATGGCCGAAAAATGGGCGAACACATCTTCGCCTCCCCCTTCCGGTTCGATGAACCCGAAGCCTTTGGCGTCGTTGAACCACTTGACTGTCCCTTGGGCCATGCCTCACCTCCTTGTAATCTTTGCATTCTCATAGGGCGAACAGCGCACTGTCAAGACGGTTCCGTGAATCGGAACATGGGCACCCCGCATTCGAGCGGGCGGGCCGGATTCGGGAATAGGACAGCGCGCGTGACGCATTTCTGGCCTTGAGCTTCGCCCCGGTAGCTCAATATGCCAAGCTTGTGATTGAAGCGCCCCAACTCGATAGAATGAATCCATGCCAGTGGAGCCACCTTCACCGTCCGCGCCTCCGCTACCGGGAGGGCCTCGACCCGACGACGGGCAAGGGGCAACCGTTGCCGAGCGGCAGACGGCCAAGACGCAACCCCCGCGCATGTACCAGGTGGTGTTGCTCAACGACGACTACACGCCGATGGAGTTCGTCGTGATGGTGCTGCAGGAATATTTCAAACGCGACCTCGAAACCGCGACCCAAATCATGCTGAAGATTCATCATGAAGGTCGGGGTGTGTGCGGCGTCTATTCAAAAGATGTCGCCGCCACCAAGGTTGAGCTGGTGCTGGCTGCCGCACGGCGCGGTGGTCACCCGTTGCAATGCATTATGGAGGCCGCATGATTGCCCAGGAACTAGAAGTCAGCCTGCACATGGCGTTCGTCGAGGCGCGCCAGCAGCGACACGAATTCATCACCGTCGAGCACCTGTTGATGGCGCTGCTCGACAACCCCTCGGCGGCCGAAGTGCTGCGCGCCTGCTCGGCCAACATCGACGACCTGCGAAAAAGCCTGGTCCAGTTCATCAAGGAGAACACGCCCACCGTCGGCGGCTCCGATGAAGTCGACACCCAGCCGACGCTCGGCTTCCAGCGCGTGATCCAGCGCGCGATCATGCACGTGCAGTCGACCGGCAGCGGCAAGAAGGAAGTGACCGGCGCCAACGTGCTGGTCGCGATCTTCGGCGAGAAGGATTCACACGCCGTCTACTACCTGCACCAGCAGGGCGTGACGCGGCTGGACGTCGTCAACTTCATCGCCCACGGCATCAAGAAGTCCGACCCGCCCGAGCCCGCCAAGTCGAACGACGGCGCCGGCGCCGAAAGCGAGAAGGAAGAGGGCGACGGCAAGGGCTCGCCACTCGACCAGTTCACGCAGAACCTGAACCAGCTCGCGCGCGAAGGCAAGATCGACCCGCTGATCGGGCGCGAGCTCGAGGTCGAGCGGGTGATCCAGATCCTGTGCCGGCGGCGCAAGAACAACCCGTTGCTGGTCGGCGAGGCCGGTGTCGGCAAGACCGCCATCGCCGAGGGCCTGGCCTGGCGCATCACCCAGGCCGAAGTGCCCGAGGTGCTGGCCAATGCCACCGTCTACGCGCTCGACATGGGCGCGCTGCTGGCCGGCACCAAGTACCGCGGCGATTTCGAGCAGCGCCTGAAGGGTGTGCTGAAGCACCTGAAGGACCAGCCGAACTCGGTGCTGTTCATCGACGAGATCCACACCTTGATCGGCGCCGGCGCGGCGTCGGGCGGCACGCTGGATGCGAGCAACCTGCTCAAACCCGCGTTGAGCTCGGGCACGATGAAGTGCATCGGTGCGACCACCTTCAGCGAGTACCGCGGCATCTTCGAGAAGGACGCGGCGCTGTCGCGGCGCTTCCAGAAGATCGATGTGGTCGAGCCGTCCATCGAGCAGACAATCGAGATCCTGAAGGGCCTGAAGTCGCGCTTCGAAGAGCACCACAGCGTGAAGTACGCGCTGGGTGCTTTGCAGGCCGCAGCGGAACTGTCGGCCAAGTTCATCAACGACCGGCATCTGCCCGACAAGGCGATCGACGTGATCGACGAAGCCGGCGCGGCGCAACGCATCCTGCCGAAGAACAAGCAGAAGAAGACCATCACCCGCAACGAGGTCGAAGAGATCGTCGCCAAGATCGCGCGCATTCCGCCGGCGAGTGTGTCGAGCGACGACCGCTCCAAGCTGAAGAGCCTGGACCGCGACCTGAACAGCGTGGTGTTCGGCCAAGAGCCGGCGATCGAGGCGCTCGCCTCGGCGATCAAGATGGCGCGCTCGGGCCTCGGGCGCCCCGACAAGCCGATCGGCTCGTTCCTGTTCTCGGGCCCGACCGGGGTCGGCAAGACCGAGGTCGCACGCCAGCTCGCCTTCATCCTCGGCATCGAGCTGATCCGCTTCGACATGAGCGAGTACATGGAGCGCCATGCGGTCAGCCGCCTGATCGGCGCGCCGCCCGGCTATGTCGGCTTCGACCAGGGCGGCCTGCTGACCGAAGCGATCAGCAAGAAGCCGCACGCGGTGCTGCTGATGGACGAGATCGAGAAGGCACATCCGGACGTCTTCAACGTGCTGCTGCAGGTCATGGACCACGGCACGCTGACCGACAACAACGGGCGCAAGGCCGACTTCCGCAACGTCATCATCGTGATGACGACGAACGCCGGCGCCGAGACGATGAACAAGGCGACGATAGGCTTCACCAACGCCCGCGAGCAGGGCGACGAGATGGCCGACATCAAGCGCCTGTTCACGCCCGAGTTCCGCAACCGGCTCGACGCGGTGGTGAGCTTCCGCGCGCTCGACGAAGAGATCATCCTGCGCGTGGTCGACAAGTTCCTGCTCCAGCTCGAAGGTCAGTTGGCCGAGAAGAAGGTCGAGGTCACCTTCACCGACGGGCTGCGCAAGCTGCTCGCCAAGAAGGGCTTCGACCCGCTGATGGGCGCACGCCCGATGCAGCGCCTGATCCAGGACACGATCCGGCGTGCACTGGCCGACGAGCTGCTTTTCGGGCGGCTGGTCGAAGGCGGGCGGCTGACGGTGGATGTCGACGCCGACGGCAAGCCGCTGCTCGACATCCAGCCGGCGAAGAAGAGCGACAAACCGAAGGCCGAGTCGGCAACGGCCTGACGGACGGGTCATCCCGGCGAACGCCGGGATCCACTGCCGCCTTACCGCGTACTTGCACAGAGTGGATCCCGGCGTGCGCCGGGATGACGCTGTTGGCTGAGCTTATCGAAGCCCCGCGGGGTCTTGCCGGTAATAGCCGGACAGCAAGTCGTACATGGCGGGATGCTCGGCAACGAGGTCGCCCGGCGCGGTGAAGAACACCTCGGACGCAACCGCGAAGAACTCGTCGACCGACTGCGCACCATACGGGTCGAGCAGCGTGTCTTCGCCGGCGTCGACAGACTCGCAGAACGCCTGGTACTCGGCGTCGATGACGCCGCACCAGGCCTCGCGCGCTGCGCGGTCGGGCAAGGGCGGCACGCCGTCGGCCGAGCCGTCGCCCATGTCGAGCACATGCGCGAACTCGTGGATGACGACGTTGTAGCCCCATTCGGCCGATTCGCCGGAGGCTTCGACATCGCGCCACGACAGCATCACCGGGCCGCCTTCCATCGCCTCGCCGGACAGCGTCTCGTCGTAGTGGTGCACGACGCCGTCTTCGTCCATCACTTCGCGCCTGGCGACGACCTCGTCGCCGTGCATCACGATGCCGACGAAGCCGCGGTAATGTTCGAGGCCGAGCTTCAACACCGGCAGGCAGGCCTGTGCGGCGACCGCGACAGCGATCTCGTCGCTGATCTCGAAGCCCTGCGCGCCGGTGAACTCCTTGTCGGCCAGGAACAGCGTCGCAAGGTCGCGCAACGCGGCCAGGTCTTCGGCGCTGCGCCGAGCCAGGAACGGATAGCGCGCCAGCGTCAGCTGCCACAGCGGTTCGGGAATGGCGCGCTGCTTCAGCGTCCGCTCGTCGCGGCGTTTGCGCCACTCGGTGCGCCAGCGTTGCAGCATCTCAGGCTGCCCCCACCGGCGCGATGCGCGTGAGGCCGCAGGCCTGCCAGCACAAGACCTCGGCGCGTGGCGCAGCGCCAGGGTGGTCGAGGTCCCAATCGCTTAGCACGTGGCGCGTGAAGCCGGGCGCCATCTCTTCGTCGGCGGGCACGTGGGTGTGGCCGTGGATCATGTCGGCGGCGCCGGCCGAGCGCAGCCAATCAACCGCCGCACGCTTGTCGACGTCGACCCATTCGCCCGCCGCCTGCTGGCTCTTGCGGCGCTGGCTTTCATCGCGAATGTCGCGCGCGATGCGGCGTCGTTCTTCCAGCGGCCGGGCCAGGAACTCGCGCTGCCATTCGTCGCTGCGAACCTGGGCGCGAAAGCGCTGGTAGTTGTGGTCAGACAGGCACAGCGCATCACCGTGTGTGAGCAGCATGCGCTCACCGAAAGCGCAGACCACGGTGGGGTCGGCCAAGCGCATCACGCCGCACGCCGCCAGCATCTCCGCACCGACCAGGAAGTCGCGGTTGCCGGCCATGAACGCGACCGTGCGCTTCGCCGCCGCTTCGGCGAGCACGCGGGTGCAGGTGGCTTCGAAGCCGAACTGCCGTGCGTCGTCGCCGACCCAGACTTCGAACAGGTCGCCGAGGATCAGGATCGCATCGGCATCGCTCGCCCGCAAGTACGCCGCGAAGGCGTCGAAGGTGCGCGGCGTGTTGTCCGCGAGGTGCAGGTCGCTGATGAAGTCGATGGCGCGCCAACGCTCGGGAACGCGCCATTCGTTCATCACGGTCGGCGTGTTCAGTCGACGACGACGGCGCGCTCGATCACCACGTCTTCGAGCGGCACGTCGTCATGGAAGCCCTTGCGGCCGGTCTTCACGCCTTCGATCGCATCGACCACCTCGGTGCCTTCGATCACCTTGCCGAACACCGCGTAGCCCCAGCCGCTCGGGCTCTCGGACTTGAAGTTCAGGAACTCGTTGTCCTTGGTGTTGATGAAGAACTGCGCCGTCGCCGAATGCGGGTCGGAAGTGCGCGCCATCGCCAGCGTGTAGTGCCGGTTCTTCAGGCCGTTGTTGGCCTCGTTGTGCAGTGGCGTGCCGGTAGGCTTTTGTTTCATGCCGGCTTCGAAGCCGCCGCCCTGGATCATGAAGCTCGGAATCACGCGGTGGAACACGGTGCCGTCGTAGTGGCCCTTGTTGACGTAGGCCAGGAAGTTCAGCGACGACTGCGGCGCGTGGGCTTCGTCGAGTTCGATGCGGATCTTGCCGTGGTTGGTGTACAGGTCGACTTGGGCTGTCATTTCATTTCTCCACTGTGGCTTGTTTGATGACGATGGGCTCGAGCGGCACGTCGCCGTGCCCGCTCTTGTTGCCGGTGGCGACGACCTTGATCTTGTCGACCACATCCATGCCGGCGACGACCTTGCCGAACACCGCGTAGCCGTCGCTGCCGGGGCCGGCGTTCAGGAAGTCGTTGTCCTTCACGTTGATGAAGAACTGCGCGGTGGCCGAGTTCGGGTCCATCGTGCGCGCCATCGCGACCGTGCCGCGCTGGTTGGCCAGGCCGTTCTTCGCTTCGAGCGGGATCGGCGCGCGCGTGGGCTTTTCGCGCATGTCGGGGGTCATGCCGCCGCCCTGGATCATGAAGTTCGGAATCACCCGGTGGAACACCGTGCCGTTGTACTGGCCGGCCTTCACGTACTGCAGGAAGTTGTCGACCGTCTTGGGCGCCTTGACGGCGTCGAGCTCGATCACGATGTCGCCCGCCGAGGTGGCGAGCTTGATCTTCTGCGCCAGCGCCAGCGGCGTGGCCACCAGGCCGACGATCAGGGCGGCGAGCGCCGGAAGTCGCGACAACATTGCAAATGTCATGGGAAGGGTCCTCGGATTCAAGGTTGGGTCGGCTTGGCGGCGGGCGCCGCCATCGGGGTCGTCAACTGGCGCAGCAGCGCGAGCTTGGGTGGAATGGTGGCGTTGCCGGGTTCGAGTTGCAAGGCCTGCGAATAAGCCTGGCGTGCAAGCTGAAGATAAACGTCGCCGAGATTCTGTTGCGCCGCAGCGTAGGCCGGGTTGGCGCGCAGCGCGGCTTCGAGCGCTGCACGTGCCTTGTCGTACTCGCCTTGCGCCGCGTGAATGACGGCGAGGTTGTTGTACGGCTCGGGCAGCTCCGGGTAGTCGATCGTCAGTTGGGTGAAGGTGCTCGCGGCTTCGGCGCGGCGCTGCGAGTCGGCCAGCAAAACGCCCTTGAGGAAGCGCAGCTGCGGGTCCTTGGGGCGTGCCGCGAGCAGCTGGTCGAGCTTGGCGAATGCTTCGCTGGCCTGCCCGGCACGGAAGATGCGGTTGATGTCGCTCGCGTCGTCGGCGAGGGCCGCGCCTGCGATCGCGCCGCAGCAAACGGCGGCAATCCGGGCGAGGCGAAAAAGGGCTTGCGGCATCGAGGCAGGAGGCGGGTTGCGGTGCGATCGGCGGGCCCAAAACAGGCCGCGTTCAGGTAGCCCCGCTATACTCGTTCGATTGTAGAGCAGGCCCTTCGCGGGCCTGCCTCGTCAGTGCCGCAAGCATGCTTGCGCCGCCAGAGAAGAAGCGCCCCGAGACCCATGACACTGCGCATCCACAACACCTTGTCTCGTGAGACAGAGACCTTCACGCCGATCGAGCCGAACCACGTCCGCATGTACGTCTGCGGCATGACGATCTACGACCTGTGCCACATCGGCCACGCGCGTTTCCTGATGGCCTTCGACGTCGCCTACCGCTGGCTGCGCACGCTCGGCTACCGCGTTACCTACGTGCGCAACATCACCGACATCGACGACAAGATCATCAAGCGCGCGCTCGAGCGCAACATCCCGATCCGCCAGCTCACCACAGAGATGACGCGGGCGATGCACGCGGACATCGGCGCGCTCGGCATCGCGCTGCCGACCCACGAGCCGCGCGCCACGCAGTACGTGCCGCAGATGCTCGAGCTGATTTCGACGCTCGAACAAAAAGGCCTGGCCTATCGCTCGACCAACGGCGATGTGAATTTCTCGGTGCGCAAGTTTCCCGGCTACGGCAAGCTGTCGGGCAAGTCGATCGATCAGCTGCGCGCCGGTGAACGGGTGGCAGTGCTCGACGGCAAGGAAGACCCGCTCGACTTCGTGCTGTGGAAGGCCGCGAAAGACAGCGAGCCCGAAGACGCAAAGTGGGACGGCCCGTATGGCAAAGGCCGCCCGGGCTGGCACATCGAATGCTCGGCGATGGCCTGCGCGCTGCTCGGCGAGCACTTCGACATCCACGGCGGTGGCATGGACCTGCAATTCCCGCATCACGAAAACGAGATCGCGCAGAGCGAAGGCGCAACCGGCAGGCCGTTCGTCAACTACTGGCTGCACAACGGCTTCCTGAATGTCGACAACGAAAAGATGTCCAAGTCCGTGGGCAACTTTTTCACCATCCGCGAAGTGCTTGCAAAGTTCGACGGTGAGACGATCCGCTACTTCATGCTGCGCACCCACTACCGCAGCCCGTTCAACTTCAGCGACGCGAACCTGGACGATGCGCGCAACGCACTGCGCCGGCTCTACACCGCGCTCGACGGCGTCGACGTGAGCGACGGCGAGATCGATTGGGAGCAGCCGCAGGCGGCGGCCTTCCGCGCCGCGATGAACGACGACTTCAACACGCCCGGCGCGGTGGCGGTGTTGTTCGAGCTGGCCGGCGAACTCAACCGCACCCGCTCGCCGCAGACCGCCGCGCTGCTCAAGCGCCTGGGCGCCACGCTCGGCATCCTGCAGCAGGAGCCGCGCGCCTACATGCAGGCCGGCAGCGGCGTCGACGACGCCCGCATCGAACAGCTGATCGCCGAACGCGCGGCGGCCAAGCAGTCGCGCGATTTCGCGCGCGCCGACCAGATCCGCAAAGACCTTGCCGCGCAAGGCATCGTGCTGCAGGACTCGCCGCAAGGCACGACCTGGGTAAAGGCGTGACCGTGCTCAACAACGCGCGTCCGGCCGTCACGCCCGACTATTGGGACGACGCCTGCAAGCATCTCGGCAAACGCGACCGCGTGATGCGCAAGCTGATCCCGCAGTTCGGCGAAGGTCGGCTGCAAAGCCGCGGCGATGCGTTCACCACGCTCGCGCGCTCCATCGTCGGCCAGCAGATCTCGGTCAAGGCCGCGCAGTCGGTGTGGGACCGCTTCGCCGCGTTGACAGGCGAGCCGGTCACGCGCATCCAGCCGGCGGCGGTGCTGTCGCTCGATACGTTGGCGATGCGCGGCGCGGGCCTGTCGGCGCGCAAGGTCGAGTACCTCGCAGACCTGGCGGCGCACTTCGAGTCGGGCGCGGTACACGTGCAGATGTGGCAGCAGATGGACGACGAGTCCATCATCGAAGAGCTGGTCGCGATCCGCGGCATCGGCCGCTGGACTGCCGAGATGTTCCTCATCTTCCACCTGATGCGCCCCGATGTGCTGCCGCTCGACGACCTGGGCCTCATCAAGGGAATCAGTGTCAACTACTTCAGCGGCGAGCCGGTGTCGCGCGCCGAAGCACGCGAGGTCGGCGACGCCTGGGCGCCGTTCCGCTCGGTTGCAACCTGGTACATCTGGCGCAGCCTCGACCCGCTGCCGGTAGACTATTAATCGTTGGGGGCGCCACAGAGCGTGATGGAAAGAGGAAAAACGAAGAATGAGCAAACGTCATTTCCTTGAATTCGAGCAGCCGGTCGCCGAGCTCGAGACAAAGATCGAAGAGCTGCGCTATGTGCAAAGCGAGTCTGCCGTCGACATCTCCGAAGAGATCGACCGCCTCGGCAAAAAGAGCCTGCAGCTCACGAAGGACATCTACTCGAGCCTGACGCCGTGGCAGGTGACGCTGATCGCGCGCCACCCGCAGCGGCCCTACACGCTCGACTACGTCAATGACATCTTCACCGAGTTCCAGGAGCTGCACGGCGACCGCCACTTCGCCGACGACCAGTCGATCGTCGGTGGCCTGGCGCGTTTCAACGGCCAGGCCTGCATGGTCATCGGCCACCAAAAGGGCCGCGACACCAAAGAGCGCGGCCTGCGCAACTTCGGCATGTCGCGCCCGGAGGGTTACCGCAAGGCGTTGCGGCTGATGAAGCTGGCCGAGAAATTCGGCCTGCCGGTGTTCACTTTCGTCGACACACCGGGCGCGTACCCCGGCATCGGCGCCGAGGAGCGCGGCCAATCCGAAGCGATCGGGCGCAACATCTTCGAGATGGCGCAACTCGAGGTGCCGATCATCGCAACGATCATCGGCGAAGGCGGCTCGGGCGGGGCGCTGGCGATCAGCGTGTGCGACCAGCTGCTGATGCTGCAGTACTCGATCTATTCGGTAATCTCGCCCGAAGGCTGCGCGTCGATTCTGTGGAAGACCTCGGAGCGTGCGTCCGAGGCGGCCGATGCGCTCGGCATCACGGCGCACCGCCTGAAAGCGCTCGGGCTGGTCGACAAGATCGTCAACGAGCCGGTCGGCGGCGCGCACCGCGACATCAAGCAGATGTCGGCTTACCTGAAGCGTGGGCTCAACGACGCGCTGCGCCAGGTCAACGACTTGAAGCCCAAGGAGCTGCTGCAGAGGCGCTACGAGCGGCTGCAGTCCTACGGGCGCTACACCGACACCACCGAACGTTAGGGATGTCGTCGGCCCCCACGTCGCTTCGCTCCTGCCAGCCGGCTTGCAGGCCGGCTGTCGCTCCGGCGGGCATTCCCCAAGCAGTTGGGGAATGCTTTTCCGCCTCCGCCCCCCCGAGGGAGCGCTCAGCCGGCTTGGGGCGGCCCGGCGCCGGCTGAGGCGTGGACACCCCGCGTGTTGCCGTGGCCTACAGCGGCGGGCGCGATTCGACCGCGTTGCTGCACGCGACGCTGAAGGCGGCGAGCGGGCAGGGCATCGTGGTGCTCGCGCTGCACGTGAACCATGGCCTGAGTGAGCACGCCGATGAGTGGCAGCAGCATTGCCAGCAGCAGTGTGAACGCTGGGCCCGGCGTGGCCTCGCCATCGAGTTCGCAGCACTTCGCCTGGCCGGCCGACCGGCCAAAGGCGAAAGCATCGAAGCCTGGGCGCGCCAGCAGCGCTACCGCGCGCTGCGCCAGATGGCATCGGAGCACAGCGCAGCGTTGGTGCTGCTGGCCCACCACCGGCGCGACCAGGCCGAGACCCTGCTGCTGCAAGCCCTGCGTGGTGCCGGCGTGGCCGGGCTCGCTGCGATGCCGCAGATCGTCGAACGCGACGGGATCACCTGGATGCGACCGTGGCTCGATGTGCCGCGCGAGCGGATCGACGCGTATGTGCGGCGCCATCGACTCGCGCACATCGACGACGACAGCAACGAGGACACCCGTTTCGCGCGGAATCGGATTCGGCATCGTGTGTGGCCCGCGTTGATCGAAGCGTTCCCCCAGGCCGAGGCCACGCTCGCCGATTCGGCGCGCTGGGCGCAGGAAGCCACAGCCTGCCTGAACGAACTCGCGCAATTGGACCTCGCAGTGGTGGGTGCGCCTTCCGGCCTCAAGCTCAAGGCATGGTCGCAGCTCTCGGCCGCGCGGCGCAGCAACGTGTTGCGCGCCTGGTTGCGCGAGTGCACCGGCCATGCGGCGCCGGCGAGCCTGGTCACGCGGCTCATGACCGAGCTGCCGCGAACGATCGGCGGCAGTTGGCCACTCGCTGAGGGCCGGCTGATGCAACACCGCGGCGTGCTCAAACGCGTCGTCGACAAGGCGTCCGCCGCGGCACCCCGCGAGGCGACGCTCAGCGTGCGCCGCGCCGCCGTCCATGCGCTGCCGGGCTGGGGCGGCCGGCTGCAGGTGACACGTGTGAAAGACGGCGGTGTGCCGATCGCATGGCTCGCCCACCTGGAGCTCAGGCAGCGCGAAGGCGGCGAGCAGTTCCAGGCCGGTATCGGCCGCCCGCCACGCAGCCTGAAGAAGCAGTTCCAGGCCGCCGCGGTGCCGGCCTGGGAGCGCGACGGCCCCCTCATCTACAGCGGTGGCCAACTGGTGTTCGTGCCGGGGCTCGGGCTCGACGCACGTGTCATCGCGCTGCCCGGCCAGGCGCAGGCCACGCTGCGCTGGCTGCCGCTGACGCCGCGCTGACCGAATGCTGCGACGCAGCAGCTAAAATGCGCGGTTCACGAACGCGGCGTGAACCCCTTTCATCCTCCGCGAGCTCAGATCTTCAATGGCACTCATCGTTCACAAATACGGCGGCACCTCGATGGGGTCGACCGAACGCATCCGCAACGTTGCCAAGCGCGTCGCCAAATGGGCGCGCGCCGGGCATCAGATGGTGGTCGTCCCTTCGGCGATGAGCGGCGAGACCAACCGCCTGCTCGGCCTCGCCAAGGAACTCTCGCCGGCCAGCGTCACCCCCGAGCTGCAGCGCGAGCTCGACATGATCGCCTCGACCGGCGAACAGGTCTCGGTCGGCCTGCTCGCGATCGCGCTGCAGACCGAAGGCCTGCCGTCGGTCAGCTACACCGGCTGGCAGGTGCCGATCGAGACCGATTCGTCGTTTACCAAGGCACGCATCCAGCGCATCGACGACGTTCGGGTGCTTGCCGACCTGGCCGAAGGCAAGGTCGTCATCATCACCGGCTTCCAGGGCATCGACCCCGAAGGCCACATCACGACGCTGGGCCGCGGCGGCTCGGACACCTCGGCGGTGGCGGTGGCGGCGGCGCTGAAGGCGGCCGAGTGCCTGATCTACACCGACGTCGACGGCGTCTACACCACCGACCCGCGCATCGTCGCCGAGGCGCGCCGGCTGCACACGATCAGCTTCGAAGAGATGCTCGAGATGGCGAGCCTGGGCAGCAAGGTGCTGCAGATCCGCTCGGTCGAATTCGCCGGCAAGTACCGCGTTCCGCTGCGTGTGCTGTCGAGCTTCACGCCGTGGGACATCCCGATCGACGAAGAGGCCAAGTCGGGCACCCTGATCACTTTTGAGGAAGACGAGAAAATGGAACAAGCCGTTGTGTCGGGCATCGCCTTCAATCGCGACGAGGCCAAGATCAGCCTGCTGGGTGTGCCCGACAAGCCGGGCATCGCGTTTCAGATCCTCGGCCCGGTGGCCGAGGCCAACATCGATGTCGACGTGATCATCCAAAACGTCGGCCACGACGGCCGCACCGACTTCTCGTTCACCGTGCACCGCAACGACTACCAGCGCACGATGGAGCTGCTGAAGAACGAGGTGATCCCCAAGACCGGCGGGGCCAACCTGTCGGGCGACGCGAAGATCTGCAAGGTCAGCATCGTCGGCATCGGCATGCGCTCCCACGTCGGCGTCGCGAGCCGCATGTTCGCGGCGCTGAGCGAAGAGGGCATCAACATCCAGATGATCACGACGAGCGAGATCAAGACCAGCGTCGTCATCGACGAGAAGTACATGGAGCTCGCAGTGCGCGCGCTGCACAAGGCCTTCGACCTGGACCAGCCGGTGGAGTAATGCGCGTGGAGCGTGTGCGGTTAGAATGCCGCTTGATTCTGGAGCTGTGACCGAGTGGCCGAAGGTGCTCCCCTGCTAAGGGAGTATGCGGGCAAAACCTGCATCGAGGGTTCGAATCCCTCCGGCTCCGCCAGAGAGTGAGGAAAAACGGGGCCTGGCGCCCCGTTTTTCTTTTCTACCCCCATTGCTACCCCCACACGCTGCCGAGCAATAGCACATGGATCGGTCGACGTTTCAAGCTCTGTCGAACCTGAGACGCGTCGAGGCTAGCGCATTGATTCGCGCCGGGCACTACGCTGGGGGGTACTACTTGCTGGGCTACGCGGTGGAGTGCGCGTTCAAGGCGTGCATCTGCAAAAAGACTGTGCGTCACTCTTTCCCTCCGAGGGAAGCGGACAAGCTGTACTCTCATAAGCTTGAGGACCTTCGGAGACTTGCGGGACTGCAAGCCCAGATGCAAGCGGACATCAACGCAAACGCTGCGTTGGGCGTGAATTGGGCAATCGTGAGAGATTGGACAGAGCAATCGCGCTACGACCTGACGATGGGCCGCGCGGCGGCGGAAGATTTGTATTCGGCGTGCACTGCCCGGACGAATGGCGTGCTCAGATGGATCAAAAACAGATGGTGACCGGGCCGCTCACGGACGTACTCATAGAAGACGGCAAGCAGTTGCTGCTCAGGCTCGACCAATCCGGTCCGCCTTTCGACGCTGCCTTGTGGAACTACTTTTCCGAAATGGAACGGTGGGTGCTGCTGGTGTCGGTGAGGAATGTGAGCACGCTCGGACCTCGCGTGTTCTACAAGACGGTACAGCGCCACCTATTGCGAGAACCGAAACCCCGCCAGCTGGTTTTGGACGATGTGCAACTGGCGGCGCCAAATGCTCCGGTCGTCGCAGCGGTTCGGGTGATGATCGGTTCATCGCCCGGGTGGCGGGGCACGCGTATGACCCGAAACATAGTCAACGGTATTCTGCTTCAAGACTGCTATGTGTACCGTGCCTAGGACTCGCCGCCCCTGTGAGTGATCTCTATGTCTATCTCGAGACTGAGGCTCACGTTCGCACATGGGTGGAGGGCGGTGAGTTGCCGATCAAGTCTGCGAGCGCCTATCTAGATCAGGAACAGCGCGGTTCGTTGACCCCGGATGAAACCTTTGTCTTTTCAGGCGTGGGCGTTGACCCGCGCCAAGCGATGCCTTATGCCGGTTGGCCGTTAGGAGCGACAGTCATTAACAGCGTGATCATCGGCGGCCCACGCACGTCGATCATCAGCGAATATCGCCGCGAAGACGGCCTTGTCTTGTGCTTTGCCAAGGTACTCAGTGAGAGGATCGCTCGCGGCTTCGATCGGCGGTACTGCGTGAAGGTGAACGACTGGGCAATGCTGAAGTTGGACCTTGACCGCCAGCTTGGCGAGGTAGGCCAAGCAGGGCCTTGCCAGTACCCCGCCCACTCGTACTTGTATCAGCGGGGTCCTTTTCACAAGGGTGTCGTGAATTGGTGGCAGCGAGAGTTCCGTTTCTACTGGCCGAAGATCCCAGGCCCGCGAAATGTCAATCTGCCCCCTGAGACCGCTGTTGCCGTAAGTGTTGTGCCGTCGTCCAGGCTGTCGCGGTGCCCTTGTCGAAGCGGCCATTTCTACAAGCACTGCCACGGTCGAGCGAAGTAGACCGTTGGCGCGTTCGCTCTCATCAGGCAATCACGCGGGCCGGCCCCCGCTGCATGGCTAGAAGGCGCGCCGTTGCCGCGCTCGCGAACGCGTGTGCGGAGCGCTGCAGCCCTACGTCCCCCGGTGTGGCCTCGAGCGCTGCAAACAGGTAGTTGGCTTCGCTGAGTAGCTGATACGCTGCGATCAGGTCCGCAGCGCGTACCTCGAACACAACGTCGCCGGGCATGGTCACGCCGACAACCCCGAAGACCTCGCCGCCTGTTCGAGCGCACGCACCAGTGCTGTTGCGTCGGCCTCGGTCGAAACGCTAACGCGCGTGCTGTTGCCGCCGAAATTGAGGTTCACAACGTGCGTGCTGTTGGGGCTCGCGGTAGCCGGCGCCGGCGCTGGCACGCGGGGCCCGAACGGGCTAGATCCCGATGGGCTGCCGCTGGGGTTCGTGCCATGCAACGCGTTGAGCCGCACGATCTCGGCGTCAATTGCGATTCGCGGATCGGCAACAAGGCCCACCGGGTGCGTGGCTTCGTAGATCTCCCGCGCCTCGTTGTACGCCCGATTGAAGTCGGACACATTGACGCCGTTCCCGTTCTGCTGGGCTTGGAACAGGTTGCTGCGGGCGATGTCGAAATTAGTCTTCGCGGCGTCGGCATCCTTGGCACTCAGGGTGCCATCGGATTTCTTGCGAGCGAGCACGGCGGCCGGGCTGTTGAACGTCTCGGTTGCGAGTTCGCCAAGGGCCTGCCGCTCGCCCGCGGATCGTGCGGCCGCAGCGGCGGCCTCCGCATCAAAGCGCGCGTTGCGTGCCTTCGCGGCCATGCCGTCCAACACAGTGGCGAGATTTCCCACGGAGACAGCAGCGGCGTCCATGCCGCGCTTGATCGCGGTAGCCGCATCCGCACCCGCCTTACCTGCGCTGTTCGAGGCCTCGCGGATCTCGAGAATCCCACGCGCCAGCTTCACAGCTGAGGTTTCCACGCCCCCATTCGCAGCCGTCGCTACGGCGGCCCACTTCTCAAACGCGGTGCGCTGGTCGGCGAGCGATACCTGCGCGCTGTTGCTGATCCGCTGGTACGCCTCGCCGAGCTTGGCGGCCATCGCCGCGGATTCCTCACGCGTGGTCAGACCAAACGCCTTCATCGCTTCAGACAGCGAGTTGATACCCGGCTTCAAGTCGTCGATTTTCTCTTGTGCTCTCGCGAGCCCCGCGGCCAGTTGCTCACCCGTAATGAGACCTTGCTTGCCGAGCGCTTCCAGGCGTGCGATGACTTCACGCACGGCCCGTTCCGTGTTCGCAGCGGCCAGTGCCTTGTCCACACCGGCGGCAAGCAATCGGCCCGTGTCGTCGCTCTGTGCACCAAGCGTCTTCAGCCCCTTGGCGAGCGCGTCGAGGTCGTTGAGCGCGCTTGTGGCTGCCGCGCTGAATCCCGTCTGCAGTTCCTGCACACTCGTTCCGGCGCGGCGCAGCGATTCGAGCGCGATTGCATCCAGGGCCGCCTTCAAGCGCCGGGCGCCTTGTTCACTGGTGTCGAACGCGGCGCGGGCTTCGGCCTCGAACACGCCGAGGTCTATACCCTTCAGCGCGGTAGCGAGCGAGTCGCGAATCTGCGCGCCGCTTATGAGTGCCCTTTGCGCGAGGGCGTCGAGTGCGGTCCCAGCGTTGCGGATCCCGTCAAGGTTGCCGAGCTCGAGGTTCTTTGTGATCTTCTCAAGCGCGGCCGATACCTCGCCACCTTTCAGCGTCACGTCAGTGAATTCGCCGACCAGCTTGCGTGACTGGTCGTTCAGACCCAGGGCTTTGTCGGCCGCCAGCTGCATCTTTTGCGCGAGCTCGGCCTTCGCTGCTGCGTTGGCTCGCGCGGCATCAGCGTCGGCCTTCATCGCGATCTCAAGCTGTTCGAAGGCCTTGCCGTACCCGAACAGCTTCGCGGTGCCTTCACCGATCGCGGTGCCTATCTCTTTGACGTTCGCAAGGACCGTGACCAGCACGCCGAGCTTCAGCGTTCCCAACAGCGATGCGAAGCGGCTCACGGTCGCCGCGGTGCCGCCGGCTGCCGCGTTGGCTGCGGTCTGCGCGGCGGTGAAAGCCACGGTCTCAGCCGTTGCGATTTTCGCCGCGGTGCCGAGCGCCAGGAATTCCTCGGCGACGCGAATGGCCTTGAACGCAATTGCAGCCTTGCCGGCGCCGTACAGCAGGGCCGCGAGAGTGTCGAGGTTCTTCGCTACGAGGTCGATCGCCTTCGCTACTGTGGCGCTCGCGCCTGTCGCGTTCGACGCCTCGCCGATGTATTGGGTCCATGCGTTCGAGAGCGATTGAATCGAGCGGCCGATGGTAAGCGGCATCTTGTCGAACTCGGCTTTCAGGGCGGCCGACTGACCAAGTAACGATTGGATGACCGCGGCGCTTGTCAGTTGGCCCGCTTCGGCCAGCTTGCGCAGTTCGCCGGTGGTCACACCAAGGCCGTCGGACAGGGCCTTCGCCAGGCGCGGAGCCTGCTCCATCACACTGTTGAATTCCTCGCCGCGCAGCACGCCCGATTGCAGGCCTTGAATCAGCTGTGTGACCGCGGCCGATGAGCTCTCAGCGCTCGCGCCGCTGACGATCAGCGATTGATTGATGGTCTCCGTGAGCCGCAGCGCGTCGGCGGTTGTCACGCCGATCGCCTTGCCGGCGGTCGCTATGCGGGTGAACAGTTCGCCGGTTGCCTGTAGCGACGTGTTCGTGCGCTGCGCGACGTCCAAGACGCCCTTGAACGCCGTATCGAATGCCACGCCTTCGCCGGTCGCAAGGCGGATGCGTGCTTGAAGGTTCGTGAATTGGTCTGTCGTCTGCGCCAGGCTGCCGATGAGCCCGGAGAGCAACGTACCCCCCACTACGGCAGCCGCGGCCTGTTGGAGCGTGCGCAGTTGGTCGCCAATGCCTGCCAGGGACTTGCGCGCTGCCTCGCCCGCAGCAACCTGATCCGCACCGGCGGCTTTGGCCGATGCGCCCGCTTGCTTGTTTGCGGTCACAAGGGCCGCGAGTTCGGCTCTGAGCGTGGCTTCGGCAGCGGCAGCCGTGCGTGCGGCGGTGCTGGCCTGCGCGAGCCCGTCTTTCTTCTCACGCAGGGCCGCGGCGCCGTCGATCAGCGCGAGCCTCAGTGTCTTCTCGGCGTCGCGAAACTCGGTCGTGCCACGGGTTGCCGCGTCGCTGCTGGCTTTGAGCTTCGACAGTTCATCGCGCTTCGCTGCGAGTGCGGCTCTGTCGGCGTTTAGCTCTGTTCGAGCTCCGGCTTCGGCCTCGCGGGCTTCGCGTGTCTTGACCGTCAGGGCGTCGAGTGCATCGCCGAGCCGGTGATATTCGGCGGCGGCCGGGTCGCCTTCTTTGCCGAGCGCGCGAACGGCGGCGGCCAGTCGAGTTACGTCGGCCTCTCCGGCTACGTCGATCGCCACGCCCAAACGAACGTCGCGGTTGTTGCTGGTTGCCATTTGGGGGTTACCGCCGTTGTGGGCGACGTGGAGTCACGTCAGAGAGTTCAAGCGAACTGAGGTCGGCGACAGTCAAGTGCAGTCCATCCGGTCCGGTCAAGCGCAACGATCGGCCGTCACGGTGAAGTCGACGCAGCGTTAGGCCGCGTGCTTGAATCAGTTCAAGCAATTTGGTCTGTCGGTCGTTGGTGGGCCGGATGCTCGGATCGATGTAGCCGCGGCTCATAGCCACACCTTCAAGCCGGCGGCGCGCAAGTCGTTGCGCGTCGATACGTCGATGCCGCGCCCCTCGTTCAACAACGGGCCCAGCAGCGTTGCCTCGCGCAGCACTGCGACGGCCTCACCATCGAACACCCCCCGCAGCAGCACCCCGCGCGCCGGCTCGCCGCTGTTCGGGATGTGCTTGACGTAGGTATCGCTGCCTCGTGGGAGCGCAAGGACGGTGCCGCTCGGCAGCGATTCGGCCACGCGAACGCATGAGGTCGACGCGGGCGAACATGCAAACACCCAGGGCGCGCCGTTCATTGGATCGTCCTTTCGGTCTGCGTGACTTCGGTGATATCTCCCTCGCGGTCGCGCACGATTACCGAAATCGTCTCGCGCTTCGGCAGGTTGACCGTGATCGTCGGCAAGTCACTGGCTGCGTCTTCAGCGGCGGCCTGCTCGGCGGTTATGCCCAGTAGTTCCAAGGCTTTGGCAACGGTGGTTCCCGTGCACGCGGCGAGCCATTGAACGAGTCTCCCGGTGGTGCCGAACACTTCGTATCGACGCAGGCCCACACACACAACGTTCAGGCCTGCGTCGACGGCGCCCGCGACCAATTGAGCATGGTGGTCTATGCCGTGAATCTCCGCCATTCGGACCGGCCGGCGCCGATCGGGCGGCGCTTTGAAACTCACACGGGTAGCCTGTGGCGGTCGTTCAAAGTCGACTTTCACGGTGTCACCGAACCCGTACAGGTCGATCATCTCGCGGAGCTTCGCAATGTCCGACTGGTCGCCACCCATTCGGTATTGGCCTTCCCCGATGCGCAATGGCCCCATCCCGAGGTCGACGGTGAAGGCTACTGTCGTGTTCAGTTCGGCGGTGCCCGCTACTCCGGTCAGCAGGTTGTGGGCGGGCGCCTTGTAGGTGAGCTTGCGAGCCGGCGGCGGCGGCGCTTCCGCGGGCGCAGTCGGCTCGGCGTCGTCTGCGGCGCTCATTCGCGCCGCTCCATGTACTTGGAGCGTACGGAGTTCGAGCGCGGCTCGGCGTCGTGTTCGGCAGTTGCTACGAGATTGCCCAGGGACCGCGGCTCGGCGTCGTCGGTGGTGTCCGTGCCAATGACGGCGCACGGGTCGGCGTCGGCGCGTCGGCCGATCGGCGTGCCCGTTGCTTCGGCCCGCAGGACGGCGATCTCATCCGCGCATTCGAGCTCCCAGATCTCGGCGTCGAGTTCGGCGATGCGCTGCGCACGCTGTGGTGCATCCATGCCCTCGGGCACTTGCTCGAGATGCTTGCCGAAAGCCGCGAGCACTTCGGCGGGGAACAGCGCCGCAAGCGTGGGCATGAGGTCGAACGTCCCATCGGCGCGCGGGTACACGATCAGCGCAGCGCGGAGTTCGTCGCTCGCCACAGCGTGCGCGATGCGTTGCTCACCAGCAGCGGCGGACCCACGAACGAACGCGGTGTGCCCGGCCTGCATCTCGGCGCGTGAGGGGCCAGCGTTGCGCAGCTGCTCGCGCTCTCGCTTCAGTTCGGCGAGGGCGGCGCGGATGGCGGGGATGGTCGTTGGTTTCTTGGTAGCGGCCATCACACGGTCCCTTCGGCGTATTCGTCAAGGCGCTTCATCAGCGCGATTGCCGGCTCAACGTCGGCGCGTAGCTGGTCGACGCGGGCGCGTAGTTCCGTGACCCGGGCAAACGCAGCGACAGCTTCGTGAACCGCACGCAAGTCGATGCGCCCTTGTTGCTGGTCGTGGTCCGACAACGCCAGCAGATCCGCGGCGTGCTGATGCGGTCCCCACAGAGCTTTGCCTGACGAGTCCAGTCCGTGCCAGATTCGCAGCTTCATTCCGTCGTAGTCCTCCCGAGCCTCGTTCAGCTTGACGACGACGGCGGAGAGCGCAGATTGCTTCAGTTCGAGGTCCAGCTTTAGGCGGGCGTGCTTCGTATGGTCGACCCCTCGCCGCATGCCGCCGGGGGCGAGAGTGGGCTTCACTTGCACGTGCGGTCCTTCCAGAAATTTGCGGCCAGCGTGGCGAGTTCGATCTGGCCAAGGGCTTGCTTCATGCTGGCGTCGGTGAGCGTCGCGTTGCGGCGAATGTGGTCCTTCACCAGCGCGCTCACTTCGTCAGCGGTGAACCCGCGCTTGGCAGCCGCGTCCAGCGTCGCGCGGGTCAGCAGTCGGTCAAACGACTTGATGGCCTGAGCGGTCCAACGTGCTTGCGGGCGCGGCGCCCTGGGGTCGGGGTCTTTGCCGATCCGAGCGACGACCAAATCAGCAACCTCAGCCGAGTGGCCGGCGGCGATCATCTGCGCTCGCATCTCGACGCGCCATTGCTGGTCGGTCATCGCGGGCCCCCTTGCTGCAGCCGGTGCGCGATCGCGTCGGCATCTTCGGCGGCCACGTGGATCAGACCACGCTTGCCGAGCCTCACTTGACGCACCAGCGGGTCGTGGTTGATGAGGTCGAGGAACGCGCGGGGCGGCATGCCGCAGCGCGTGGCAGCCTGCGTGTACCGCTCCCAGCGCGAGACCGGCGGCTTGGGGACTTCGTTCATTTGGCGTGCTCCGTCTGTATGCGTGGGATGGAGCATTGCGGGTTGTCTGCGTGAAGTCACGCCGCGCTATTTCGCTTGCGTGCAATGCAATAGCGCCCAAGATACTCACTCAACAACCACCGGCTGAAGCCGGTGGGTTAGTGAGTTGCGGACTGAAAGTCCGGATACGCGTCGCCTGAACGACGCGTCGTGGCGCTACTCCGCCTCCATCTTGAATTCATCGTTTTGGTTC